>SDBT01000492.1_pt1 | contig 62514 bp, 117 predicted proteins | sample 2277101 | NCBI WGS metagenome assembly SDBT01 (sample SAMN10404973, study PRJNA504765) | marine sediment metagenome | isolation source: marine sediment core GS10_PC15, 103 cmbsf | place: Arctic Ocean: Southern Knipovich Ridge | collected 2010 | reverse complement strand
TAATTTAACACATGAAAATCTAACCGCTTATGTAATTAATTTAAGTTCTGGAGACAAGGCAATTTATGATTGGAGAAAAGATGGAAATAGTATTGCTGTTTTGAATATGCCTTTCGATGGAGGATTATTAGCAGAGAGTGAAACAAAAGTTAAAGATTATTCTAGTTTTGCAAATAATGGAACTGTCAGTGTGGCTGTGTATAATAGTACTGGGGGACGTAATGGTAGTGGTGCTTACGAATTTAATGGAATGGATAATATGATTGAGATGGATTATTCTGATGAATTTAATTTTTCTAGTAATAATGAGTTTACAGTTATGGCATGGGTTAAGCCAAATGATTTAGTTTTAAACAATGCAGATATAATAACTCAGTATCATTCGCCTTCTAATAACAGAGCATGGGTATTACAAATCAGAGATGGAGTAACGAGATTTGTCGGTTGTTCTAATGGTTCTGATTCAGGAAGTTGTAAATATGCAATTGGAAATACCCCAGCCAATAATTCAGGAACTTGGTATCACTTAGCTGGGACTTGGGATGGTTCAGAACTTCAGGTTTATTTGAATGGAGTTGCTGATGATAGTACTCCACCAACTTTAACATCTCTGCATTCTGGTACTAGAAGTATTCGTTTAGGTTATGATGCAGCCAGTGATGACTTTAATGGAACAATGGATGATGTTATGATTTTTAATAGGAGTTTATCAGAACAACAAATCTTAGCACTCTATAATAACAGAACTGATTTAATAGTTTCTGATGAAACTTCTATTGGTGAAAATTGGTCTGTTCAAGTAACTCCTAATGATGGAACAGAAGATGGAGAAAGTGTTATGAGTAATAATTTAATAATTCTTGCAAAAGATACTTGCACTTGTCCTTCGTCTCCCGTTGCATGGGCTGTGAATATGGAAGATAATTGTTTGTTAAATAGTGTGTGTAATATTAGTGGTTATGATTTAACATTTTATGGTGTTGGGAATTTTACTGTTAACTCAACGCTTTATGTTAATGAGATGTTAAATTTATCGTCAGGAATGACTGTATGGATGAAACCTGATGGATTAATATATATGGGGGTGGATTTATGAAAATAGTTAAAGTTTCAATATTTTTTTTATTAGTTCTAACTCTTTTACCTATGACTCTCGCTAAAACCTCTTTCTATGAAGGAGACTATTTTTTAATGGGTCGCCAAGCAGGAACTCTACCAATTATAACTCTAATATCCCCACCAGATGGAACAGAACAAAGTGGAGGAATTGTGAATTTTGTTTTCAGTGTTTCAGATGATGAAACTATAACTTCTTGTTCATTAGTCTATAACGATGGGACTTACACTACTTTAAGCCCAATAACAAAAAACCAAGAAACTACAATAGAAATAGTAGGAATAAATTCAGGTCATCCCTTGCATAGAGATAATTTAAGATGGAGAATAACCTGTATAGATAGTTTTTTAACTACTGGAAGTTCAGAAATAAGAAATTTGGATACAGATGATAATTGGATATGGGGAGGGGGAAATGGAGGAGGAACAACACCCACAACAGAAGAAATAGGATGCGTAACTCTATCAAAATTTGACGAAATCCTAAACAAATGGCTTAATAATCTTGGAGTAGATTTAAATACACTTGATACTTATCTAAATAAATGGCTCACTCAGGAAGGATGTTCATGAAAAAACAAATAATATTTTTATCTTGTATCTTTTTATTATCTATGATTGGCATTGTCTCTGCAAAAGTCGACTGGACTATTCCAACTGAAATAGATTTAAATCAAAATTTTCAAATAAAGTTATTTGGAGATTCTATGTAGGGGGTTGAAATTACTTTGCCTGACGGATTTGAAGTAGTTTTAGATAGGTCAAACGGAATCACAACAAACAACATATACAGAACTTTTTACACTTCTAATTTAGATATTACTCTTAGACCAACAAAAAGCGGAGACTTTACTTTTTCAGGAGAATATACTCAAGGCGGAGGAGTAAATAATTTAGATAATAAAAATATAAAAATAATAGAATTAACTACTATAGAAATAACTTGTCCAACTTGCCCAGAAAATGAGGAATGGTCTGAATGTCTTTTAGAAAAACAAAAAAGAAATACTTATGTTTGTTCAGAAGAAACTAATTTTGTTTGTAATTCAACAGAAGAAATAAGAGAATGCCAAGCAGACACAATAGGAACACAAAATCCAACTCCTGAAGCACAAAAAGGTTTCTTCAAAAAAATAGGAAATGCCTTCAAATCAGCAGGAACTTCAATTGAAAATTTCTTTAAAAATATCTGGGATTGGATAATTTTCTGGAAATAATTTTCTGAACAAAAATTCAAAACCCAAAACTATATAAATAATAAACATCTATGAAATATTATAATAATGGTAAGAAAAGGATTAGCTTGGACAATTGGGATAATCATTGCTTTTATAGTTATAGCGATGGTTGTGACGGTAAGTTTAGTTATGGCAGTAGACACTTGCACATCAGGAGAAAGATATTGTTCGGCTATAACACCAAATGCAAGATATGTATGTAATCCTTTAACAGATGAGGCTATTAAATACCTTTGTCCATCAGGAAAACATTGTGAAGATGGAGATTGTGTAGGAGATTCATTAAAATGTACCTCACAAGGAGTAGAATATAATCCAGGTGAAGAATTCTGCCCTGCCATTGGAATGTGCAATAAACATCTTATACCTTTATTAGGAACTCATGAGTGGTATTGTACTGGTTCTGATACTTCAATAGTTTGGTATTCAAAATTTGATGAAGATTGCAATGTTGAGAATTATATTGATGATTGTCCTGGAGATAAAGAATGCAGATTAGGTGATTGTGTAGATCCTTCTTGTACTTCAAATGGAATAGAATATAATCCAGGTGAAGAGTTCTGCCCTGCTCCTGGAATGTGCAATAATAATAGAATCCCTTATTTAGGAAAACATGAATGGTATTGTACAGGAAACGATAGAGACAAAATATATTGGAATACGTTTGAAGAAGATTGTAGTGTTGAAGTACAATTTGACAATTGTGGAAATAAGAAAGCATGTAAATTAGGTGATTGTGTAGAGGATATTGATAATGATGAAATACCTGATGTTGATGATGATGAGATAGGAGATGGTGGATGTGGATGTTGGATTCCCATACCTTTTTCAAAAAACTGCATCTTCCCAGATATATTCTGTATAATAAACAACTTTGTAGAAGGTATCAAATGGGTATTAGCCATAGTTCTAGGACTCCTAGCAGGATTGTTGGGATTATCAGTTGCAATAAAATTAATCCCTCCAAAAGCTAAAGGAAGGATATGGTATTTAATAGGAATATTTGTAGGGTTAGCAATAATTGTAGGGATAATAGCATTCGTCTTTTTCTGGTTTGTAATCATAGCATTAGTATTATTAGCAATAATTAAATTAGCAGTACCAGTATTGTAAGGAGGTATTGATGGTAAAAAAAACAATAATAGTAATAATCTCAATAATAATCATAATAGCATTGGTGGGAATAGCGGGATTTATTGTATTTAATAATTTTGTAGGAGTTGCAGAAGGAGAGGTATGTGGTCCAGATGGTGGAGAATGTAAAGGAGATTTAAGCTGTTTAGCCCCAGAAGGTTCAGGAACAGTCTATCCAATTAATCCAACTACAGGAAATAGTTTTGGTATCTGTGGAGAAGGTTCAAATGATAGAGGAGATGCAGATGTTTGTAGGAAAGAATTAATAGGATGTTGTGCAGAAGGATTCCAATGTGGAAAATTCCCTGCCGACCAGGATAGTTTCTGTTTCAGAGATAGAGACTTTGAAGATTTCCCAGATGAATTGATTGTAGTAGATGACACACCTTGTTATTAATAATCACTAATTAAAATGGTAAAAGCAAGAAATACAACAATAGCATGGATAATCGGAATAATTATAATCCTACTAATCGGAGGAGGAATTATCCTTGGAATAATTTTAATTCCTCCAACAACTCAATCAGCATTTGCAGTACATAGTGAAACAAATTCAGTAATGTCTTGCGATGTAGATAATAATCTTTGTTCTTTTTCTCTTTCAGATTCTCATAGGGCATCAATATTTGAGTTTATTTTAGATAATGGGGTTAGCATTATAATTTCAGAATCTAAGTGCGTTCAGATTGAAGGTATTTGGAAAAACAATCGTTGTTTTATTTATAATCTTTTAAACAAACAAATTGGAAAAGCAGTTTATTCTTCTCAATCATCCTATACTATAGATGGAAGAACTGAGAAGGCAGTTATTAATAGTTTTTCTGAGGAGCGTATTATAGTTGGTGATTCTTGTCCTAGTTGTGGAGGAGAGTTTAGAAGTATATCTGTGAGTTGGAGTATGCCATTAGTAAGTGAAACATCAACTACAGGATGCACATCAGATTCAGATTGTCTATCGACAGAAGAATGTAAAAATGAAGTTTGTGTGTTAAAAGAAGAACCAACAATACCAAACTACATCCCATACATTGCAATAGCAGTAATAGTAATATTTATAATAATAGCAATCGTTCTAATAGCCATGAAAAGGAAATAAAATGGTCGATTCGATAACAACGCAAGAAGTAGTAAATCAAGTTACGAAAGTTTCAATACCTACATTCGATGAAGCAACAGCAATAACCTCCTCGATACCATTTATAATCTTTCTAATTGTTGGGTTGTTTGTAATATTATTTGCATATATAATCTGGGCATCAATAACTTCAGCAAAAACATCAGACGGAAGAAAAATACCTGGAACAAAAGTAATTCAATCAGCTAATTTTTGGTTGAGCTTTTTCTTAATATTAGCACTTTTAACAGTATTTATAATTCTAATTATCTTCCCTATTTGGTTAATTTTAATAGAGAATATTGTAGAAATTGTTTCTAAGTGATTTTTTGAACAAAAAATCAAAAACGAAAAATATATAAATGGGTAATGTCTTAAAAAACAATGGTTTGGTCTCGAATTAATCCAAAAGATGGAAAGTCTCGTTATATAAAAGGTAGAGGAGACTTCTTTCATTTGTCAAGAAGTAGTGATGGTGCATTAGATAGCATCCCAGAGGGGTGGGAAGTAATAGAAAGGAACGGTTCATTAAAGTTAGTGAGAGAAAAATAAATTTGAATTTTAATTCAAAAAACCAAAACATTTAAATACTAGGACATCTTAAAAAAAACAATGAAAACAAAAAATAAATTTTTGATTAGCATTTTAGGATTATTTCTAATTATGAGTTTACCAATGGTATTAGGAACAATCACATTCATAACACCATCGACAGCAGGAGATACAGTAACAGGAACTTTTATGTTTAATGTAACTGTAACAAATGCTACATTACCAAACTCAACACTTTGTACTTTTGCTACGCCTGTTTTTGGTATATTTGCAAATGTCTCAAACTTTTCTTATCTTGGAGTTGATAGTGTTTACAATGTCTCAAATAGCACTATAGTTTTAACTGAGGGAGCAGACGTAGTTTTAACTGTAAATTGTACAAATGAAACAACAACCGAACAAAACACTTTATTAATAAATATAGATAACACAAATCCTACATGTGCATTTACAACAGATTTAGCTACAACTTCTAGGCAAAGTGGTTCAGGGATAACAGTAGCAGATGAATCGTCAGATACAACTGATTTAACTTATAGTTATGTTCTAACAAATGAGGCAGGAACTAGTACCGCAACATCAACCTCACAGAACCCTAATTTTGCTAATGGAGATATAGGAGATATAGGAGATTTCACAGTAACCTCAACAATAACTGATGAAGCAAGTTTACAATCATCATGTACTCAAACATTCTTTGTAACAGGTTCAGATAGTGGAGATGTATTACCTATAGCATTAATCAGTGGGATACCTTTTATAGGCGGATTAGACCAAACTACAATTATAATTATAGTAATAGTAACAATAGCAATAGTGTTAGTAGTTGTAGTAGTAATTTTTTGGTTTGTAGGTAAAACCAAAAAGAGAAAATAAAGATGGCTAAGAAATCATATAATCCTTTTAAGTTGTGGGGGAGTTATGTTGGATTGGTTGTTGGGTTAATTTTAGGCATAACCTCGTGGTTGCCATCTCAAATTTGTAACATCACCTATATAGGAGGATTATGTTCTGGAGCAAGTGAACTTATGTGGATTGGAACTATTATCTGGGGAATTATTTTTTCAATAATAGGTTTCCTAATAGGATACGGAATACACGCAACAGTGAGGGCAATAAGAAATTAAAATGGCTAAAAAAATGTCTACGGGAATGAAAGTAGTATGGGTGATTTTATCACTCATAGCAGTTTTAGCCCTAATAAGCTATGCATCGCTAGTCTTATTTGGATTTGATATATTCCAATGGATAACCTTTGGAAACGAATTCTTATATAAGGCATTAGTTACAATTGCAGGTGTATTAGGTCTTATCGGACTACTTGGACTAATAGTTGGGATATTTAGAAATTAGTGAGGTCTTAAATGGCTAAACTAAAACCATCTATTAAATCACTAATACTTGCAGGTTTGGTAGTAGTTATCAATTTTTTATCTTATTTAACATTCAGATTTATATTCTTTGACGGAGTAGGATTCTTTGAAAGCATAGGTTATACTTTATGGGTATCTGTATGGGATTTTCTAATTGTTTATACGGTTTCATTTATAATATTTAGGAGCAATTTATAATGGGAATTCTAGACTGGGCAATTTGGGATATGTTGAAAGTTAAGATATTATCAAATAAATATATAGACTTAGATTTATGGAGTGGAATTCATTTTTTAGCGGGAATTATAATTGTAATTTTTTTATCATTTTTTACAAAAAATCCTCTAATAATAATCGGAGTTTTATTTGGAATATTATTATTCTGGGAAATTTTTGAAATATCAGTTTCAGGTATAACAGACCCTCCATTGCTTAACGAGGGACTTTTAAACGCATTCACAGACATATGGATAGGTTTATTAGCAGGAATAATAACATTAATGATAATACTAGGAATTGGATTTTTTTCAAAAACTAATTGAATTTTAATCCAAACCTAAAACTATATAAATAAATAAGGACATAATAAATAATGGTTAATTGGAATATAAAACATACATTTTGGGGATTATTTAGTGCAGCAATAATAGGATTAATTGGTTTTGGAGTAGTTATATTTGTGGAAACAGATTCAACATTAGTTATAGGTTCGATAGTTCTTGGAACAATATTTTTAGCAATGATTCCAATTTATACTGTTTTATTTGGAACAAACAAAGATGAATTATTTGTAAGAGGACTACCAATAAGGAGTGGAATAAAAATATCAATAGTTACTATAGGGCTGATTATTCTTATTATAAACAATGTAATCCCTGCATTTACAGAAGTGCTAGATTATCCAGGAAGAAATGCAGTAAGCTTGACTTTAATTGTTATTATGGTTTTATTTAGTATAGGAAGCAAGACTGCTGAAACAATAGTTATTGCATTTTCACTGTTTGTAATTATAAATACTTCGTACGATTTTTCTGTTCTAGATTCATCGGAATTACGTAAAAATATCCTAGTAGGAAGCTTCGCAATTTTAGGAATATCCCTAACACTAGGAAAGATAAGTTTATTAAATCTATTGGGTATATTAAAGAGTCAAATGGGGCTAGGGAGATAACATGGTAAACAAATTAGTCTTAAAACAATCAATAAAGTATTTTTTAATTATAATGGTATTCTTATTTGGAATAGCATTAGGAAGGATTTTATGGAGTCAAACAACAAGTTTCCAATGGTGGTTATTAGGAATAACAGGAACAATTATTATAATATCTGTGATATTAGATCTAATTTCTCTAAACGATATAATTCCGATTTTTAAAAAATAATATTTTTCCCAACGATAGAGGAAGGAAAGAGGTTTTCTAAACCTCTTCGTTGGTGATATTTTTGACTACTTCTAAGTGAATTATGTTAATGGGAAGGTTTATATACCTGTAAATTCTATTAAATGTATGGTAAGAAGAAAACCAAAAGATTTTACAACCATCGCAGTAAGAAAGAAAGAATATAAGAAACTTTCAAAATATAGAGAATATAACGGACAACCGATGTGGATTGTAATAAAAAAAATCATAGAAGATAATGAAATAACTAAAAATAACAAAGGAGCTAAATCTCCCAAGTAAAATTGGGAGTGATGCCCTAATATTCAAAATGGCAATCAAAATAATAACAAATAAAACCAATGAAAGAAAAAGAGAAAAAGAAAAGGGACTTGGACTAATAGTATCTATTTTTGGATTTTTATTGATGAATGTATTATGGGAATTAGGATTAAAAATAGATCCTCTTTATTATCTATTATCTGCATTGAACCTACCATTAATATTTGGTGGAGCTTATCTAATATTCATCAAGGAGACAAAACAAAATGACAATCAAAATAATAACAAATAAAAAAAACCTGAACGAAGAAGCAGAAAAGGAAGCATATCGTAGTCTGATAGGAAACTTCAATAAATTAGCAAAGGAAAAAAATATAAAATACAAACTTACATTCAAAGGATATTATCCCACATTATTTAATGGTAAGTTTGGGTTTGAGAACTATTCTAATAAAATAGTTTCAAAAGATGATGGATTTACTTTTAGAGATGAATTATGCCCAGATATTTTAGAAGAAATAAAACCTATTTTAGAAAAATTAAAAGAATTATTCATAATTGAGATAAACTCTTTGGAGGTTACTCAATAAACACCTCTTTTGCCTGACGGAAAATAAGACTATCGTTAAGATTGAAACCGTTTTCCTGAAGGTTTAGAATCAAAGAAAATGAAAAATAAAATACTCTTTCAATGTCCAGAATGCAACCACAAAGAAATTAAAAAAATAAGCTTAATAGAAAGATTATTAAGCATACCTAAAGTATTGTTCATAACATTTATAATATTCTCATCATTTGCAGGAACATTAGCAACACATAATTTTATTCAAGGAGCATATTTTGAGAATGAAGATAGAATATTTAGTTTGGGCGGAGCAGTGGTATCTATAGGAAATGTATTAATTAACTTCCAATCAAAAGGAGATAAAGAAAAATTAAGAGATATAGCATTAAACTTAACAAAAGGCTGTGAAGATGATTATTGCAAGATAAAATTAATATATCTTGAATTGTGGGATTTCCCTTATAATGAGCAAAATGACGGAGATTCATATAATCCATTAAGCATATGGGAATCTGGAAAATGCGATTGTGATGAATGCTCTTATTTACTAATGTATTTATTAAAAACATTAGACATAAAATCCACTGTTCAGGCAAGTTATGACCATGCATGGAATTTAGTTTATTTAGATGATAAAGTAATTTGGATAGATTTAACATCAGGTAGATGGGAGGAGGTTGAAAGATGAATAAGAAAGGAGCAGAGATAACAATTGGAACAATAATAATCATAACATTCGCTATGTCGGCATTAATCTTAGTTTTAGTTTTAGTTAGTTCAATTCTTGAAAAACCTGAATTTAAGATTACTAAGGAAGAATGTAAGAATGAAAATATAGAACTAATGGATTCAGCATCACCATTAATAAGAGTAAGATCCGATAAATATTATAGCATGGAAGACCTTGCATTTTTAGCACTACAGGAGATTAAATCTAAATATAATCATCCAAGATTACTTAATTATGAATTTGATGATGTAGTTAATATTACTGAAACTTATAAATTTTATCACATATGGATATCGTTTACTCATGAACTTGAAGAAGAGATTTGCAAACAAATTGAAGTTGATGAGATTGAAATAATGGAAATAATTGGAGTAATGACTAATGAAGAAATAATTGATTGTAGAAGGGGAGCTGATATGGAAGTAAACTATTGCAATCCTCAAGGTTATAATGGTGGACAAATTAAAATCACAATTATGAATAAAGAATCTATTTCATTTGAATTTTTTTTGGAGAAGAAGTGTAATTGTATATCCTATGAAAATATAAAATGCACTAAATACCAATGCCAAGATTACAAAATAGAGGTGAAACAATGAAACAACCAACCGAAAAAATAGCAATACTCCTAACATTAATGATAGGTTTTGATTTAACGCTCCACATAGCAGATTTACTAAACATAGTAGCTAAACATCCCCTATACCCAATTTTCCCAATACTCTATGGATTAATCTCTTACTCACTTTTTTGGACCGTTTACTGGACAATAGGATTCATCCTAGCATTCTTATTAATCTTTTCAGGAGTTAAAATAACAACTAAGAACTATTTTAATATACCAGAACAAGACAGCAAAAAACTTGATAGAATAGAAGATAAATTAAATAAATTGGAGGAAAAATAACATGGATTTCGCAACATTATTAATTTTGTTGAAGATATTAGTATTTATATTATCTTTTTTATAATAAACCAAAATGGATAAAAAAATACAAAAGCTACTAGAAAAGGCAACAATAGAAGAAGAACTAGACACTTCAGGAATACAAATAGCAGATATTCCTAAAGAAGCATTCATAAAATTAAAGGGAAAATTAATATATCATAAAAAAGAAGACTGCTTTTATAGATTAGTTGGAGAAAAATGGTTTAGATTCAAGGAAGAAAAATCAAATATAAGGGCAGAAATAGACAAATTATACAATTTATGGCAGAAATCAGAAGAATTATTAGAAAACAGACTTAATCTCCTAGAACAGCGTATAAACGAGATACAGAACCACCAGGAAGCTTTTTCTACCGAATTAAAGGATTATATTGATTTAAAACTAAAATCAAAAGGAAAGAAAAAATGAGTAAAAATAGATTATTAACAAAACTATTAACAAGTTCAACCGAACTTAGATGGGAAGAATTAGAAGATTTCCTATGGGAAAATTCCAAAAGACAATATAATTTTGATAATTATACCCTCTATCACATGGAAGACCAAATTAATGTTTTATATGACATAAAAAAAGGAGAAATTGTAGAGGTAACAGGATAATGGTAAAAGCAGATAGAGCATATTATAGTGAGATAAAATGAAAATAACTGAATACGAAGATTGGATGAATGGAGAAATGTCTTATAATATTAAGATTCTCCCAAAAGAAAATGTCAATTACTTAGATTTGGCTGAATCATTTAAGGCTCAGTATCCTAATGGGAGATGTGTCATAAGCTTTTCAAAAGTTATAACAAAAGTTGAATTAGGTTTTTTGATAGTAGGTTTAAAATTAAATAAAGTGAGAAAGAAAAAATGAAATTTGAAGAAATACTACCAAAATTAAAATTAGGAAATAAGATAAGAAGAAAAGGTTGGAGCAATCTTGATAAATATTATTATATTGAAAAAGAATTAATTAGAACCAATAAAGGTAAAACTAAAAATATATCTTATGAACAAATGAATATGGATGATTGGGAAGTTTATGAAAGGAAGAAAGACTGGTCTAATTATTGTGCAACAACGAATAATAGAAATCAATGTTCAGAAGAAGGTTGTATAATCTTTCCTATTTGTAAGATTAAGGACACACCTTCAACCCTCTACGCACCATCTGATAAATAAATAGGAAAGGTTTATATAGTAGTATGTATTCAGTATAATATGATAAAATTAAAATGTAAGCGATGTAAAAAAGAATGGGAATACAATGGAGATATAACTCCAAAAGAATATCCTCAATATACTTCTTGTCCTCGCTGTAAGACTTCTATTAAGATTCAGGAGGAGACTGAAAATGCCAATAACTGAAAAGAAAAAACAATATTTGAAAGAGTATCGGAAGAAGAATAAGAAATATATTAAGAAGACCTCCCAAGCAAGATACCTAAAGAATCGTGAGGAAAGATTACAGGGGGTTAGAGACTGGAATAAGAGGAACCCAAATTATAATAAAAATAGAATGAGAATAAGATATGCCGAAGAATTGGAAATCAATCTTATAAGAAAGAAAACTCGGAGGAAATTTGAGCATTTAAAAGTAGCCTGTATTAAATGTGGTATTAAAGCTAAACATTTAGAATTTCACCATAAAGAACCTTATGCTTATGATAACTTTGATATTTTGTGTAGGAATTGTCATAAAAAATCTCATGGAACTTTATTAAAAGAGATGGAATTGGAGGCTGAAGATGAGTGACAGAATTGAAGCCAAAAGCGAAGCAGAAAAAGAATTATTAAAAGATATTGATGCTAAAATTGAAGAAATGCTTTTACATCAAATATTAGAAGAACATAATAAAGAAGATAAAAAGAATCATCAAATTTGTATAGGTTGTATTAGGCTTGGAATTAATAAAGGTTATAGATATGCTTGTGAAAAAAGAAAATTATTTAATATAAGTTTTAATGCAGATGATTTTGATTATGAGAAAGATACCCAAAACAAACCAAGAGATATATTTTGCGAATGTGGAAAGTTCATAGGAAAAATGCCTAAAGATTATGGCAGAGATTTATTATGTGAGGAATGTGGAAGAAGTAAGGTTCAGAAATGGATTGATAAGCAAGAGAAAGAGAATGCACTTGAAATGCAAAGTGATATTAAAACAGCTAGGAGATGTATGAACTTTAAATTATTAAGATGTGATAATAAAGATTGTTCAAATGAATTTTGTCCCTTAAATAAAGTTTATGATGAAGACCTCAAATCTGCACTTAAAGTAAATGTTGTAGATGCAAAGGTAGTAACCGAAGATGATTTTATAGAGGATGCTTTTGGAGAAAAAGATAACATATCTTTAACTAAAAATAAATCCTACATTGAAGATAAGATAATGAAAAAGATAATACCCAAAACTATAAAATTTGCTGAAGATTATGTGAATACCATTGATGAACTAACAGGAAAACCATATAGGGGTAGAAAATTTGATGATGTTCATGGTATTAAAATAGGGGAAGTAAGAGCGATAATAAGAGAAACTATTAAGAACACAAATCAAAACAAAAGCAAAGGAGAAGAAAATGGCAAATAAATATTGGAAATGTAATGATTGTGATAAAATTTATCTTGGAGAACAAGAGGCATTAGAATGTGAAAACAAACATGAGAAAGAAGGAGAAGAACAATTAAATGACTTAAATCAAAACAAAGGAGGAGGAGATGGCAAATAAAAAGTTTTTGTTTAATTTAATCTGGATAATAATTGTTGCATTAGGAATAGTATTAATTATTTTCGCTAATAAATATGCAAATAATATAAGAGAGAATAATGTAGAACTAACAATAAATTACTCTGAGATTTCATCAGAACTTGATTTAGAAAATCTAACCTATAAGGCAACAGACTATCAGGGAAACGATATTGTTGGAGAAAGTTATTATGGGGTTGATGGTACTTATACTAAAGAAAAACCAATAATTCAAGGAGGGCATTACTATACTTACTGGGTTAAAAACAAAGATTATTACATAGCTCCAGCAGAATTAGAAATAGATGAAACTCATAGAAACCAGAGTATAATAGCAAAAGCATATAAAAAAGTTAATCTGAGTGATGATGTGAATGTAGTCGATAGAAATAATTTTTATGATTATAATGAAATTAGTTTTGTTAAATATGATAATAATTTTGATATAGCAGAATTTGAGATAAAATATCAGTCAGAAGAAAGAACTAGATTTCCTTTTGGAGCTATGATTATTTTTGAATATGACAAACAAATTAATGATTTAGAGTGTGGTGATACAATCAAGGTTTACTTCCCAGATTTTTATTCAATGCAAAGCGTAGAAAATAGAGCAGATTCTTTTGAAATTGAAGAAGATAGGGGAGATTGGGAAAGAATGGAGATAAATTGTTTTATAGGGAAGTATAGCGAGAAAGTCTTAGAAAATAAAAAGATAAAATTTTCAATATATCCCAAAGATTTTTTCTTAATAGATTATGATTTTAAAGAAGAATATGAATTAGAATTAGGGGTGGAAGATTATTTTATGAATCAATTAAATAAACCAATATTTGAAGGAGAAATAGCAATAAAATGATAGAGTGCCATAATCAAAACAAAAGCGAAACGGGAGATAAAAATGGAAAAGATATGTAATTTTGAAGTAATGTTTTGTAATAATGAAGAAGCAGTAAAATGCCACATTAAAGGATGTGAAGGAAAACATATTCAGCAAGTTGCTTATAGTTCTTACCATGATGCCTTGACTCAAGTTTGTTTTAATTGTAAAAAGATTAGAACTTCAATGAAGGAAGTAAAATATAATTGTGGTTTTTGTAAGGATACAAAATATTTAAAAATAACAGAATTAGATGGGACAGTTACTGATGGTAGATGTCCTCAATGTGATGATTATAAATTGAAAGAGAATGCTCCTCAAAATAAGGATGTACCAAAATGATTAGAATAATACCTAAATGCAAGAAATGTGAAAAACTAATGAGAGATTCAATTATCTTATCTGATAATGATGAAGATACTTTTACACAATTTATAATTAGTTACTGTCCTTATTGCATTAAACTAGATGATAAAATTGAAGCAAGATGTTGGGCTAGAACTGAGTGCCAAGAAGAAAACAAATGCGAAGGAGATGAAAAATGACATACTGGAAAATTGAAGAATTAAGAAAACTACTTGAAATAGAAAAAGAAGATAACTTAAACAAGAAAGCGACAATTACTAGAAATTATTTATCTGATTTAAGAGTCAAGATTAAGTTAATGGAAGAAGCATACGAATGCGGTTTAAAAGAGTGCAACTCTGAAAGCAAACCTGAACCAAAACTATTAATTGAAGGAAAACCTGCAACTAAAGAAAATGTTGAAGATTTTTTTAATATAGAAGAGAACCGCCCAAAACTTGAAGAAAGCAAGGATGTACCAAATGATATTTGTAAGTGTGGACATGATAAAAAAGAACATTATTATGAAGGTTATTTGAATTGTTCTTTATGTAATTGTAAGAAGTTCCAATTTCCAGAAAAATGTGAACCTAAGAGGAATGTTAAATTATATTGTAAAAATCCAGAATGTTTTGGACATTATTTATTAAATAATAAAATAAAGTGCCAACCTCAAGAAAAAAGTATAATTAATAATCAGAAGGATAACCAGATTAATGATGGGAGTTCTCCACCTAGAGAGATGCCTTCTGATAAAAAAGGATGTGGAAAAGAAATTGAATATAGAAAAAATGATGAGGTAGTCGTAGAAAGTAAATGCGGTTTCTTAGAAGGAAAAGAAATAAAATTATGTGATGAATGCAAACCTCAAGAACAAGATGTACTTTGTAAATGTTTAAATTGTGGGGCTTCTCATTATACTAAAGAAAAAGACGAATTGTTTAAATGTCCTATGTGTAATTGTATGACTAAACATAAGTACAAAGAACAAGAAAAATGTGAATGTATCTTTGCACCTTCAGGAAAAAAGACTTATGAATGTGATAGATGTAGTAAATTAAATCAAGAACAAGGTGAACCAGAAGAACTTTATGAATTAATTAAGGACTTAGAAGATAGTATAAAAAGTCTTAAAGGGAAATCAACTCATGGAAATTGTTGTACCTGTCAAGATTGTAAAAATTATCATGATGAATGTAATTGTGAGACAATAAAAAAATTAGAATCTAAGGCAGAAGAATTAAGGAAGAAAGCAAATCATTGGACAATGAATGACACCATTCAAGACAAAGGAGTAAAAGATGAATAAAATAAGATTAAGTAAATATTTAAAAGGGACGGCAAAAGTATTAAAAGAACTTGCAAAAGAGATTGATACATTAGGAATAGATAGCAAGAGTCTTGATTTAATGAAAAAGATAGGGAGTGATTTGTTATTTAGAGGATGTTCAATTGATTTTCAAGAAGAAATAAACCAGGACAAATCAGAACTTAAGAGAGAACCAACAAGTAGAAGGAGGATTACAAGATGAAAGATTTAGATAAAGAGAGAGAATTAATATTAGAATCATTAGATTTACTATTAGAGAAATCTATGGAAACTAGTTTTAAGGCAGATGAACTTAGAAAGGAATTAAAAAAGTGTAAAGAAGCAGACAAGGAGGAAAAACAATGAATAGAGACGGTTGTAGGAATTGTAAATTTATGATTAAAACTGGTTTAGCTCAAATAATGAGATGCAGTAAAGATGATGATATGGTGGGTTCACTTGATAAATGTAGTAACTACAGATTAGTAGACAAGAGTGTAACGGATGATAAAAAATAAAATGGTAAATTTAGATAAAGAAACAATTAAAGTAATAAACAAAATAGAAAAAGCAGTAGAAGGAACTAACTTTAAAATAAATAAGTTTGATGTTGGAGATTCAGCAATTGCAGAAAAAACAATTATAAATTTAGATATAAGGAGAAAAACAGAAAATGAACAAGAGTGATAAAGCCCATCTTAGAGCAAAGTTAGTTAAGAAGTTTAAAAAAGGAAACAAAACTGCAACTAAAGAAGAGTTTAGAGGACTTGGAGTTGGTATTAATATGTGTTTTGATGTAATGTTTAAGAAATATAAATATTGGAAAGAAAAGTGCCAACAAGTAGACATGGAATCAGCACAGAAGGTTTCTGAAAGATGGGATTTAAACTATTGTAAAAAGTGCAAACAGATGACTAACCATAGACTTGATTATATAACTGACGGAAGAAGGATAGACCTGCCGAAGCCAGAATGTCTTAAGTGCAAAGTTGCAGATAAGGAGGAGAAAGATGGATAAAAGAATATTAATATTTGATTTAGAAGGAATAATTATTTCTAAGAAGAAAGAATTAGAAACCTTGCAGAGATGGATAAGTATTGTTAAGAATGAACTAGAAATAGAAGATGTTGAGAAGAAGTGCCAAGAAGCACGAATTTAAGTCATTTTCACTATCTAGTTACAAATTAAAACCAAAACATATATAAACCTATTTATCCTAAATATCCTATGGTAGAAAAGATAATTTCTAAAGTAAGAGAAGACAAGAACAAACAAAGAAGAATCACAGTTCCAAAAGAAGATAAGACTCTTAAGGATAATGATTTAGTTGAAATTAGAAAGGTGGAAACAAAATGAAAATATGTTCAAAATGTGGTGAAGAGAATACTAGGAAGAAATCAGATATATGTAAAAAGTGCTGGAGAAAAGAATATAATGAGAAAAATAGTGAACATATAAAAGAAGTAAATCAGAAAAGATATTTAAAAAATAGAGAAGAAAATTTAAAGAAATCTAAAGAATGGGGACAAAATAATTCAGAACATGTAGCTAAAAGAAGGAGGGAGAGTTATTGGAAACATGTTGAAAATGAAAGGACAAGGCGTTTAACAAATTACCATTTTGGTCATTTAAAGAAAAGTTCTAATTGTCAAGTTTGTGAAGGGGATATTAAATTAGATTTTCACCATATTCCTCCTTATAGATATGATAGATTTATTATTACTTGTAAGGACTGCCATAGATTAATTGAAGGTAAATTGATTATCACTTCTGATAAACAAAAGCAATTATTAGAAAAAGCAAATAGATTAATTGAAAAGATAAAGAATAAAAGTTTTGATGGTAATGATAAGAAGACTCCAAAAATAACAAGGGAAGAACTATTGAAATTAATATGGATCTCTAAATATGAGCATCATAAACTTGCTTATATTCTTGAATGGAATTTTGGATTAAAACCAACAGATGTTCTAAATTTAAATAAAGAATACATAGATATTAAAAAGATAAAAGTACCAGAGAATTTTAATATAAAGAGTTTAGATATTATGCCATTAAGAAATATATTTAAGATTAGAGCGTTACAAAAGGCATTTACAAAAGATTGTAAAACTTCAGGATTATTAGAAACAAAACCAAATGTTAAGTTTATTTCATTAAGTCAATCAAAAAATGTTTCTTTAAGTAAAAATGACGCTTCTCTGGCGAAAGAAACGGAGGGTGAAGATGGAAATAGGAAATGAGATATTTAGATATGGATGTATAAGGGAAATATTATTTAATTTATATGGCAAGAAAAATAAAGTAAGTTATGCTATGAAAATATCAAAAGATATATTAATAACATATTCAAATGTTTTGAGTGTTATTCCTATAATGGAAGAAATTGGATTGATAAAAATAGTAAAAAAACAAGGAAATACAAGAGCTTTAAAATATCAAAGTAAAAGGACGAAGTTTTATGGATTAACTGATAAAGGAATAAGAATAACAAAATTATTATTAAAAATTGATGAAGAATTAAATGGGGGTAAAGATGGTAATTAAAATATTAGCTTGGGTTGGAGGAATAGCTATTTGGTGTTTATTAGGATATATTTTTGTAAAGATTTATTTAAGATTTGGTTACGAAGAAGAGGAAACTGAGAAAGTAATTATTGGAGCTATTGCCATGCCCATATCTCTCTTTGCTTTATTATGTGTTATTACATTTTATGTTTTCTCTTTCCCTTATAATATAAATAAAAGAATAGAGGTTATAGAAAAGAGACTAAAAATAGGAAAATGATAGAACAATTTGAAAAGTGCAGACAACTGGCGAATCAGGTAACGGAGGAAAAAAAGTAAAATGGAATTAAAACAAGCATTAGCAAAAGTAAGGAAAGGAGAAATAGTATTTGATGGTTCAAAGGAGGGTAGTAAGTATTTTTTATTTATGCATAACCATAATGAAGTTTATTATATCCACTCTAAAACAATCAATGAAGATAAAAAAAGAATAGCCGTATTAGAAAATGCAAAACCTAATTTCTTAGCAGAAAATTGGTGGAAAGATAAATGGGAGATTTATAATGAAAAGGACACAGAAGTTACGGGAGAAGCACCATGAAAAAAGAGTTTCCAAAAACAAAGTTTATGTCTGAAGGTTTAAGATTAACAATACTTGGATGTTTTAGATATTCACTAGGAAGGATGACTTATATGCCATCACATACAGTTGGAGTTATAAAACAACATCCAGATATTTTTACTAAAGATGATTGGAAAAGGTTTATTAGTGAGATAGATGAATGTGATAATCTTGGTATGAGATGTGATGCGGAGACTTGGGAAGAATTAAAAGATTTTGCTAGAGAACAATTAAATGACTTAAATGTTGCGGAGGAAGTACCAAAATGACTGAATATAATATCAAAATAGTAAGAGGGATGTATAAAAATAGGGGCATTGTTTATGTTGTGGATATTAGAAATGGTGGAAACTATTATGGAGCATGGCTTTTTGATAAAATAAAAGAAGTTACAGAATTTATTAAACAATGTGATGATTCTAAAGATGGATTGCCGAAGGGAGTAAAACCAAAATGACTAAGAAATATCTTTGCATCTGTGATTATGGGCAAGTTAGAAGTGTGGCAATGGCTTGGTATATTCATGGATTGAATAGGGATGAGTTTTTAGGAAGAATTAATAATTTACAATATGAGGCAATTGCTATTGGTAGTGTTACATCTTCTAAAAAAACTATGAAGATGATGAAACAATGGGCTGATGTAGTAATTGATGTTAGGAAGTGGATTCCATTAGATAAATATGGTAGTCCAAGCCATTATGAATTAATGGGAAAAGTTAGGAAAATATGGGAAGAAATAAATGACACAGAAGTTGCGAATCAAGAACTAAATTCAGATGGGGGTAAATAATATGAAAATAAAAATACATTGTTTAGAAATGCTGAAAGAAGATTTTGATGAAACCCCTTTGAACAAACTAAAAGAAATGGTTGGTTGGATAGAAGCTCCAGATAAAGATGGAGATTGGGATGTAACTATGTCTGATGGTTGTGGGTTTAGTTGTAAAACTCAAATAGAAGCACAAACTTTAGCAGGGGTTGAAGAAATTAAAGCTATGTTAATGCGGGGCGTTAAACTAGAGAAAGGAGAACCAGGGGAGGAGAAACAATGAAATGTGTTAAATGTGGTTCAGATGAAGGGAGGGGTAAACAAAGTATTTGTAGAAAGTGTTGGAGAAGGCAGAATGATAAAAAGAATGCTAAGAAAATAAAAAGACAAGCTTTAGCAAGGAGAGTTAAGAATCCTGAGAGATATGCTGAATATGCAAAGAAATGGAAGGAAAACAATTTAGAAAGGGCTAAAGAATTATGGGCTGAAAGCAAAGACAGAAAGAGATTTGGAGGGAATACACAAAAAGTATTAGAAAGGGATAATTTTCAATGTCAAGAATGTGGTATGAATCAGGAACAACATTTTATTTTATACAATAAAAGTTTGGCAATCCATCATATAGATGGTAATGGAATATACTCTGAAGTGAAAAATAATAATTTGGATAATCTAATAACTCTATGTTACCGATGTCATATGTTAATCCATAAAAATCCCGACAAGAAAATGATAAAAGAGTTTTCTGAGAAAGTAAGTGAATGGATTGTGATGTTGGATAGTCCTGATTTTAAAGAAAATGATGCAGGATTGGTTAGAGAAGAAATGATAGAATTAATTAATAGATTTGATAGAGGCGTATTCTCGGCAGAAAACGAACCAAAAGAGGATAAGAATGAATGATAATAAAAAAGAAAAGTTTGAATGGGCATTTCTTATAGCCACCCTTGTTGGATTTATATTTGGAACTTGTCTTTCAGTTTTTTTAATTAAAGGTATTATTTGTTTAAATTAAAAACAAACCGAAACATTTATATAGGGGGTTAGGTTAGGTATACTATAATGGAATCAAAGAAATGTAAAAGATGCAAGAAAGTAATTGAAGGATATACGGTTAAACATGTTGATACTTTAATGGCTCAGCATATGATTAAGCACGATAACGAAGATAAAAAGGAGAAAGAGAAAAATGAATAATTTTAATTTGAAGTCGGAGAGAGAAAGATTACGAAAGGTTATGATTTGTTCCGTAGTTGAAAGTGGGATTTTAGATTTTGGAAAGGCAGAAGTAATTATGGATAAATGTTTTGAAGGAATAGAAAAACAAGATAAAAAGTTTATTGAATCGTTAAGGGCAGATATATCCAAATTAAATTATAAAATGGGGCATGATGGATTTATTAGTGAATCAGATTGTTATTCAATCCTAAATAAACATGTGGGAGATTGTTGAGATGATACCTTACAATAAAGAACCAACAACAGAAGAACCTAAAAAAAAGCGTTCAAAGAAACTTCCAGTATTTGTATCTGAAGAAGACTTATTAGAAAAGATTACTAAAAGATTTAGTGAAATTGTAGAAAATCATATTCAACTTATGAGAAATAATAATAGTCTCTTGGAAGAAAATCTTAAACTAATGAAAGAGAATGATGAACTTAGAAAGAAATCGGTTAAGGTGCAGAAAACTGATGACGATTCAGAGCAAAGCGAACCTTCAATTAAAAAAGAAATGAAAGGAGAGATTGATAAAGGCTATGGTAATTAAAATACCTAAAGGAAGTTGTTGTTATTATTGTAATTCTATTAAATTTCTCCAAAGATATAATGGAGTTATTACTTGTTCTAAGCATAGATATCAATTAGTCAGACATGGCAAAATATTTTTAAGAACCACGCATGATAAAAATGAGATAATAGAATTAAGAAATTGTTGTAAAATGTTTATTTATGATAGTGATTGTGAAATAATTGGATACTCTTTATTTGATAAGGAAGATATAATAAAGGTTAAAGGAAAGAAATGGGTTTTTGATAAGGATGGTTATGTAGTAACAACTGTCAAGGGAAGAAGAGTTCTAATGCATAGATTAATCCTTGATTATTTCGGAAAAGATGATGTAGACCATAAAAATCATGTGCGTTATGATAATAGAAAATATAACATTAGAGTTGTTACAAGAAGCCAAAACTTAACCAATAGAAAATCAAAAGGGGTTTCATTGGATAAAAGAAATAAGTTCAAGAAATATAGGGCTTACATAACTGTTGATAAGAAGAGGATTGAGTTGGGATTGTTTAAGACCTTTGAGGAAGCAAGAGAAGTTAGACTTAAAGCAGAAAAGAAATATTTTGGAGAATATGCTTATAATGATAATCGGTGCGTTCTAAGCAAGAAAGGAGAAGAGAATGGGAAATAAACTAATAATTCCAAAAAAAGAAATGATTGGAATGGCTAATAAGAAGATTTATGATTTAGAGAAAGAAAATTCTAAACTAAAAAAGGAAGTCAAGGAAGACAATAAACTAATAAAACAGATGGGAGAAAATGCAGAGGAGCATGTAAATAAGATGATGAAAAGAGAGAGAAGAGAAACTTTAGATAAATTAGATAAAATAATTAAGAGATTAGAAAAGTTGGAAAAGTTCGCATCTTCTAAGAAAGGTGAAAAGAATGGATAAAGATTTGAAATGTGTTAGGAAGAAAGTTTGGATTAGTCCAAGAACTGAAGAATATTTAAAAAGATATAAAAAGGCATTTGGCTGGTCTTTAAATGATTTTATTTTAAATATCCATAGATTTATTGATAAGAAGAAGTTGTTTGAGAGTTATTCAAGAAGGAAACTGATTGAAGGTGTAAATAAAGGAGAAATAAATCCTCTTATAGCATTAGATTTCCAGCAGAAGATTAAGGGGTACACAAATTCTAAGGATCAGGAACTAAATAACAATGGAGGTGAAAAAGATGGGTGATTTATATTGTCCTTATTGTGAAGAGGATTTAGGAGACCATGTAGATGATTGTCATGAACCAGATGTGGAGTATGAACATGAATGTCCTAAATGTGAAAAGAACTTTGTCTTTACAATTTGTTATTATCCAAGTTTCTCTTCAGAGAAAGCAGATTGTTTAAATGGTGCAGAACATAATTTTGAGAAGATTGATGGTATTCCTCAAGAAGTTTTTAAAAACAGAAGAAGATGTTCAATGTGTTCAAAAGAAATAACAATTGATGGGGGGAAGGATTAGGATGGAAGGTGAATTAGAAGCAAATAGACTTTGTGATAATTGTAACGCAGATATAGAGCATCAAATAAATTTAGAATTAAAAGAAAGAGAACAAGAAGAAATTAAGTGGCTTCAATCTGTTTTAGACACTAAACATATTAATGAAGATAGTAGGTGGATTATTGAGGGTAGAATATCAAAATTAAAGGGGTGCGTATCTCCATGTCAAGAGGTAAAAGATGATAAATGAATTAAAATATAATAAAGAAAGTTCAGAGTATAATGAAGAATTTGGTGAGATTCTAACAATTATAATAGAACTTATTAGGAAGGAGAAATTAAAAGAAATCAGAGTTGGATTTTCATATCATTATTGTAAATTGGATTGTAAGAATTTAAAAGTCTTCTGGAGATATAACAAAAAAAGAATGAATTATGCTAAACTTGTTTTTAAAACAAAAGATTTTGAAATGGAAGCAGACCAACAATCTTGGGAAAAGATAACTATTAAACCTAGGGAAGTTGAAATTGAAACTAGAGGGGGCAATATTTATTTTGTTTTTAAAAATAGTGTAAAGAAAAAGTGCACTCTTACCTAAACAAGGAGAACCAAAATGAATAAAATACAAATAACTGGAGATGAAGAGAATAAAAACAAAGCTTGTGGTGTTTTGATGAGAACTAATGAGGATACTGTTCATTGTTTAGAAGATGAGATTTATATTGTAAGTGATAAGGATATTGAAAGATTAGAAAAAGCAAAGATTAAATTTACAAAATTAGAATCTGGAAATAGTATTATTCATGACGCTTTAACCAGCGTAAACGAAGGAGGAAAAAATGGAATTAACTGATAGAGATATTATAAGAATACAATTTGAAAATATTATATGTTTAGAATTTTTTGAAAAGTATGCAGATAAAAAATTAGTTTTTGATGAAGAATTCATCACTACAAGAGCTATTGAAATGACTTTATGTGCAAAAAAACAAGGTTTTGATGTTTGGAATCGTAAGCGGTGCTTAAAAAACAGCAACGGAGAAGAAAAATGAGTAAACAAATAGTATTTATAGAAAATCATTCAACGGTTATGCTCTATAAAATAGCAAAAAAGTTTAAAGAGAAAGGTTATGAAACAATCTTAATAAGATTATTAAAACCAACAAAAATGGATACTGAGTTTTATGATTCAGATTATTCTAAAGTAATTAATTTAAACTTAATAAATTCAAAACCAAAATATACACAAGTTTTTAAGATATTTAATTCATTAATGCTATTTAAACTTAAACCTTATATTATTTTTGGAAAAGCAAATCCAAATATACCTATTGCTTTCTTTAGAAGATTTTTTAAGAATATTCCATTTGTTTATTTTCCTTATGATATTAGATGTCATTCTTGTCATCCTAATCCTGAAAAGGCTAAAATATTACATAATTTATCTAATAGAGAAATAAATGCAGAAAGATACAATTTTGAAAATGCTGATGGTATTTTACATAAGGGAAACCCAAATGAATTAAAATATCTTAATGGAAGGATGCTTGGAAATAATATTAAATTACCTAAAAATAAGATTTGTTTTCATCCTTATTGTTCAAAAGAATTTATGATTCCATTAAATAAAAATAAGTTATCAAAGAAAGATGGAGAAATACACATGGTTTATCTAACAACTGGAGGAATATTATCTAAAGATTCTTATGAACCATTTATGGCTTTGGCTAGGAAGTTAAATAAATTGAAAATACATTTTCATTTAAGTGTAGACAAGACGAGGAATTTGTAAAGGAGGAGAAAAATGGGAATAATTAATGCAATACTTATAATCTTTATTTTTGGAGCTGGAATGTTTGTGGCTTCAATACTTTGGATTTGGTTATTAAGAATGGAGGACTAATAATGGTTCAAGAAATAGATTTAGGAAGGTTTGAAGATTTTTTATTAAATCAACCAATTAATGTTGATTACATCTACTTAGTTGTTGCATTAGTTGTTGCAGCGATTCTAAGTTTTATCCTTGCAAAACTTTATGTTAGATATGGAACAACCATATCAAATAGAAGTAAGTTTTCTTCAAATTTTATTCTATTATCTGTAACTACTACTCTAATAATAATTATTGTTAAATCCTCACTTGCATTATCATTAGGATTAGTTGGTGCATTATCTATTGTAAGATTTCGTTCTGCAATAAAAGAACCTGAAGAATTATGTTTTTTGTTTATAGCAATATCAATTGGTCTTGGATTAGGTGCAGGACAATTGATAACTACCCTAATTGCATTTACAATAATTTCAATTATAATCTATGGAAGAAAAATTGTTAATAAGAACCAAGAAAATCAAAATCTATATCTCACAATATCTGGGAAGGCTATTAAACTAAAGGACATTGTAAATGTTCTAAACAATAATTCAATTTCTTTGAAGTTAAAAAGGTTTGATGAAATAGATAATAAATTAGAAGCATCTTTTTTAATCGAATTCAAATCTTTTGAGAATCTAGAGACTATGAAAGAAGAACTAAGGGAGATATCTAAATCATTAAATATATCTTATTTAGATAAATCAGGGATTTAATATGAGATTAAAAAGAAGAGAGGGGTTAATGAAAAAAGTTAAATGGTTTTTTATAAAGATAAGACTCAAAATATTATTTACAATAGTTTTTACAAGTGTTACATTACTAATTGGAATTTTATTGGGATTGTTTTTAGTTGGTTTTTTTGGAACATTAAGTAATCCTTCACCTAGGGCTATATCTATTTTACATTTTATGGGAATGATGGATCTTAAAACTCTTCAAAATAATTTAGAAGCAATAAAAAATGAGAATATAAAGATTCCAGTAAATTATGTTAAAGGACAATTTTCTAATCCTGATAAACTCTACATAAATGTAAAGTTCAAAGACTTACAACAAATAGAATATAAACGGAATCAGGCGTTGGATATAGGACTTCTATTTGCGTCTAAAGATGACTATGTACCAATAGAAATTAAGATGAATGATAAAGAAGTTGATGCAAAGTTTAGACTAGCAGGAGATGCTACGGGACATCTTAAAGGAGAGAAATGGAGCTTTAGAATAAAGGTTAAGGATGATAAAACTATTTTGGGTATGAGGGTTTTTACTATTAGAGACCCATACGAGAGAGGTTATCTCAATGAGTTTATATTTCAAGAAGCAATAAAAAGAGAAGGAATTGTTTCTTTAAGATATTATTTTGTTGAAGTAATAATCAATGGAGAAAGTAAAGGAATATTTGCATTAGAAGAACATTTTGATAAACAATTAATAGAAAATAATAAACGTAGAGAAGGGATTATATTAAAATTTGATGAAAGTCTCTGGTGGGATTATAGGAGGGTAGTGAATGATTGGTTTTCAAATAGTACTGATTGGTATGATTATGTATCTAATGATAACATTTGGTTTTATAGTGCAAACATTAAAACATTTAATGATGAGAAGATTTTAGCAGATTCAGATTTATCAAAACAATTTGAAGATGCAAGAGATTTATTGGAATCATTTAGGCAAGGTTCTTTAAGTGTTGAAGAAACATTTGATACAGATTTATTAGCAAGATTTTTTGCAATTAATACTGTCTTTGGAACATTGCATTCTTCTTTCTGGCATAACATAAGGTTTTATTATAATCCAATAACTTCTAAATTAGAACCTATAGGTTATGATGCAAATCATTATAATTTTTATTTTGATTCAAATGTTTTAGATACATATTATCTCCCAGATTGTATTGAAAATGAAAATAATTGTTCTGAGGAAATAGGTTGGTGGTGGGATTTGTTTTTCAGAGATAAATATTTCTTTGAGAGATATATGCAAGAACTTGAAAGAATTTCTGAAGAATCTTATATAGATAGTTTTTTTGAAGATTTAGATAAAAAAATTAATAAACAAGTTAATATTATTCATAAAGACACTCCAACATATCATTTTTCAAGAGAAGATTATTATAGAAACCAAATAGGAGTTAAAAATAGATTAAATCCAAGGAGTAGCATTAGAGTTTATTTAGAAGATAATTCAATAGAAGTTGGAAATTTAGGAGCATTTCCAATAGAAATTGTGGGTTGGAATTATAATAATAGTAACTTTGAATTAGAAGATATTTTAATTCAACCACGTATAGATTCTGAAGGTACAATTAAATATAATACTATTAAACTTGATTCTGAGGTTAATCTCCAACCTTCTTTATTAATTATAAATTATAAAATTCTTGGTATAGATAAATTATTAAATGAGAGTGTTATACTTTGGGGTAAGCCTAGAGTAAATATTTCAAGAACGACAAACAAAAACCAAACAACACATATTAAAGAAGGAACTATAATAGATTTAACCAATGGTTCTTCACTTACTTATTATTCAGATATACAATTTCTAGGAACTAAGGAATATCCAATAAGAGTTATTTCTTCAGATAATACTGGGAAAGGAATCTCAGTTATAGATGCAGCAGAAGTTTCTAATCTAAGATATGTTATTTTTGATGGGTTAGCAAACCCTATTGTATTTTATAACTCAGAAGTAAATATAGATAACACCGAGTTTTCAAATATGAAATCAGAGGATAGTTTAAATTTGATTAACAGTAATTTTAAGATTAGTAATTCTCAGTTTAATAATTGTTATTCAGACTGCTTTGATAATGATTTTAGTAATGGGATTATGGATTCAATAACATTCAATAACTGTGGTAATGATTGTATTGATTTTTCTAATGCAATGGTTAATGTTTCTAACTTAAATATAGATACATTTGGAGATAAAGGTATTAGTTGTGGGGAGAGAAGTTTTGTTAACTTGGATAATATAAAGATAATAAATGGTTACATTGGATTAGCTTCTAAGGATGATTCTAAGGTTTATTCTAAGGATTTAACTATTTCTTATGTAAAATACAGCCTCGCAGTTTATCAGAAGAAACCAGAGTTTGGTCCTGCATTTATTAACATAGAAGGTTTTAATAACCTTAATGATTATATTATAGAAGTGGGTTCTAATTTAAATTTAAATGGAGTAAATATAGCTGGAGATAAACAAGAAGTTTACAATAAACTATTAGAAGAATATGAAACAAGATAAAAGATATGAAAAGAAGTTTGTAATAGAAGAGCAGGATAAAAGGGAAGTTGAGCATTCAATAATTCACAACCCTATAATGTTTTTAGAAATATTTTCAGAGAGGATTGTAAATAATATTTATTTTGATTATAATGATTTTAAGAATTATGAGGAAAATGTTAATGGTAATACTGATAGAATTAAAATAAGAATAAGATGGTATGGAAGAACCTTTGGATTTATAGAGAATCCTGTTTTAGAATTAAAGATAAAGAATAATGAACTTGGAGAGAAGAAGTCGTTTAAATTAAAAAGTTTTAATCTTAATGAGAATTTCTCATTAGATTTGTTAAGGGAAGTGTTTTTAGAATCGAATATTCCTGATTGGTTAATAGAAGAACTAAAGTTTGTTTTTCCAAGTTTATTAAATTCTTATAAACGAAAGTATTATCTTTCAAAGGATAAGAAATTCAGAGTTACATTAGATAGTGATTTAAATTTTATTGAAATAAAAGAAAGGAACAATACTTTCTTAAACAGATTTTTAGAGAGGGAACGATTAGTTCTTGAAATAAAATATCATTTAAAAGATTATGAAAGTGAAAAGTTAATTGGAAGGTGTTTTCCTTATAGATTAGTTGCAAATTCAAAATATAAAAGAGGTATTGAACTTATAAATGATATTCAACATTAATAAAAAATACGTAAATGATGAGAAGGGAGTAAAAAATGGGGATGTTTGATTCAATACATACTTTATGTCCAAATTGCGAGAAAGAGATAGAGTTCCAAAGTAAATCTGGACCTTGTATGTTGATGGATTGTAATGAACCTAAAGTTCCATTAATTGTTGCAATGGGATGTAATGAAGATATTATTCAATGCAAAAATTGTGAAAAAAATATTCAAATAGTTTTTAATATGCCTGATTTAGAAGTAAAATATAAATTAAAGATAACCAAAGAAGAAAATGATTATTAAAAATTACTTATTAGAGGTGAAAGAAGAATCAAAATGACAAACAAAAAACTATTTCATAAGGTATTAAAATATTCGCAAGAATTAAGAGGAGAAGAATTAGAATTATTTTTAGGAGTGCATTCTTATAGTTGTTACAGCATTGATAATTATTTAAGGTATAATATGCATAATGATATTAAGGTCTTGTATGATTGCATTCATGGATGTATTGAGGAGGTACAATGAAATCAAAAGATATTAAGATTGATTTGACTAAAGAAGAAAAAGCAAAATACAGAAATATGGAGATAGAAGAAATAATTGCAGATATTAAAACAAGAACCTATGCTCCACAATATGATTTAATAGAATGTGCTAAGTGGATAATGGAAAAGTGCAGGAAAAATACGAAGGAGGCACAAAAATAATGGGGGCATTTATTATATGGGATGTAGGATTTGAAACAGATAAAGATAGAAAGAATTTTGAATTTAAATACCAAATTAAAAAGAAAGATATTTTAGTTAGTGAAGAATCTAATAGTGGAGGTTTTGTTGCTTGGATTGTGTTAAGAAATCCCAACCTTGATGTAATTTATAATATGGGATTCATGGGGTATGGAGAACCTGAATTAGAATTAAAAGAATGTTTAAAAGAAAGTATTAAAATTAAATTTCTTGCTTGGATTCCTATAAATGATAGACAATCTAAATGGGAGAAAATAAGAGGAAGATGGTAAAGTACAGCTTGACTAACAAAGGAGTAAAGGAATAATGGCATATTTTCCAAATGGAGACTCAGGACTATTTTATAAAGAAAATTTCTGTTTTAAATGTATTAACTGGATAGATAAAAATGATGGAAGAGATTTTGGATGTCCAATATGGGATTTACATCTAAGTTATAGTTATGAATTATGTAATTCAAAATCAATAGCAAAAAAGATGTTAGATTTATTAATTCCAATGAAGGAATGTGAATATTGTGAGTGTTCTATGTTTCAGAAGAAAAAGTGCGTCCAAGCCCAACAACCTGTAACTGATGTAAATGAAGTAGGAGGTAAAAATGAAATCAAAAAAGGAAATTAAAGATATGATTGAAACTATGAGGAAGTTAGGTAAAGAATCTAAAAATGATATTGAGAAGAAAATTATTTTAGAGAAGATGGGAGTTTTAACATGGGTTTTAAAATAAATGGGTACAGCTTAGATAAACAAGGAGAACAAGGTGGAGTTTGAAAAACAAATTTTATATATTGGAATATTTTGTGTTTGGATTGCTAACATAAATGATTTAATTAGAGGGAACTGGTTTTATAATAGCACAACCCAAATAGTTGTAATGAATGTGTGGGGAGTTTTAGCTTTAATTTCTATATTATGGAAAAATAGGGGTGTGAAGGGTAAACAACCTGTAGGAGAAAGAAAATGAAAACAAGGTATCAAATTTTAGGATTAGCAATATATTTTATAGCAACTATTTTTGTAATAGTTATAAATAAGGACAAAGTAGAATTAATAAGTCTATATATTCCAATCTATTATATGATTGGATTGCTCCTATTTTTTATAGGTCAATATATAGGGGAAGAGAGATATAGAAAGATTATAAGAGATTACAACTTAGGTAAACAAGCTGTAATGGAGGAAGGAGAATGAGCAAAGAATTTACAAAAGACGAAATAATAGCATTAAAACAATTAGCAAAAGAACATATGGAAGATAATTTAAGAATACATGGAGAAAAACATTATGTTCATAAACCAAATGTATTTCCAAAAGATTATAAAGGTCCGAGAAGTTTTGCAGAAGCAATGTCTAATAAATGGGAATGGAATTCAGATAAACATGAATGGAGTAAAAGACAAGATGGCTGATTTTGGAACATCAAGATATTGCAAAAAATGTGGTGGAGAAATAGTTGCAGAAGGAGAAGTAATTACAATGTATGAAGGAAAGAAAATATGCAAGTGCCGACAAGGTCACGATAGCGTAACGGATGATAATTCTAAATAGAAACATTTAAATAGTAGTCATTAGTAGGAGTGATAGGTAGTAAAAGATGAATAAAGAAGAAATTGAAAAATTAATAAAAGAAGATAATCAAGGACTAACAATTCAGGACATAGTAAATAAAACTAAACTTTCTTGGAATACTGTAACTAAAATTCTTGCAATGATTGAAGGTGAAGGCAAGATTAGAATAAGGGAAGTTGGTCAAGCTAAATTACATTATTGGGGAAAAGAATGATCATAGGAAAAAATACTGAAACGAATGAGAATGTTAAAATAGACTTACCTAAATTAATTTCAACAAGATTACTAATTCAGGCAAACTCTGGGGGAGGAAAGTCTTGGTTAATAAGAAGATTACTCGAACAATCCCACGGACAAGTTCAACAAATAGTTATTGATTTAGAAGGGGAATTTCCAACCCTTGTTGATAAATATGATTATTTATTAGTAGGAACGGAAGGAGAAATTCCAGCAAATGTTCAGACGGCAGAGCTATTAGCAAGGAAACTTTTAGAATTAAATGTGTCCACTATTATAGATTTATCTGAGTTGAAACATCACGAAAGGATTTTATTTGTTAAAAGGTTTTTAGATAGCTTAATTAATGCTCCGAGAAAATTGTGGCATCCTTGTCTAGTCATAGTAGATGAAGCACACCAGTTTTGTCCAGAGAAAGTAAAATCTGAATCAACAAGTTCTGTAATTGATTTATTAACTAGAGGAAGAAAGAGGGGATTTTGTGGAGTTTTGGCAACTCAGAGGATTGCAAAATTAAATAAGGATGCCGCCGCAGAATGTACAAATGGATTTGTAGGAAGGACAGTCTTAGATATAGATAGAAAAAGGGCAAGTTACGATTTAGGATTTACAACAAAAGAACAAGAACTAGGTCTAAAGAAGTTGGATGATGGGGTATTTTTTGGTTATGGTCCTGCAATATCAAAAGAGGATTATGTTCAATTAAAAGTTGGAGGAATTAATACAGTACATCCCGAGGCTGGAAAAAATATAATTAAATCCTCAAAAACTCCAGAAAGCATTAAAAAAATACTCAAGGATGTAATTGATTTACCTAAAGAAGTAGAAGAAGAAATTAAAACAAAACAAGGGATGCAAAAGAGAATAAGTGAATTAAAAGTAAAATTAAGAGTGGCAGAGAACTCTCAAAAAGTTCAAGAAAAAATACAAGAAAAAATAATTAATGTAACTGATGAAAAAGCACTCCAAAAAGCAAAAGATGAAGGTTTCAAAGAAGCTGAAAGATTTTATAAATTATATATAACTCCAATTGAACAGAATACAAAGGTGTTAAGAAATTCTATTTTGAAACTAGTTAATAATGCTCAGGGATTGTTAGAATCAAAAGCTTTTGTAATGGTTGGTGATTTAAAATCTCCAGAAGTTAGTCCTGTTAATGTCCAATCTAAAATAAAGAGAGAAGTTAATAAATTTAAACCAGTTACACAAGTTACACCTCAAGTGAAACCATCTATAACTCCATTAAATAATTATGGGGAAGAAACTAGATTAAAAACAGGAGCAATAAGAATGTTAAAAGCAATAGCAATGTTTTCTGAACTAACTAGAGCAAAAACAAAAACAATGTCAGGAATTTCAAGTCAAGGAACTTTTTCAACATATATTCAAGATTTGAAAAGGTCGGGATGCATTATAGAAGAAAACGGATTATTAAAAGTTACAGAAGAAGGGATAAATAGAGTTGGAGATATTCCAGAAATGCCAACAGATACAGAATCATTAATTAATCTTTGGTCTAAACACATAAAATCTGGGGCAATAAGAATGCTAAGAATAACTGTTGAAAGATATCCAAATACAATAAGTAGGATGGAACTCCAAGAAGGGAGTGGAATTTCAAGTCAAGGGACTTTTTCAACATATATTCAAGATTTGAAAAGAAATGGATTAATTAAACTAGAAGGGTCTGAAGTTAGATGCTCAGAGGAGTTGTTTGAATGAAAGACACAATATACATAGTGTTTAATAGGAATGGGATAAGGTCTCTATTTAAGAAAACGAAGGGTAAGGGATCTCTTCCTGCAGGAACACATATGGCAGAGTTGAACTTGGAAGTTGATAATAGTTTTTTTGAAAAACAAATTCCTAAATTCAACCTAAAATTAAATGAACAAAATGTAATTGAAAAAGAGGTTGAAACTGAGAGAACACCGATTGATTTATTTTTTTCAAAGAATGAAGAGAAAGACCCTTTAGATGATATTTTTGTTGATAAACACTCAGAGGACGAGGAAAAAGTTCATAACCAAATAGCTGAAGAACAAGAATCTGAACCTGAAATTAAAGATGGTTGTTTAAATTGTAAACAATCCTTTAGGGATGATAAAAAAGTATTAAGATGTAAATTAAATGGGATGACTATGACTAGCTGTAGTAGGGAATGTTTTGAAGGTAAAGATATTAATTTTACTGGAAAACGGTGCATCTCTGGTAAGGAAGGAGATGGAAAATGCTGAATTGGAAAGAATATATTGATAAAATACATATGATAATTTATCGTTGTAAGTTTTGTAGAAGTGTTTTTGATACAGAAGATGATGTAAAAGTTCATATAGCAAAAAATCATGAGATTGAAGTAAACATAGAACAATGTAAGAGTTGTAAACAACCATTTATTAAGGTTTTAGATAAGCAAGTAATTTGTGGAAGGCAATCTTGTATGTTTAGGGACGCATTTGATAAGTCAGAGGTAAAAAAATGAGCCAAGATAAAAAATGTCCTGTATGTGGAAAAATAGTAAGTGGAAAAGGGATTAGCTTACTATCTCTTGAAGATAGATACAAAACTCATATGAAGAAACATAAGCTACACATAGATGGTAAGATAAACGAAGGAGGGAGAGAATGAAGAAAGGGGTAACAAAAAGTGAATTTCAATTATTAAAACAAATACTAATTGATTTGAATAATCTTAATTTAACATTAGCATTAATGAATCTAAATAAGTTTTTTCCTTCTAGAGCTGTTAAAGAAAGTACAGAGAGATTCTATGAGAATAGAAAGGAGTTCATAAATGAGAAGGAGAACGAACAAGATGGATAAAAAATGTGATTATTGTGGAGAAAATAAAGCAATGAAACAGATACCAAATCCTAACACTCATGAGGATAAACCCATGTTTTGGGATGTTTGTATTACTTGTGAAGAAGTCATAGGACAACAACAAAAATTAACTATGGGTGCAATCCTTAAAGAAAGATTTTTGGGTGAGAAGTATGGTGAGAAATTAATAAGTGAAGCTCAACAAAGATTAAAAGAAATATCTTATGAAGCAGATATACCAATTTTAAGTGTTGGGTACAGCAAAGACGAGTTAAGCGTAACGGGGGAAGAAAATGCCAATAAGTAAATTAATAAGAATTAATGGTGATGGAACTTTTAGTGAAGATATTGTTTTTGAAAGAAAAGATAAAACATTTATTCAAGAATTAAGAGAATGTTTGACTCCTGAAGATAGAGAGAAAATATCTAAACATATAAATGACCTCTTAAATAGGTGCGACTTAGAGTTGGGGGGCGAACAATGAGGAAGTGGAATAAGAAAACCTATGCAAAAGAATTAAAAAAAGGATATTGGTATTTAGAACCTCATTTTCATTACTATTCTATGTTAGAAATCAATAGGTGGTTTAGAACAATTGTTAAAAATAAAATGAATGTTGCAGATGTTAAGAGTGCTTTATATGGGAAGTTTGTTATGGAAGGAAAACCAATCAAGAGAGGATTTTATGAAAGTTTTAATTTGACACAGGAGATAGTTGAGAAAATAACTGAAAAGTGCTTAAATGAATTGGAGGAAGCACCATGAAAATTGGTTGGAAAGAGAAATGTGTATGCGGGTGTATTAAACTTCATCATGAATGGGATTATGCAAATAATATTGTTAAAGTAGAGGAATGTAAGAAATGTGCTTGTAAGAGGTTCATAATTGAAAAGGAGAATTAAAGACAATGAATAAAAAGATTAAACAATTAGTTAAGGATTTAGGTATCAAGATAAAGAAGGGAAATAATTGCAGTGCAGAACCTCACAATAACACAATAATTATTAATAAGAAAGCAAGTGATTATGATATTTTACATGAAATTTCCCATTTAATTTGTGGATGGGGATGCTGTAGGGAACATTGCGAATGGGAGGCTCATGGAGGAGCAAAAGTTCTATGTAAATTATTTGGTATAGATAATAAACAAGTAGAAAATGCAGAAGATAGAATGAGTTGTTATGCCCATAGAACTAATCCAATCGCTTGTGGAAGATATAATAAGAAAAATAGTTGGGTAGAGGAAGTTAAAAAAGAGTGCCGAAATGAATTGGAGGAAAAACAATGAGTTTCTCTGCTTGGTATGATCCTTTGAAAGATGAAATCCATGGGGCTAAAAAAGGAACTCTCTTTTATAGACATGAACAAGGACACCAAAGAAGTTGGAAATTAAAAATAGAACCTCAAATCCAAATGTATTCTTGGTTTGCTATAATCTGTACTATACCTTTTATTGGTTGGAGTAGTGGAAATATTCTGATAGGCATAATTTCTACCATACCTTTAGTAGGATTATTTTATTCAGAGATGTATGCTTGGTATTATGCTTTTATAGGTTACAATTTCGTAAATGAACAAAATAACGAAGGAGGTAAAAATGGAAAAAATAGGAATAAAAATAATGAATGACGATAATAGTTATGAAATTTATGAACTAGATAAGGAATTATTAACTAAACCTGAATTGAGAATAATGTTAAAGGAGAAAATAGAAGAATATGAACAAAAATCTAACCCTCTTAATTAATCCAGGTTCATTCAGAAAAAGAGTTTATCAAGATTTAAGTAAAGATTTTTCTGCGATTGAACCATCATTCTGGGCAGTATTAACTGCAGGATTTTTAAGAAAGAACAACCAAGAAGTAAAAATATTAGATGCAAATGCAGAAAACTTAGATATAGAAGAAACAGCAATTAAATCAATAAAATTAAAACCAGCATTAATTAACATTGTAGTCTATGGACAACACCCTTCTGCATCAACTCAATTAATGAGTTCTGTAACAGAACTTTGTAATAAAATTAAAGAATTAAATCCCAATCAAAAGATAATACTATCAGGAATACATCCATCAGCACTTCCAGAAAGAACACTTAAAGAAACAGAATGTGATTATGTTGCAGAAGGTGAAGGATTTTATACTATTCTTGGAATTATTCAAAATAACCCTCTAAAAGATATTCCAGGATTATGGTATAAAGAAAATTCACAAATTAAAAACAATCCCCCACCACCATTAATTAAGGATTTAGATAAAGAACTTCCAGATATTGCTTGGGATTTATTACCAATGGATAAATACAAGGCACATAATTGGCATTGCTTTCATGATTTAAACTCAAGAAAATCCTATGCTTCAATATCAACAAGTCTGGGTTGTCCTTTTAATTGTTCCTTTTGTTGCATAAATACACCCTTTGGAAAACCATCTTATAGGACTTGGAGTCCTGAATGGGTTTTAAAACAATTAGACATTTTGGTTAATAAGTATCATATAAAAAATATTAAATTTATAGATGAATTATTTATCTTAAAACCAGAACATTTTATAGCAATTGCAAATGGAATTATTGAAAGAAACTATGATTTGAATATTTGGGTTTATGCAAGAATAGATACAATTGATGAAGTGCATTTACCAATTCTGAAGAAAGCAGGGTTTAATTGGTTTGCTTTGGGAATTGAATCAGGGGATGAAGAAGTTAGAAAAAGTATTTCAAAGGGAAAACTTGGAAAAGAAGAAACAATTAAATTAATTAGAAATATACAACAAGCAGGAATAAATGTTGGAGCAAATTATATTTTTGGATTACCAGATGACACCTTAGAAAGTATGCAAAAATCTTTGGATTTAGCAAAAGAAATTAATAGTGAGTGGGTTAATTTTTATTGTACAATGGCTTATCCTGGCTCAAGATTGTATGATGAATCTCTTGGAAAAGATATTCTTCCGAATAATTGGATTGGTTATTCACAGCATAGTTTTGAATGCTACCCTTTACCAACAAATTATTTAACAAGTGAACAAATTTTAAAGTTTAGGGATAATGCTTTCAATGAATATTTTAGTAGTTCTAAATATCTTGACATGATTAAAAATAAATTTGGGGCAGACGTAAGAAATCATCTAATAGATATGAATAAAATAAAACTAAGGAGGAGAATCTATGGCTAATAGTTTTCTATATAATGTTGTTGATGAATTAAGTTTATTAGCATTTTATTTTATAGTCATAGTAGTTTATATTATAAACTTAATTTTTGTAAATGAAAATGAATAATCTGAAAGTATTTGAAAAAATGAATTTAATAAGACATTTTGATTATGAATGTAAAAAAGCATACGATTTAGGAAAAATGCGTTGTCCAGTTTATTTATCAATTGGACAAGAATCAATAGCATCTACACTTTCAGAATGTTTCAAACCAGATATGATTTTTGGACAACATAGAGCTCATTCCCATTATATTGCTTATGGTGGGTTTCTTCCAAAATTAGTAGATGAGTTATTAGGTAGAGAAACTGGATGTAATAGAGGCAGAGCTGGTTCTCCAGGAATACAAGATTTATCTATTGGTATGATGGGACATCATGGGCATATTGGAGAAAATGTTCCCATTGGAGTTGGGGCTTCTCTTGGAGATAAAAGTAAGAAAATCATGTGTGTTTTTGGAGATGGTGCATCAGAAGAGGACTATGTTTTATCAGCATTAGGATTTGCGGTAACCCATAAACTCCCAATATTATTTATTTGTGAAGATAACAATTTATCCATATTAACTGAAAAGTCTGTAAGAAGAAGTTGGGAAATTTCAGATGTTGCAAAATCAATGGGAATGAATGCAGTAAATATTAGTGACAATCCAATTGAAATTGAAAAATATGTCAATAAATTCAAAAATAAACTTCCTGCATTAATAAATTGTAGAACTTGTAGGCATCTTTGGCATGCGGGAACGGGAATAGATGGCAAACCCAAACAAGATAGATTATTATTATATAAAAGATATTTAATAAAAAATGGATTTAGTAAGAACAAATTAAACAAGATAGAAAATAAAACTAAAATGGAGGCAGAAAAATTATGGGAAAAACACTTGCAGAAACAATAAAGGAAATAATAAGAAAACATTTGGAAGAAAATAATGGGATGTTATTAGGACAATGCATTAATGCAGTGGGTTGGGTTAATAATACTGTTCCTAATTGTAAAAACATAGTAGAATTACCAATGACTGATGTGGGTGGTTCAGCAATTGCTTGTGGAGTTGCTAGGAGTGGAAGACGACCAATATTTGTTTTAAGATTCCAAGATTTTATATTTTTAAATTCAAACTCATTAGTTAATTATGCTGCAAAAACAAAATATTTGTTTGGATATGGAACACCGATTTTTATACGGGCATTGGCAGTAGAAGGACACGGAACAGGACCAACTCATTCATCTATTTTACATAGTATTTTTATGCACATGCCAGGGATTAAGGTAGCTTGTCCAATGACACCAAAAGAATATAAAGAAGTATGGAATGAATTTATGAAGGATGATGTCCCGATATATGTTAGTGAACATAGGTGGGCTTTTAATCAAAGAGAAGAAATGAAAGATGTAATAAAAAAAGGAGCAGTAATAACTCTTTATGGTGTTTCTGCTTCAAGATTAAGAATTTTAGAAGCATCTAAAAGACTTGAAAAAGAAGGGATAATATGCAATATAGTTCATATTAATTGGTTAAAACCTATTAAATTTGATGAGAAAATGTTAAAACCCCTTAGTAAAACTAAAATTGGATTAGTAGTTGATTCTGATTATGAAATATGTGGAGCATCACAATCTATAGCATATGAATTAATGAAAAGGACAAATAACAAAGTTTATGCTTTAGGTGGAAAAGATGGAGTTACTGGAACTTATGAAAGACATGAAAAAGGAACTCCCAAAACAAGAAATATTATAATTAAAATTAAGGAGATTTTAAATGGAAATAAAAAAGTCTGATTTAATCAATGGTTTTTTGAAAAAAGAAATACCTATTGGAGAAAGTTTTAATGTGGGGAAACATCTCGGAACTATAAAAGTGGATGGAGACTTAATAGTAAAAGATATTTTTATTCTTGACAAAACCAATCTAGAAGTTAAGGGAAAAATTATTACAGAGAATATTTACTCTGAAGGTTCAATAAAGGCTAATTTTATAGAAACCACATCTTGTGGAATTTCTATTGAAGGAGATTTGAATGTTAAGAGAAAACTCATTTCAAAGCTTGGAATTAACTGTGATGGAAATATTAGTGCAGGAGATATTGTTTCCAAGAACATGATAGTGTGTAAGAAAGATATAGTATCTAAAAAAGACATTATTGCAGAATGGGAAATTATAGGAAGAAACATAATCGCTAAGAACAGAATAAGTGGATTTAATATATCTACAAAGGGGGGAAAGATTAAAGGGGGACATTTATATGTCTATCAAACTATATCTTCTAGTGGGGGTTGTGAAATTAGCCATCACAATATAATGAAGAAAAGGAGAAAATAATGGGAAACATATTGGAAAATATTGGAGGATTAATACTATATATTCTTTCCTTGTTTATTGCAAAAGAAAGAAAGGTTAATTATATAATAAATGGAGAGATAGGTTATAAAAATGAATGAGGATTTAAAGTTTTTGATGTGGGTATTTATCTGCGTGGTTTTAGTTTCAGCTTTATTTTATAATATGGGGATTTTTAGTCAAGATAGATTAGAGCGTTGTAGAATAGTTTGTAATGAAGAAACTGCTAGTTTTAGAATGGCAGATAATAAAATGGGAACTGTTTGTATTTGTTCAAAAGGGGAGGTTCAAGTACCATGAATTATTGGAGATAAGAAGATGTCAAACTTAGATAATGAAATACTAGAAGAAATAAATATGAAAACCCACAGATATAAATATTTGAAAATATTTAGTGTTAAAACAGGACAACTTGAAGAATTGAAACAATTAGATATTTCATGGATTGAAAGAGTTTGTAAATCTGAAGGTTATGATCCAAGAGAATATTTAGATTATTATTTGGAGAGGGCAATATGACAATCCCATACAAAAAAAGAAAACCAAGAAGTTTAATAATGAATTATGGAAATGATTTTAGATTGGAAAGAATAATTGGTTTATTAAGATATGAAGTTGAGATGGATAAATTAAATAATGTAGAATATTTAGGCATAGGAAAAACATTTAATTTATTAGACAAAGAAATACATTCTTCATTTGAAGGAGATTCAAAACTAAGAGCAGAATATGAACTAATAATTAAAGATATAGAAGAATATAATAAACCTAAAAGAGAACCAATGAAGACTAGAGGATTGAGAAGGGATGCAGAAGCAAATACTTTAGTCAGATATAAGAAATATTCAGATAAAATTTATTGTGTGCCAAAACCAAGATTTACACCAAGAAAAATATAAAAAAGATGGAAAAAAGGTTTAAAAAAACAACTAAAAAAGGTTTAAAGTCACCCCATTTAAATTTAAAATTAACAAGGGTTGAAGAAGAAGTATTAGACTTAATAACAACAGAATTCTTAACAGTAAAAAAGATTGCTTTACGAAGGAAATGCTCACTACAATCAGTATATAAAATCATCAAAAAATTAAAAGAAAAAGGTGTTTATGTAGGTCATAAATTTAATAATCTAGACAAAAAAAAAGAGATTTATATAAATAAGAATGGATATGTAATTTTTCCAGATAGTATAATGAACGAGTTTTGTTATTTTTGTGATTATCATGGAGAAATTATACAAATGCATCATATATTACCAAGAAAGGATAATGGAAAAGATAATGATAAAAATCTCTTACCATTATGTCCAAATTGCCATAGATTAATCCACCAAGATATTTATGGATTGTGTTATTATAATGGATATTTCTACTTAAGGAATTTGAAAAAGAATTTTATGGAAGATATTATTTATCCTTCAATTAGACAAAAGAATATCCAAAGGAGAATAACAAATAAAATGAATATATCAATATTGAAAACAGAAGAATTATTCAATGCATTTGGAGAATTGGCAAACTAAAAAATGGCAAACAATATAAAATTAATCAAAAAAGATATTTTAATTCTAAAAATTCTTAATGATAATCCAGAAGGTTTAAGAAAAGAAACTATTAGAAAACTCTCTTCACTAAAAGAAAGAACCATTTATAATCACCTAAAAAGTTTGAGAGAAAAGAAAATAATAGAAAATATCTATCCAATTTGGAAAATTGCCAAAAGTTTCAGTGAGTCTGAAAACATGGCAAAGTTACTATCGAATAACAAAATACAACTTCATGATTTATCTTTTATAATAAGATTAATAAATAAACCAGAATGGTGGGACAAGAGAGCAAATAGGATGATGAAGTTAAAAGAATTTAAAATAAAAAATGTAGATTTTGGAAATAATCCCTACAATCAATTGATTAATGATTCATTTGTAATTCAAATACATAATAATTCAATCATTGTGATGAATAAAAAAAAATATTATGGCAATGATTCTTATGATTTATTTATTAAAGGAATGAATGATTTTTTAGAGATATATAAATATTTAGAAGAAGTTTTAAAATTCAAATTTTTTAATGATGGAATTCCACAAGTTTCAGTAAGGTCTAGCCATTTTGTAAAAATTGGAGATGAAATTGCAAGAAGATGTAGAAAAAAAGGAGATTTATTAGAAGTAAAAATAAATGGAAAGATAAGGGCTTTGGTAGATATGTCAGACCCAAAAGGGTTGGAATTTGTAAACAAAGATTATAATGTGGAAGACACAAGCCTATATAAAAAATATGTTTCAGATATTTTAATAAACAACCCACCAACAAACTCCCAATTAGCCATACATATACAAAATGTAACAAATAACCAATTAATCTTCGCAGAGAACATGAAATCGCATATAGAAGCCATTAAAGAATTAGGAAGCTCTGTAAAAAAATTAACAAGAACATTCAAGAGAACACAACAAGAAAACAAAAAACTAAAACTAGGAACTCAAAGCACATTAAATGAATTCTAAAATAGGTTTTAAAGTTTGTCCCTCATGGTTGAGAAAAAAATATCGTGAAGCCGTTAATTACAAATGTCAAAATTGCCATAAACATGAAAAAGAAGTGGGAACATTGTCTCCGCATAGGTTAAAAAGAAGAATAAATGGAGGATTGTACACCATTCTTAAACTAAATCATAAAGAAAATAATGTAAAAATAGTTTGTAATGAATGTCATAAATTATTCCACAGAAACGAAAACAAAAACATTAAATCGTTTTGAAAAACAAAAATTTATATACTCCATAACCTTAGTAAATTAATAAAATGAACGCACAAGGACTAATTAACAATGTTAAAAAAATAGAATACAAAAAAGTAACTCCTAGCTTATATCAAAAAGCAAGAGCCAATAAATTATTTGTAACATCTTTCTGGATTTTGTTTGGATTTATATTTATTGGGGGTGTTGTTACTGCTAATACTTTTATTTCTAATACTGGTGATTCTACTTTTAGTTCTAATATTTTGATGGATGATGGGACTAATATAACTGCAACAAATTTGAATGTTACAAATAATTCAGTCTTTAGCGGAAATATTACAATTTCATTAAATAATAGAATTACCTTATCAGGAGATAGTTCTAAATGGCATTATTTAAATGGTTCTTCAATAGATTTTAATTTAATGACAACAGATGCAAAACCATTTTTAGGATGGTATGATTTATATACTGATCCAAATGATCGAGAGTTGGTAGCTTGGGTGGGTGCTCATCAATCTAATAGTGATGGAGATCCACATGATCATTGGGAAGTTGAAACTTGGGATACTGATATAGGTTTTGTTCAAGGAAAATTAATTGTTTCATACAATACAACAAGAGCAGATAGTTTTGTTCAAGTTACAAATGTTGGAAAATTTAAATTAGGTGCAAGTGTTGATATTCAATTTGCTAATGGTGAAGAAATACAATCAGGAGGTGCAACAAATGGACTAATATTATTAGGTGGTAATCAAACAACTTATGGATTAAAAGTAAAAAATGTTAGTAATATGGTTGAATTAGTTGGATTTGGTGCAGATGAAATAAGAATTAGTAGTGATTTAAATGTATTTAATAATCATATATATTTAAATGATACAAATAATCCTTTAATAGAAATTGAAAGAGATGATACTGCTACAGATGCGACTCTTGCATTTACAACTGGAGCAATTAGAAGATGGAGTTTGATGTTAGATAATGATGGTACTAATGATTTGTATATTAGGAATAATAATGCTGGAAAAATGGCAGTTACAATAAATGATTCCTTAAGTTTGAATATAAATAATGGAAATCTTACTCTAATGGATGAAATTAAATTTAGATTCGGACAAACAATAGACAATATAATAGATGGTTGGATTACTATTACTGGTGGTTTGAATGTTACTGGAGGGGATATAACTACTAATGGTAGCATTATATTAACAAATCCATCAGCAAGTAATGCGATGACTATAGACCAAAATGGGGATGCTGGTGCATCTACATCTGTTGGAGGTGCTTTGTTAATTAAGAATTCTGGGAATGTTGGTAGTGGATTAACTATATTTAGTAGTTTAGGTTCAACTGTTTCAGGACACTTAATGAATTTAAGAACAAATAATTTAGAATTTGATAAAAATATATTATTTTTAGACTATATGGGTTCTGTTGCAGCACTTGGTATAAATAATAAAGGTAATGGTTCTTTAAATCCTGCCTTATCTATATCTAGTATTAACAATGATTCTTCTGCAGTTTGGGTTACTGGTAATGAATCAGATAAAGGAACTGTAAAAATTACTCATAAGTATCCAGGTACTTCAGATATTGATTCTGCGGCTTTAAGTCTTGAATTACAAGGTGTTGGTACTGCATCTAAAGGTATATTTATTGATTCAAGTGACGGCGGAACTACTGGAGATTTAGTGCATATTAAGAATAATAATGTTGAAACATTTATTATTAAAAGTAGTGGTGCTTTGGAGATGGGAAATGGAACTTCACAAGTAAATATTACTTTAACTTCACCTGATGGTTCAGAATCTTGTTGTGGTGTTGATAATTCAGATAACTTTGTTTGTTCAGCAGGAGCTTGTTAATAACCTAAAATGAAACACCAAAAAAAAAACTTAAAATTCTTACATTCTTCTTAGCCCTTGCCTTATTACCTTTTTTCTCAGCAGTTGAATTAGAAAACCAAACAACTCTTCACGAAGGCATAACTTCCAATTCAACAATACTTCTCCTACAAAACACCATAGCAGAATCATTCGACATAAACGAAACATTTGGAGGAATAATAATAACAAACATTTCAACTGATGGAGCAAGATTCAACAACACCAACCAAACATATAACGCAAAAATAGGATTTTATGGAAATAATAATAATGCTTTAATTTTTCTTTCTAATGGTTCAGTATGTGGAAGTTTAACTATAAAAGATAATGATAATGATATAAATTGTACATCTTCTCCAAATAATCTGACTACTCATATAAACAATTACAACCTCACAGAAGGAGCAACAGCAAGAACAAATGACCCAATAACTTTGACAGGCACAACAACAAGTAAACAAATAACAAGCACATTATCTGACTCAATAATCCAATCAACTACTTTTAATGTTCAAGGATGCGAAATAGATTACATTTATCAAACTGGAGGATATCCAACACTTGCTCCATCTGATTGGTCTTGCTCTGCAAATCTTTTAACACTTGATTTAACAATTCCAAGTGGAGGAAAAACTCTAACTATTGAATATACAGAATTTAGTGGGGGTGGAGATGGAGGAGGAGGAGGAATACAAATACCACCAATAACAGAACCAAACATAACATACCAAAAAGAATGGGCAAGAGGTTCAGAGGTAACAGTAATAATCACAAACGCCTCAAATATAACTTTTAACAAAGAATTAGATGGAATATTTCTAAGAGATTCAATAAAAGAACAAGATACAATAACATTATTTTTTCTAATATCTCCACAAGCAGAACTAGGAGAGAAAACATTAGAACTAACAATTGATGGAGTAAAAGAAGAAATAACAATAGATATAGTAAGTGAAATAACAATAAAATCAATTGAAAAAAAGATTTTAGGAATAAAACAAAATACTTTCTATATATCATTAATAATAGGGGTAGTTTTATTTTTCTTTATAATAATAATAGCAACAATGGTAATAGATTCAAGGAAATAGAAGATTTTAAATAATACCATCAACTTTATAAACCATCAAAATGAACAAGAATTCAAAGGTTTATATATTTGTAGTTGTATTTATAATTTCAGTATTCACAATATTTCTAATATCAACTCAAAACCAAGATTCCTCAACATCACAAATCCAACAACAATCAACATCTATGTTACAAAGTATAGGGCAACAATCACAACTTGGTATAGCTACATTAGTCCAAGAAGAGAAATGGGTTAATACAAGAAAAGATGGATTGGAAGCACAATTAACTTTTTGGACATTAGATGCAAAAGATAAAAAAACAGAATTAGGTTGGATACCACCAGATGAAAATTGTGCAGGTTGGAGTGAAAAGAATATTTATTATAAAAATGGAACAGAAATTTTAGATAATCAAGATAAGGCAATTACTTTAAAATGTGAATCAAGTAAATGTGATGGGCAAAATTGTTATCATATTTCTTTGACAACTGCACAAGCTGTCAATATTAATGATGAGATTAAATTAGGGAATACAAGTTCAGTTGTTGAATATCAAAATGAATCAAAGATAATCTATAATTTTGATTGGGGAGAAACGAATTTAACATTATTTAAAGAAAATATTATTAGTGGGGATGTCTATGTATTCTACAATAATGAGGATGGAAAATATGACTTTGGTGCAAATGATACAGTTCTTGGTGAGAATTTTACTACCTTTACTTATATAATAAATTCAACAAGTGAATTAATTTTAATACCAGGAATTATTAATGATTCTGTAGATAATTATTTAGAATTTCCAATGGTTTATAATTATTATTATGATGAAAATGACCCATGGGATGAAGAAAGACATCAATATTCTTTTGAAGGAATATGTAATAAAAATTATTCTAATTGTTCATGGGTAAATAATGGAAATTCTGCAATAATTTATTTTACTTCTAATGGGACAATTGATACAAGGAGTATTTCTATTATAGATGGTTGTGCAACATTGGGAACAGCAAATACAGAATACACATTAAATCAATCTGTTAATTCTACTGGGACTTGTTTTACTGTCACTGCAGAGAATGTAACTCTTGATTGTGCTGGTTATGAGATGAATTATTCTCATGATGGAACTGTTGGTTATGGGGTTTATACTGACCAGTTTAATACAACTGTTAAGAATTGTATTATTAAGGAAGGGGTTTCAACTAATGCCAATAAACATGGAACATTTTTTAATGGTGCAACTAATAGTACATATTTTAATAACACTTTTTATGGGTTGGCAAGTGCACATGGTATTGATGTAAATATGGGTGAGTTTAATAATATAACAAATAATAGTTTTTTTCCACATGATTTTGGGATTAGATTTGCAACATCTCCCAATAATATTGCTAATAATAATTATATAGAAACTCAAAGCACTAGTGATAAAGGTATGATGTTTTATAGAAGTGTGAGAATTAGTATCGATGGTTTGATTATTTATTCCCCTCTTAGTGGTTCAGATGGTGTGATGGTTCTTGATAATGTTAAAAATCTAACTATTCGGAATTTTAATCTTACTGCTAATGATAGGTCATTAGAGGTTGGTGATGGTGTTTCTCAAGTAACTTTAATAAATGGATATCTTTCTTCTACTACTGATTATGATATAATTATGGGGCTTAATAGTGATCCTGGAAGTTATGTTATAGCTCGTAATGTTAGTTTTGATAAATCTAATATTGGTATAACAGACCCTGATATTGATTTTACTGTGCAGTATTATTTGGATGTTAATGTGACAAATTCTTCTGGTGTAATTGAAAATGCTTTGGTTAATGGGACACAGAGAAATACAACTTTAGTGTTTAGTAATTTGACTGATGCAAATGGTTTTGTTGCTAAACAGATTGTTACTGAGTATGTACAAAATTATACAGGGGAGGAGAATAAGACTTATTGGACTAATTATTCTGTGAATGTGACTGAAGCTGGACATGACCAGTTTGATGATTATTTTAATTTTACTGGGAATCATATGCTAAATATTACTCTCACAATTGGAGGAGCACCACCAGTAGATAATTCACCAGTTGTTAATTTATTATTCCCTGCAAACACAACAAGTTCAGATACAGTAACAACATATTCTTTTAATGCAACAATCACCGATGATATAAATATAACAAATGCAACATTTTATTTATGGAATGAGACAGGTTTGGTTAATACAACAGAATGGTTAGGAATTATAGAGACAACAGAATATGGTGCTAATTCAACCTTTACCCTACCAAGATTTGGAAATTATACCTGGAACTATTTTGCTATAGATAATGCAAGTCAATCAAGTTGGAATGATACTAATTATACTATTGAATATAAAGCAGTTGTAGATACAACTTTCCCAGACATAAACATAACATTCCCTGCTTCAAATAACACCAACACAACTGATGCAGGTTATGATGTTAATTATACTGCAAGTGATGATGTTGCTTTAGATACATGTTGGTGGAGAGTTAATGAGGGGACAGTTACAATATTAGCAGATTGTATAACAAACTTAACTGGTGAAACTTGGACAGAAGGTTTGAATTTAGTTGAAGTGTATGTTAATGATACTTCAAACAATATAAACTCAAGTAATATAACTTTTAGGTTGGATACAATTAATCCAAATGTAGAGATTTTATATCCTGTAAATAATTCAAATTATATTACTATTCAGGATATGTTAAATTATTCATATTCCGATGCTGGAGCAGGATTTTGTTGGTATAGTAATGAATCTGGACTAACAAATTCAACACCAGTTGTGGCAGGTGTAAATTGGTCTGAACTAAACTCAAAACAAGGGGATAGAACTTGGACTGTTTATTGTAATGATAGTGTTAATAATGTTAATAGTTCTTTTGTGAATTTTTATGTTGATTCTGTTTTCCCATGGATTAATTATACTTCAAATACAGAATTAACTGGTTATAATACTTCAGATAATTTCGTTTATATAGAAGTAAATATTACTGAATCAAATATTGTTAATACAACTTATGGGTTATATAATTCAACCCAAATAATTAATATTACAACTTATAATACAACTTCTGAAATGGTTTTGGATTTTGAGATAGATTATGAACAAGGGCAATTAATCGATATAAGTAAAGAAGGATTATATAGTACGAATACTACTACAGGGACTAGCGAATTTCAAATTATCGCTACAGCACAAGCAACTGAGTTCACATTTGATGCATCTAAATATGTAGATGGTGATAATGGGTTAGATGCTTATATAACTTTTTGGGCTTGGTTTGAAGATGTGAGTTTGATTTCTGATTCAAGGGGGATACAAACTGTTGAGTTTGGAAATGAAAATATATATAATCAAACATACTGGAATTCAGATGCACAATTTAATAATTATGTAGCAAGGGATGGTTGGAATTTCTATGTATTAGAGTTATCTAAATCAACTTATGTAGATAAAGCAACTATAAATTGGTCTGAAGTTGATTATATACAATTTTATGCTAGAAATAATTCTCCAGTTAAAAGTGAAATATATTTAGATGATTTTAAAATCCATAATGGTTCATCTTTTAGGGATATTAATTTTACAGGATTACTTGATGATAACTATGAGTATAATGTAACAGTTTGTGATACTCTTGGTAATTGTAATAATACAGAAACAAGAACTATAACAATAGATACCACACCACCAACAATAATATTTGATAATGTAACTTTTGTTAATGGGACAAGTTTAGATTTTGATGTTAATGCTACTGATAGTGGTGTTGGTGTTGCATTCTTTGCTATTAATTGGACTACCCAATTTACTATCAATGAAACCAATGGTAGTTTAATAAATAGTTCAATATTATCTGATGGAGAATATTGGATTAATCTTTCTGTTAATGATACATTAGGAAATACAAATTATTCAATTATGTTGGTTAATGTTACTACAATATCCGATATAATCTTCCCAGATATTAATATAACATTTCCAGCAACAAATAACACCAACACAACAGATTCAAGTTATAATATTAATTACACAGTAAGTGATGATATTGCATTGGATGAATGTTGGTACTCAAATGATAGTTTATCTGTTAATTATTCCCTGATAGATTGCACAACAAATATAACAACTATAACTTGGGCAGAAGGTTTACATTATGTTATAGTATGGGTTAATGATACTTCAAATAATGTTAATTCAAGTAATATTACTTTCAGATTAGACACAACAGCACCTACAATAATTTATGATAATGTTACCATAACAGAAAGCCAATTATTAGACTTTGATGTTAATGCAACTGATTTAGGAGTTGGTGTGGATTCATATGTTATTAACTGGACAACTACTTTTAGTATGAATGAAACAAATGGTAGTTTAACAAATACTTCAGCACTCACACCAGCAGAGTATTGGATTAATATTACAGTAAATGATACTTTAAATAATCAAGCATCAGAAATTATATTAGTAAATGTTACTACTATAGATAGCATACCTCCAGAATTTACAATAGTCTATCCACCAAACAATACTAATTCAAGTGATGCAGGACTTCATATAAATTATACAGCAACAGATGGAATAGCTTTAGATAAATGTTGGTATTCAAATGATAGTTTAGCAGTAAATTATACTTTAACAGATTGTTCAACAAATATTACAACAGTAACTTGGGCGGAAGGAGAGCATAATGTAACTATTTTTGGAAATGATACATCTGGTAATGAAAATCAATCCACAATAATCTTTTTTACAATAGACACAATCTTTCCAAATATTAAAATAATATTCCCTGCAACAAATAATACAAATACCACTGATACAGGATATGATGTTAATTATACAACAAGTGATATAAATTTAGATGATTGTTGGTGGACTGAAGATGAAGGTGTTACAAATAATTCTCTCGCAACTTGTACTACAAATATAACTGGACAAACTTGGAGTGAAGGATTAAATAAAGTTATAGTTTATTCAAATGATAGTGCTAATAATATTAACTCAAGTAATATTACTTTTAGAGTGGATACAACTGCTCCAACAATAATATTTGATAATGTAACTTTTGTTGAAGGAACAAGTTTAGACTTTGATGTTAATGCAACAGATAGTGGAGTAGGTGTAGATAGTTATATTGTTAATTGGACAACAACTTTTGCTATTAATGAAACTAATGGTAGTTTGACAAATATTTCTGCACTTTCAATAGCAGAATATTGGATAAATATAACCGTAAATGATACACTTAATAATCAAGAATCAGAAATTATGTTAGTTAATGTAACAGTAGTAGCAGACATTATACCTCCAGAAATAGTAATAGAATATCCAACAAATACAACTTATTCACAACAATCAACTGATATTAACTATACTGCAACTGATGACATAGCTTTAAGTTTTTGTTGGTATTCAAATGATTCAGGTGGGATAAATTCATCAACACAACCTTGTGGAACTAATTGGACAATAAATTATTCTGATGGAGGACATAATGTAATTGTTTATGCAAATGATACAACAAATAATATAAATTCAACAAATGTAAGTTTTTTCATAGATTCTATAAACCCATTAATAACAATAACTTCACCAACAAATAATTCCAATAATTCAGATTCAGGATTAGACATAGAATATAATTTTGTTGAAATAAACGCAGATAAATGTTGGTGGACTAACGATAGCAATCCAGTAAATATAACATTAGCAAGTTGTGGGACAAATATTACAACAGTAACTTGGGCGGAAGGAGAGCATAATGTGACTATTTATATCAATGACACAGCAAATAATATCAACTCAACAATAATTTTCTTTAATACAGATAGTATTTTTCCAAATATTTTAATAAGTCTCCCTGCAAACAACACAAACACAACAGACACCCAAATAGATGTGAATTATACTTTTTCAGATACAAATATAGATGATTGTTGGTGGGGTAATGAAACAACTAATACAACTTTAACTTGTGGGACGAATATTACAGATCAAACTTGGAATGAAGGTTTAAACAACATAACCCTTTATGCAAATGATTCTTCAAACAATATTAATTTTTCATTAGTCGTATTTAGATTAGATACCACAGCACCATCATTCACAGCATTAGTAAATCAATCTTTTGTTAATAATACAGCATTTAGCTATGATATTAATGCAGTTGATTTAGGTGTAGGAATAAGCATTTTTAATATAAGTGATACAACTAATTTCATAATAAATTCTATAACAGGAGTAGTAACAAATGCAACAAATTTGCCAGTAGGATATTATGAAATCTATGTTTCAATAAATGATACTTTAGGAAATACAAATACAAGTCTATGGAGTGTTAATGCTACAAATGTAACCATAGCAGTCTCAGTTCCAACACCAACAGAAGGTGGAGCTACAGCCAAAGAACCAAAGTCAGTAAACCTAATATATCCTGACATTTGGAAAAGAGATTCAGAAGTAATAGTAACAATCCAAGTATCAAACGATTCAGATGATTTATATATTCCTAAGAGTATTTCAATTAAAAAAGAAATTGATGGAATATTGTTATTAGGAATGGTAAATAATACAAAGAATGAAATAGAAGCAATATTTAAAGTAACCCATTCGACAGAATTAGGAGGAAAAAAAATGGATTTAATAGTCCAAGACCAGAGAATAATAGAATCAAGATTAATATTTATTGTACAAGAAAAACAAGAGATAATAAAAAAAGAAGGCATAGAGATATATATATATTGGATTTTAGGAGGATTCTTTGTACTAGTATTCATGTTGATGTTGTTAATCGCCCTTGTAAAAGATAAAAAAAGATAATGAAAAAATTAACATTACTATTATTCCTATTATTATTCCCACTAATAAACGCAGGATCAATAAGTTTTATATATCCAGATAATTGGGAAAGAGGTTCAGAAATAACATTAATTGTTAAAGCATTTGATGAATCAGAACCATACGCACCAACAAATATAACTTTTAACAAAGAATTAGATGGAATATATTTAAATGAAATAAAAAATTTAGATAACCAAGTAAGATTATTTTTCCTAATATCTCAACAAGCAGAACTAGGAAAAAAAACATTAAAACTAACTATAGATAATGTAGAAAAAGAAATTACAATAAATATAGTAGATGGGATAACAATATCACAAGAAGAAGAAAAAATATTTGGGCTAAGAAAAGAGTTTTTTTTCATAATGATGGGAGGATTAGCAGTTATAGTATTTACATTAATAATAATAACAACATTAATAATAGATTCAAAAACCAATAATTAAGTGAACTGACCCTCACCTAAATGTTTTACCATTTCAGGAGAGGGCTTCTCTCTTCATAGCAGATACTTGCACCAACGGTGTAGGGGTTTCCGCTCCAAGAAGGTTCGCACCGAACCTATTGTATTTATTTAGATAATACCTTTTCAGGATATTTATTGCAGAGTTGTGATCTCTATCTATTTTTAGATTGCATTTGCTACATTTATATGTTCTTTGTGATAAAGGCATCTTTTTCTTACGTCTTCCACAAGAACTGCAATCCAAGGTTGTAAACTCTGGAGATACTTTCACAACTTCACAGTCAGCACTTTCAGCCTTACTTAGAAGCATCTGCAAAAATCTTCCCCAAGAGGAATCTGCAATGTTTTTAGCATTATAAGAACTTATCATCATACCTTTTACATTCAAGTCTTCAACAACAACAAGTTTACATTCTTTGATAATGTTTGTTGTGGTTCTATGCAAGAAGTCATTTCTTGCATTATTTATATTTTCATAATTTCTTTGTAATCTCAATATTGCTTTCTTTCTTCGTTTACTTCCTTTCTTTTTTCTTGAAAGGTTTTGATGAGCTTTCTTTAGTTTTTTCTCATTCTCTTGGATATTCCTACAGTGGTCTATTGTGTTTCCTTCATTATCTGTAAGATAATGAGCAATTCCTAAATCATATCCCTTTATTTTATCTCCACTTTTTATTTGTTTGTTTGCATCAGTTTGGATACAAGCCCACCATTTTCCAGCAGTTCTTTTGATTACTATTTGTTTTATTTTTCCTTCAACTTCTCTGTGAGTTCTAATGTCTATTTCTCCAATCTTGCTTAATTTTAGTTTGCCTCTCTTTTTATTTTTTGGTAGAAGTTTGAATCCTGATTGATTATAATGAATTGAGTTAAACCAGTCTTTTCCTTTGAATCTTAATCTGCCTACTTTTCTGTTATTTCCTTTCAGGGATTTCAAGGCAGATAAGTTTGAGAATAATCTATAACATTCGTATTGGAGAGTTTTAGAATAAACTTCCTTGAACATTGGTTCACATATTTTCATATCTGGAAGCATAGCTTGTATCATATTCCTGTCAATTATTGTTTGATTGTTTAATTCACTAAGCATAGAATTATAAGCTTGTCTGCATATTTGGATTGAGTAGTCTAGTTTTTCTACTTGCTCCTTGTTTGGGTAAAGTCTGAATTTATATGTTAGCATTTTCCTTGTGTTCCTTTATTAACCGATTTAATATTTCATCATAGGTTTCTCTTTTAGTTATTCTCAATGGTTTTAGTTTTTCAAGAGTTTTATGTTCTATCTGAATTGTTGTTTTCTTTCCCATATATAATCTATATATAACTACTATATAAACCTCTCGTTTCTCAACTTAGAAATTCATCCACCTAACAAGTTAAGTGGTTTTCTTTCCTCAGACATTAACACATAATTTTATATAATATAGAAACATCAAAAAACAATGAAAAAACTATTAATAATAATTTTAACCTTAGCACTAATACCTTTCATATCCGCAATAGATTCAATATCTTGTATTCCTTCTACTGTTGCACAGGGTGGTTCTATAACTTGTGAAATTGATTTAGCGGATGGAAATACAGAAAAAAATAAAGCATATAATATAACTTTTTATAATAATAGTGCTGAATCTATTATGATAACAGATTGTTCTTTTACAGGAACAACTGAAAATTCTCCTAATCCTCAAGATGTTATTCATACTTGTGATATTCCCTCTGATTGGGGAGGTTCAACAACAGGTGTTGTAAATTTTAGTTTAACAAGTTTAGAGACTTCTATCTCTTTTCAATTTAATGTTTCTGAAGCATCTTCATCAACTTTAATAATTGATGAATTTATATTTAAAAGTCCAATACTTATGGGGAAACAAGCAGGAGCAAGATGGACTGTAAGCAAACAAGATACAGGAAAAGCGGTTTTGGGTGCAAGTTGTTCAGGAGATATATTGCAATTGGTTAATGGAAGTCTAGTTCCAATCGCAGGTTCAACATCAACATTTGGGAATATATTATCTAAATATGAAGGACACTCTTTAACTTCTTTTACTCCAATTCCAGATATTTTAGATGAAGGAACAACTTATGTAGTAGAAGTAAGATGTGATTGTATTCCTGAAAATGGTGGATGTATTGATGAAGATGGCACTATTTTAGTCAATAGTTCTTCTTCAACAGGTTTAATTGGAATAGGAACAACAACAATAACTACTGATACTTGGCTAACTGTTAATACTTTAACTGATAAAACAAATTATAATTTAAAAGAAGAATTATTTATCTGTACAAATGTAACTAATGTTATTTTTTCAAAAAGAACTCCTCTACATATTTTTCATCAGATAAGATGTAGCAATGGTGATGATAATAATGATGATTTAGATAGGATATTAATTGTGCATGACGAGATACCAGATAGTAGGAGAATCTCTACAAATACTACACAAATGCAATGTAAAAAATTTAGAATACCTGAATTAAGATATTTGCAAGGTCAAACAAGTGAATGTTATGCATCAACAGATGTTATGGTTTTAGACGAGACACATACTGGAATAGTAGACTATTACACAATATCCCCCACCTTTAATATTACCTCTTCAAAATTGAATTTAGAAACAGAGTGGCAATGGGTTGAAGACAAAACTATGAATTCTATCCTGAATTTATCAGATGCTATTTTTAATGATTTTAATGGGACAGGAACTGGGAACATAGACATAAGAATAGAATTTCATGAAATTCCAAACATGGAGGAAGCAATAATAGTATTTAATTCTATTAAAAATACAACAATAAAGAATACTACAGGGGGTTTAATAGAACATGTAGATTTTGAATATGAGTTTTTAGAAGATGGATTCATTGAATTAGAATTAAGGAATGTTCCATTAAATAGAAGTGATATATCCTGGTGGAATATAACATTAGAGTTTTATGATTTGAATTTGAGAAACACAGATGCACTAGAAGGAATAGAAAACAAAACAGGAACATTCAGAATGGATGTAGATTGTCCATCACAAGGAATAATAAATGACCCAATAACTTGCACAATACAAGCACAAGTAGAAGAATCTCAATTAGTTGAAAAAGAAGTGGATTTCACTTGTTATATAAAAGATGGAAATGATGAGAGATATGCAGTAACAAACTTCAATAAAATGATAACAAGAAACATATCATTAATAGAAAAGGATTTCTTAATACCAAACCATATTGATGATGACACACAATTAGTCCTACAATGTGAAGCAAGATATTACAACTTAGGTTCAAGACAAGACCAATTCTTCGACACATTCACAGCAATAGAATCTCCACCAGCAGGAGATGAAGGAGGAGGAGGAGCAGGATTAACTGGCGAGGGAGGAATTATAGAGGATATAGTAGATAAAACATCAGAAATAATCCAAGACCTATTAGGTGTAACAGAAGAAACAGCAGACAACATATCAAAAATACTTATTGCTGCAATAATGTTCTTGGCTATTTTTATAGTAATAGTTTTAATAATATTCTTTCTTTCAAGAAAAAAGAAAAACCACAATATTTAAATACTATTTCTACCTTTAAATATGAATTTAAATTCAATATTAAGAATATTTTAATTCACAATGAAAAAGGAAACACCAAAACACATACTATTAACTAATGCAATATGTTCTCATTTAGATTCTGAAATGGAGATAGAAGATGAATCAGGATTGACAAGACTATCAAAAGAAATAGAGTTAGGAGAGGGAAATATGCATAAAGATACCTTAACAAAAGAACTAGAAAGAGGTTTTATATTAGGAGAAATATTAATAAAAAATTTTGATCCAACTTGGGAAAAAGGGAGATTAAAGAAAATTAAAAAAATTAAAAAAACAAATGAAATACAAGAAATATGGAAAAGCATAGCAAAGATAAACGAAAAACAAGACGACATAATTAAATTGTTAAAGAGGAAATAATGCGATGAAATTATTTTTACTATTAATAACTCTATTAATAATAACTACTGTATCTTCACAACTAGTAATAACCCCTAACCCAATCCCAATATCAACAAAAATAGGAATACAAACAACACACAATATAACACTAACAAATAATCATCCATTCACAATACAAAATTTCCAATTCTCAAATCTAACAGGATTCACATTTCCAAACATAACTTTAGAATCAAACCAAACAAAAACATTTAATTTTAAAACGATAATTAATGAACTAAAATCAGAATCAATACAATCAATAGTAAAATTTAGATACTTAGTAGATATTCCAGAAAACCCACAAACTCACAATGTGGACATGACACAATCAGGATTTCATCCAAACTTCATAACGATTCACGAGGGAGACACAGTAAAATGGAGGAATTTAGATGATATTTTTCACGACATAACTGGAAGTTTTGGAGAATTATATCTTCCATTAAATGGAGAAGTAAGCAAAATATTTAATACAGCAGGAACTGAAAATTACCAAGATTTATTCTTGGGAAGGGGAGGAACAATAAGGGTATTAAGTTTATCTGAAGAACAAGAAGTAAACAATCCAAACTATGATAAAATATTAAGAATTGAATTAAATGTAATAGCAGACCCAACAAATCTATCAGTAATATTAACAGAATCAGATTTTCAAGTAGGAGCAACAGAGTCAAAAGAAGGATTATTAACCATAAAAAATCTAGGAGAAGAATTAGCCCAAAAAATACATATGAAAACAGAAATTGGATGGATAAAATTCACAAAAAATGATTTTAATTTAAATCCAGGAGAAACAAGCTATGTTCCATTCACAATACAACCATTAGTATTCTCAAACGATGAAACAAATAAATCTTATGATATAGTAATAAATACTAAAGCACTAAACACAGAAGAATACAATAGTTCTATAAAAGTTTTCATACCTTACTCAAATGTATTTTCTGATATGGGTTCGAGTGAAGGATTTTTAATATGGTTTAGAGAAGTATATTGTGTTCAAAATCCAAACTTATTTTTATGCAACACAAATGTAACATCAAAAGATGGACAAGTAATCATCAGAGACCCAGAAATACCACTAAACCTAACAGTATCTAAATTTTATGAATTAATAAAAACCATAGCAAGAATAGAACAAAAACAACAAAGAGATACAAATGCTGATAACCAAGCAAACGCAGAATTCAAAACACTATTAACAAAACTAGAACTAGAATCCAATCAATCTTTAGCCCTATCAAAAAAAGCAGACTCAAGAGAAAAAACAACTTCAAGAATATTATACACGGTTTTTATATTTGTAATGATAATAGGGAGCTTTTTATATGCTTGGAAAAAATATTCAAAATATAGGTATGCGAGGTACAAACTGGGCAGATGAAACCAATCTACTGGGTATTATTAATAGCAGGATTATCTTCAATTCCAATGATTTTAATTTTTATTTTAATAATAATATTTGAAATAACTTGGTGGGCATTGCTAATAACATTCGTAATAGAGATGGTACTAGGAATGATAATAGGAGCAATATGGCTATGGATAAAATTATCAAAAAGACCAAAAGAAAAATTAACAATAGACCCAGAAGATGCAGAAGAAAGAGCAATACACATGTTAAAATATGATTTAGAACATCCTGACAATTTCAAAAGAAAAAATAGAGTAATAGAAAATGTAGGAGAGCCAGGAAAAGAAAGGACAAAAGTATTATGGTTAAGGGGAGAAGTAAGTGAAACAATGCAAAAAGCAGACATATTAATTAATTTAAATAATCCAAATCTATATCCAATATATATATTTGGAAATAGTGATGAAGAAGTAAAAAAAATAATAAGAGGTTATGCAGACAATCCAGCAATGGAAGAGACAAGAGAAATAATTACTGAACCAAACGAATTAGGACAACCAATAACAAAAGTAAGAACAACAAAAATCTCAAGAGAAGAGAAAAAAGAAAAAGAAGAAATTGAAAAAGCAACAGAGGTGAATGCTTTCTAATGGTATGGGAAGTAATAACTGCAATTTTCATAGGAATATGTTGTACAATAGGAGTAATAGTAACTAAATTTTTATCTTCAAGGAGATCTGTTAAATACGATATAATAGAAAATGCACCATTTATAGAAGTTGGAGCAAGAAAGATATTTACAAATGGCTATGCAAGAGGAAGAGTAAAAAGCCAAACCACATGCAAAAATGGGACAACAAGATTTGAGTTTTTTCCAATAGATTATGAACAAGGGGAAAACATCCCAATACCCCCCATGCAAGTAGTAATCTGCAAAGATGAATGCATAAAAAGATATTCTAAAGGAGAAGAATCTCCAATAGAAATAATAAAATTAATAAATATATTGCCAACAGAAACATCAGAAAAATTAAAAGGAACAAAAGAAGGAAATATATTAGAGGAAGAAGGAATGAAATCTTACCTTAAAAGATTAAACTATGGATTAATAACTAAGAGTGCAGATGCGATAAATAATCTAATAATGGAAGAAGCAAGTCCATATTTGAATAGGTCTGTATTAGCAAAATTAAAAGAAGAAAATGATCTGATGAGAAAGATAGAGAGGGAGAAAGGTGATGAGAAGAAATGAGAAATAAAATAAACATCTCAAGCATAATTTTAGGAATTGTATTGACATATTTAGGTTTAGTAAATTATATAAATACTTTTAAAGGATTTTTTATGACTCTAATTGGTTCAATATTAATAATTTTTGGATTAGTTATGTGGGAGGAAAAGCAGAAACTTCCTAGCAAAAACTAAACAAAAGATATAACTACAAGTAATCACAACCGTACATTGTTGCATAAGAGGGTCTTAAATAAATAGTTTAGAAAACGCAACAAAGTTGTGTTATTTTAATTTTGAATAATGTTCAAAAAAGGCAAAGTTTTTTAAATGTAGGAAACATAGATAATCTAAGATAAAATGGCAAAGAAAAATAATGTTTGTATCCCAACCAAAGTATGGAAAGAATTAGTCAAAGATAAAGAATTTGTAAATATACAGAATAAGAGGAGGAAAGAATTAGGTTTTAATCCCTTAAAAAAATGTTAAGATGGCAAAACAGGATAATACTATCTGGTGGGTTATTGGAGTAATTGTTGTTTTAGTCGTTCTTGTTGGTGGTGGAATAGGAATATTTAATACAGAAAGAAGTCAATGTTTAAGAGATGGTGGTGAGTGGGTTGATGATGCATTTACTGGTGGAAATTTTTGTTTAAAACAAACACTACAATCGTTTAAAGATAATTGTATAGCAAATAGGGGAAGATTCAGAACAATAGATATTAATGACCCAGATTATAAAACAGACCAACTTGGAGGACAGGATTTTTGTGATTGTTCATTAGAAGGACAACCAGAGGTTACATACCATCCTTCAAGAATATTTCGTGGTTGTGGGTTTACCTTTTAAATTTTAGATTATTCCTTTTCTATGCTAAACTCTTTTTCCTGAACATTAACTCTATCTTCAAAGTCTTGTTCTGCTCTTTTTTGTAGCATATCAAGGAAAGACAAAAACATAGAAATATCATGCAGAGAAGTCTTGGCTTTGTCTAATTCATAGCCATATTCAAACTTTACTTCTCCATCTACTTCTATTAGGTTTATGTATGCGGTTCCTAAAAGGTTTGGTTTATTTTTCATTACAACTCTCCCATTTAGTTTGTATTTTATCCAGAGATTCAGAAACTATTTCTAAAACTTTTCTTGCCCATTTTCTATCACTTTCTTTTTCCTTTTCAGATAATTCTGAATAAGGTGTTTCAAGTTGAAAAACCCATTTACATTTATTGGTTGGATTTAGATTATCTAAAAAATATCTTGTCCAGTGTGACCATTGTTGATGTTCTAAGTCCGCCAACTTTTCAATAAGTTCTTTTAGTATTTCTTGTTTTTTCATTTTCTTACCCTTAATTTCTTCTGTATCAAAAAAGGTTTAATTCTTGCATTTATTATTTTAATATATTCTTCTTCTTTTTCTATGCCTATAAATTTTCTATTTAATTTTAAACAAGCTATTGCAGTAGTTCCAGAACCAATAAATGGGTCTAAAACTATTGCTCCTTCTCTTGAGACTAATTTAATAAGATATTCCATTAGTTTAATTGGCTTAACAGTCGGATGATTATTTTTGTTTAATCCATTTCTCTCCTTCCCAGAACCAGTTTTGAATCCTTCAGGATTTCCCATTATCTTATTGTTCTCACTTCTCAACTTTGGCTCAAATTCTTCACAACCTAAATTTCTCTCTCCCTTACTTGCTTTTGCACAATAAAAAAATCTTGATGCACCTCCTTTGTCTCCAAACCCACAACCTTTCACAACTCTATCATTAGAATATTCTCCATAAATCTTAGAAGTTTTTGAATAAGATTGTCCGCCCTTACTTGAAGTTACTCCACTCTGCTCATCCAACATTTTCCCTGCGTCTTCATCTAAAATTATGTTTGCTGGAAATCTGCCTTGTGTAGTAATCTCAACACTTTTTGCCTTTTTATTATATTCCTTCAAATTTTCTAAATCTCTACCATCATTTATTCCCTCTGGATTTTGGTGTAAAGATGTAGCTCCTTTATATTTTCTAATCTCATTTCCAATCCTACACTCATCAATATTAATTCCGCCTGTTCCCCATTTAAGAACATTTAAAGCAACATTTTTTTCACTTAAAGGTTTCCTCGCAACTACAATCGGCTCACAAGCAGGTTTTAATCCTGTTCCCCACCCTTCCCATTCAGAGTTTCCAACATCTATATCAACTTCTTCTGTTGATTTTGTTAGGTTTGGTCTATAACCTTGTTCTTTTCTTGTTTTTGAAATACTAACTTGATAACCACAAGTTTTCTTACCAATAACTTTTCTTTCATTTCCTTGCATTTTATCAATCTGTTTTCCAATATTCAAACTCTTTGGAAAGCCAGAACCATAAAGCCACATAATTGTATCTCTTATTTCAAAACCTGCATCTTCTATTCCACAAACTAATCTATGGTAGGTTCTTGTTCCTCCAAAAGATAAAAGAAATCCCCCTGGTTTTAAAACCCGTAATGCTTCTTCCCAAATTTCTTTTTTAAATGCAATTCCTGTTCCATCCCACTGTTTTCCCATAAATCCCCCAGCTTTCCTCGCCCATACACTTCCTTCCTTTGTTTCCATTGCAGGAGTATTTCTTGCTTTAGAACTTCCAAATCTTTTAGTTACACTAATCAAATCATAAGGTGGGTCAGTTACAATGGCATCTACACAATTTTCGGGCATTTGTTTCATGTGTTCTATACAATCTCCGTTTAGTATTAAATTTGTTTTCATTTTATTTTTTCATTAATTTAAAACCTCTTGTTTAGATTTAAACGCAGAATTAAATACGTGAAGTCCGAGTTCTGGCAATACACAATTTCTTAATATTTGCCTTTTATTTTCTAATTTATATTTAGACAAATCAAATCCGTGTATCTTCTGCAAGTCTGGAATCTGAACCTTTCTTATATTATCTTGTTTTATCTTAATTTTAGGAATATCAAAGTTACTCCAAAACATATGCCTCTGAATTAGTTTGCCTTCTATTAATGGTTTATAATATGGCTTAACATTCTCAACAATCCATTTTCCCTTAAAATGAGTTTGTAAAAATATTATCTCTTCATATAATTTCATATCTGGATATTCAGCTTTTGTTCCCCTAAATTCTACACAGATATTTTTTCTAAAACTTGAATGAGATTGACATGGTGGAGATGACCAAATAAAATCAAACTCTCTAAAATGTTCTAATAAATATTGGTGAGCATCTGTAATAATTACTTTATCATCTGGAAAAAAGTCTCGATATATTTTAGCTATCTCTGGATTATTTTCGATAGCAACAACTTCCACATCCTCCCAGAGTTTTCTATTTCCCCCAATTCCCGCGTATAA
>SDBT01000491.1_pt1 | contig 62516 bp, 51 predicted proteins | sample 2277101 | NCBI WGS metagenome assembly SDBT01 (sample SAMN10404973, study PRJNA504765) | marine sediment metagenome | isolation source: marine sediment core GS10_PC15, 103 cmbsf | place: Arctic Ocean: Southern Knipovich Ridge | collected 2010 | reverse complement strand
ATGATTGAGTATTTTTTGCCACTTGAGTTAAAAGAGGGCGCATCATTTGGCTGCCCTGTCTGCGGCTCTTATTTAGCGGGAATAAATAAACCGGAGATATGTGAACATGTATTATTTATCTATGATCGTGACAGTAATGATTTTATTTACTGCAATGAACATAGTATTGAGATAGTACAGGAATCCTTGGATTCAGAAGACAACTCAGACAATGAAATACTGGAAACTTTGATTGGTCGTTTAAAAGCCACGACTACTATATTTTTTGAATTGACGTTATCAGATCCGAATAATGTCGCATCAAATCAGGTGATGACAATTGGAATTGATTTATCAATGTAGTAATTGGGTCATGGAAACATGACCCTTTATTTAACTGACTCGAACACAATTTTACTTTTGGAGAAAGAAATGACAGTTCATATATGGGGGATCAAAGATCCCGGAGATTTTGCCAGTAAAAAAGTGGACGGTAAATGGCGTACCCGGTATGTGAACTACACACTGGGGCCTAAGTCCGATCGCATTTTTCGGGTCAAGGTTAGATCCTATAATGGCATATATGGTTTTTATCCGGTCAAAACACGGAAAGATTTGAATACAAAAGACACAAAGGGTCTGTAATATATCGACCCTCTTATTTAACAGAGGGTATTATGAAGAAAAATTATAATTATGTTTATATCGAATGGGTTCAAGAATTTAGATGCCCAGTTTGCCAGACTCTATTATATGGACCAGGCTTCATCGGCACCTGTCCACATGTTCTTTTTATTCATGACCTCGGGTTCAATGAATTTGATTGTTGTACTGAACATTGTGAACAAATAATTGATAATGTGATTGACCTTGAGAAGAGCAAGGGCAAAGACGAATGGGATGAAGATTTTCAAACCGGTACCTACGAAGCCTTGAAAGGTGTAACCACATTGTTTTTCACGGTTACAGCCCAACGAATGTTCGATCCCGTTATGACCATCGGAATTGATCTGTCTCTATAACAACAACATGGCCAGTGCAAACTGGCCTTTTTTATGGTATAAGATAAATGGATAGAAAATCAAATATAAATAAATTGCAGTTCTGGCCGGAGACAATCCAGTTAACAAAACCCCTACGGGAGGTTGCCAATATATTAAACGTTCACCCCAACACAATATTTCGTTGGACTAGGAGTGGTCAAATTGAATTTGTGCGTATGGGAAAAAAATCCATCCATTTTACTTATGATCAGATCATAGACTATATCAATAAAAATAGAGAACAGACAAAAATCACAACGGAGTTATAGATGGCAACACTAAAGAAACGAACATATCTATCAGGCAAAATCGTCTGGAGCATTGATGATTACAGAAATGGTAAGCGTATTCGAAAAGTCATCGGGAATTGTGACAAAAAAACTGCCGAACAGATTTATATCAAATATTTAGCTGACCGTCAAAAAAATAGGTTCGGTGTTTTCAACCTCATAGAGGTAAAATTGGAATCTTTCATTAAAAAATATTCTGAATATGCAAAGACAGTCAAAGCGCCTGGCACTAATGATCGAGAAGATGTTGTCCTCAAACCATTCAAAGCATACTTTAAAAATAGAATTATTTCACAAATTTCCTTTGAAGAAATTGAGGAATATAGAAGGAAAAGGCTTTTGAGTGTGACGATACAAACGATCAATCTGGAATTTAGGCATCTTAAGGCAATATTCAACTGGGCGTTAACACACAATTTTATTTCCGTAAATCCATTTACAAAAGTAAAACCAATTCGATCACCAGAATCAAATCTACCCAGGTTCTTTGAGTTGGAAGAAATTTCTAAGATTCGGAATATATTTGCCAAGAATTCTTTGAAGGATCTGATTGAATTTTATCTTTTGACCGGGGCAAGGTTAAATGAAGCACTAATTCTCACAAAAGATGATATCGACTTCAGAAGAGGATTGATTAAGATTCCGGGTACATATACAAAAAGTAAAAGACACCGAATCATATTATTCAAAACGGATCTTAAACTTACACAGTTGCTAAAGAATCTTCCTATAAGAGAGGATAATTATCTATTTGGAAATCCTGGAGGTGACAGATGGAGTTCTAAATGGGTTAGTTCAAAAATTTCTCAAAAGCTTTCTGAGCACAAATTTCCCTGGGCAAGCTGCCACACCTTCCGACACACTTATATATCTCATTTGGTTATGAGTGGAGTTCCAATAACAACCGTCAAAGAGATCGTAGGACATTCCAGCATCAGTACTACATTAAAATATGCACACCTGGCACCGAGCCACACACAAGAGATGATATCCAAACGACCCTACTAATATTGTCACGTATTGGTCACTTGTGTACAATTTTATTAAAAATAGGGTTTACAGCATTTGCCGTAAACCCTTGTTTTTATTGTACCGAAGGGGGGACTTGAACCCCCACCCGGGATCAACCGGAACGGATTTTGAGTCCGTCGTGTCTACCAATTCCACCACTTCGGCAAAATTCACAGATTAAAATTTACTTGTTTTAGGCCCTAATGTCAACCTATCCTCTCTATCCTCAGCCCTGATTTTTTAATTGCTCGAAAGTAGAAATGATCTCTTCTTCATCTAACCATCCAACCATAACTTTTGCAATTTTTCCCGTTTTATCAATAAAATAGGTACTGGGTAAACCGGAGACGCCATAAGTTTGTGCCGTTTTGGTCTCTATGTCAACTAATAACGGATAGGTTAGCTGATAGGTTTCCCTTATCTCCCTAACATGGGCTTTTGACTGTCCCGAATTCACGGCCAGGAGCTCGAAGTTCTCTGATTGTAGTTTTTCATAGGCACGTTGTAACCTGGGAAATTCTCCCCGGCAATTGGGACACCAATCCGCCCAGAAATGGATCATGACAATTTTACCCCGGTAGTCTTTCAGACTGTAAGCAACAGAATCCGTATCATAAAGGGTAAATGGTTTCGCAATCCCGTATTCCTTTTGAGAGGGATCTTTCTGACAGGCGATAACCAACCACATGGCCAAAATTAAATATAATACATTTTTCAACATCTCTCAATTTCCTCATGGATGCCGGATATGGAATAAATCCCAATGTCAAATCAATCTCCAATTTTCACCGACTTCACTTACAATAACTCCAATATAAATAATTATTTATAGTAGTTTTCTTAAACCACAGAGGACACAGAACATATTAATAGATATTACAAAATAAAAAAATGCTTATAAATCTAATTGATATTATTTTATAAGAATAATTCGTGTTAATGCATGGATAAATTCGTCGCGGCGCTGCGAGAGATATTTATGCTATTGCTGCCGAAAACTTTGTTATTTCCGCATAGCGGATCACCTTGAGAGATTAGCAAAATTTTTACAAACTGGATATATTTATCTAACGCAGAGACCGCAGAGATTTTTTTCTGCTTTCTGTTTTCCGCTCTCTGCTTTCTTTAAGCTTTTTGTTTGCAGCATCGCTGCGGTATGAATAGGCCAAGCGAAATTTATTGCTTTTTTCATAACAATCCAAGTTATACTATTCTGATTGATCCATGACAAATTGATATTGATTTTAATTTTTTTATTTATGATATTGGTACTTTGATTATTGAATTGTATTTTACTGAGTCCGAGAACATAAGTGAGAATGAAGCAACGTTCGACGCTTTTGAATCCCGGCACATCATAAAGACGATGCGCAAAAGATCCGGTGATCTTATTCAGTTCACCGATGGGAAAGGATCCCTGTATCAGGGTAAAATCACCTCAACCCATCCTGTTCTCCGGATAGCCTTTTCTTTAGCAAACCGGAAAATTTGGCCTCCGGCAATTCCATCTGCGCTCGGTATAGGATTTATCCGGCCGTCGCGAATGGATTATCTGATTGAGAAAGCAACAGAACTGGGTATCACCCGTTTTTATCTGTTTCCCAGTCGACATTCAAATTACCGGACAGATAATACCGGCCGTTGGGAAAAAATATCCCGTCAGGCAATGAAGCAGAGCAACCGGGTATACTTACCCGAGATCAGAATAATATCCAATATGGAAAATATAATTTCCGAAACGGCCGAAATGGAATATAAGTATATTGCTGAACAGAATGCATCCCGGAAACTTGACGAGATCATATCAAAAGAGAGGGACCTGTCACAAAAGAGTATTATTTTTATACTCGGTCCCGAGGGTGGTTTTGATGAAGAAGAAATTAATTTGTGCAAACAAAACAGTTTTATACCACTAACATTCGGTAATTACCGGCTAAGGACCGAGACTGCTGCAATCACTGCAGCTTCCTATATTAATCTCATAAGAAATTAATACCTGAGGAGGCGTTTGTGGAAGAAGAAACCATTTTTAGTCAGATCATCAACAAAAAAAAGCCTGCAGAATTCATCTATGAAGATGAGGATGTTGTCGCCTTTAAGGACATAAATCCGCAGGCCCCCGTACACATTCTCATTGTTCCCCGGAAACGAATTTCTAAATTAACAGCTGCTGAAGAATCAGATGCGGCGATTCTGGGAAAGATGGTTATTGTTGCCAAGCAGATTGCCAAGGATTTTGACCTCGATAAAGATGGATTCCGTCTGCTGATGAACGAGGGGAAAAATGGCGGACAAACCATTTATCATTTGCATTTTCATCTACTCGGTGGTCGTAGGTTAATGTGGCCGCCAGGGTAAATTCTCGTCTAGTTATTTAGATAAGATTTTCGAAGAAAGCAGAGAGCAGAAAACTGAAAGCAGTACTTAAACTGTTCACTATAAACGATGATAGTGTGGAGAGAACTGCTTTCTGCATTCGGCATTCTGCTTTCTTTTTTGTTGTAATTCACTTTATTTGGAAAGAATAGTATTAGATGACAAAATTTAATGATGATAAAGTTTACGATCTAATCATTGTCGGGGCCGGACCCGCAGGAAGTTCTGCCGTGCTCTATGCTTTCCGCCATGGCCTTTCAACACTATTGCTGGACAAAGAAAGTTTTCCCCGCGACAAGGTCTGCGGCGATGCCCTCTCCGGAAAATCCGTTACAGCTCTTCGTGAACTCAATCTCCTTGATGAGGTTCAACGATTGCCCGGCGCTCACATCCAATCCATTGTATTCAGCAGTCCGAACCACCAATCGTTTCGCATAGATCTGAGAAATACGAGCCTTAAAGATATTCCTAAAGGATTTGTGATAAGACGAAAGATTTATGACGCTTTCATGTTCGGGCAGGCTAAAAAAATCGCTACAAAAACTATTGAAAATTTTGCAGTAAACGATCTTCTAATTGAAAATAATATGGTTTGCGGTGTCCACGGTAAAGATATCGATGGAAATGAGAGGGTTTTTAGAGGAAAAATAGTACTGGGGGCCGATGGTTTTAAATCTGTGGTCTCACGCAAGGCGGGCCTTTATGACCATGATCCATCCCACTGGGTGGTAGCCCTGCGATGTTACTATAAGAATGTTAAAGATCTGACAGATCAGATCGAGTTGCATTATGTGGATGAAATTATTCCCGGATATTTCTGGATCTTTCCATTAGAGGACGGATATGCCAATATCGGGATTGGTATGCTGCATAAATACATTAAAAGACAAAAAATTGACATCAATAAAGCCCTCACAGATACCATTAACAGCCCCTATTTTAAGGACCGTTTTCAGGAAGCCGAACCGATGGAAAAACCCGCCGGTTGGAATTTGCCCGTCGGAAGCAAGCGACGCAAGAGTCATGGAAACGGCTTCATGTTATTAGGAGATGCCGCAGGGTTAATCGATCCCTTTACAGGTGAAGGTATTGGTAATGCCCTGTATTCGGCTAAATATGCCGTGGAAACAGCCCGGCAGGCTATTGACACCGGTGATCTCAGTGAAGCATTCTTGTCAAAATATGAGGATAAACTGTGGAAGGTTATCGGGAACGAATTAAAAGTGAGTACAAAACTGCAAAAAATCGGCCGTTACCGTTTTCTCTTAAATCTGGTCATTAACAAAGCAGCCCGGAGTGCTGAAGTCAGCAATATTATTGCCGGTATGCTGGCGAATGAAGTTCCCAGAAAAAGATTGGCTAACCCGCTTTTTTATTTACGGATATTATTTGCCTGATGCTGGATGCTTGGTACTTGGCACTGGGTTCTGGGTTCTGGATACTCGATACTGGATACTGGATAAATATTGGCCAAATCCTGGAAGATTTGGTCCCGATAAGTGGACTGGAAGGAGACATCTTTGTCGGGAATATTCCTTGTTGGTTATTGGATATTTAATTGCCCCCCTGCAATTATCATAATATATCATTTGGGCGGACACATGGGTCCGCCCCTACGCGCATTGTGGTTAATGTTTACCAGGCGTTTCACGAAACGCCCCTATATCAATTTAGTGGGTTTTGGCTAATAGGCGGCCCAGCGGCCCGCCCCTACTCTCTATACTCAACTCTCCACGCTTAACGCTCTTCTCCTCTCTTTCCTCTTCGAAAAAAAATGCTCCACCTTCCAGTCTCTAATCTCTGCGCTACCTATCTTTCTTTAATTTTGTTTTACAATTCGTGAAATTCGAATTAATTCGTGTAAATTCGTGGACCTCTTTTGCTTTCTTAAAGGTTATATCTTTTTCCAACGGAACCATTTTCCAGTTTCAGCACCCCACGCGGGCAGACAGCTGCACAGACGCCACATCCCACACAGGAAGCACGAACAATATTCTGTTCCCGCTGAGCATACCAACGCACATCGATACCCATCTCACAATAGGTTGAACAATTCCCACATGAAATACATTGAGATCCATTTGTCGTTATCCGGAATCTGGAAAAGTACCTTTGTATTATACCTAAGATTGCTGCCAGAGGGCAACCAAAGCGGCACCAGACACGACTACCCAGCAGGGGATAAAAGCCCACACCAATAACACCGGCAAATATGGCCCCAATCAAAAATCCATAGATACGACTCATAGTTTGAGAGAACTGACCAAAAATCTGTCCGGCAGAAATTGAGTTAATCCAGATCAAAATTGTTGTCACGATTGAAAATATAAGCACTGAATAGATCGTCCACCGCTCCAGTTTCCAGGCCCCGGATGATTTATCTGATAACTGACGGAAGGGATCGCCGGCTGTATTTGCCAATCCGCCACAGCCGCATACCCAGGAACAATACCATCGTTTACCAAAAAAGTAAGTCAGAATTGGTACGGCAATAAAAGACATCATCGCCCCCCAAAAGACCATAAATACTCCCAGACCACCGGGATGGGCAAGCAGAAAGTCCACGGTACCCGGAAACAGATAATCGTATTTTAAAGGCCAGAAGTAACTAAAGTAAAAATCCGGCTGGTTTAGACCCTTGAGTACAAAAGGGATTAAAAAGGCAAAACCAAACTGAAAAAACATAATCGAGAGGGTTCGAACCTGGTGATAACGGTTATGTCTGTATTTATAGAAGATCATATACAGACCCATAAGCAGGACGGAAATGGTATAAAATGTGCCGTAGAGGAACCACTGGTCGGCTGGCTGTCTCATGATTAAATAAGCGAGCGGATCGACCAGGCGAATCCAGTTTTCTAACAGATGTGGAAACCAATAGAGGATGATGTAAAATGATGTGAGGAAAACTGCCAGAATCCAGCTAACCACCCCCCTTGAAGTTAATGAGCGAAACATGATTCCGTTATTTTTAATCCCGGCTGGTTCCGCTCTGCTGATTGCCACAATATAAATGAGGGAACCAGAAATGATGAAACCGACACTTAAAAACAGCAGGACATCGGAATACATTTTCCCCAAAGTGGAAAGGCTTATCATTAAAAAAAACATCCCTATAGCCAGGAGGGCCAGCCCGGATTTTTTTAATATGGTAAAATCCCGGTGCTGAGATTGCACATTTATGCCGTCTATTTGTACTAATTCCATAAATTTATTCCTCTATACATATTGGCCTGATCTATTCATAACGCGGCCTTTGGCTGCAAACAAAAAGATTAAAGAAAGCAGAAAAAAATCTCTGCGGTCTCTGCGTTAGATAAATATATCCAGTTTGTAAAAATTTTGCTAATCTCCCAGGGCGATCCGCCAGGCGGAAATAACATAGTTTTTGGCTACAATAGCCTAGCGCATTATCATATCCGGGTTTTGAACATTGAATTGTTCGATAATTTCATTTTCATCCTGTCTGAAAAATTCAGGATCGAAGTTTGCGGCGCTTAAATTTTCTAAAACAAATGAAATGCTACGTTTTTCCTTTATCCATTGCTCGCAGATAGTCTGCCTTAGCCTGCCGCCAAGGATATTCACCCCTGAGAAAGCGCCGGAATCCTGGTGATACACAAGCCGGAGACATTTTTTTCGGTTTTTATGTTCCCAATAAAAAGATTTCTCACCAGGCTGGAGGACATTTTTTACCTGACCATAGGTTTGATACTCAATGTCAAAAAACTTCGCTGAATTAAACCATACTCCACGGTCATAAGCCGCCCGGCTACCACAAATCGTTTTAGCCAGGGTTTCCCCCTGCATTCTCCCCGTGTACCAGAGCTGCTCAATTTTGCTTTTTTCGTTACCATTAGATTTAATTTCCGCACAATCCCCGGCGGCATAAACATCCTGAACATTGGTTTCAAAATATTTATTTACCAACACGCCCCTTCCCGTTTCTATTATGGAATTTTTGACAATATCTATATTAGGATGAACGCCGATGGTGATGGCGACCAAATGGCAGTCAATTTTTATATCTTCATGGGTAACAATGGAACCCACACGCCCATCATCACCAGCGATAATTTCCTTTAATTCAGTTTTCAGGCGGAGGTCTACCCCATGTTCAATGATATGACGGCTGATTAATTTTGCTTCTTCCTTTGGAAGAATGATATCCCAGAAATACTTCTCCCTTACCAGGAAGGTTACAGGAATTTTTCTGGATGACACCATTTCTGCCATCTCGATGCCAATTAATCCACCTCCAACAATAACAGCCCGGGAGGCCTCCTTTACGTTTTCCTCGAGTAGCTCGATATCCTGAAGTGAGTACAGTCCCTGGACCCCGGGAAGATCATAGCCGGGCCAGTTAAAGGAGTTGCTTTTAGACCCAGTTGCCACTACCAGAATATCATAAAAAATTTCCTGTCCGTCTGAAAAGATTAAGCATTTTTTCATACAATCAATGTCTTTAACAAATCCCCGAATAAGATCAATCCGGTTTTTTTCCCAAAATCCGTCCTCATAAGGTTTTGTATCTTCATATTTCATATGCCCCATAAAGATATACATTAATGCTGTGCGGGAAAAAAAGTGCTTTGATTCTGTCGAAATAATAGTGATTTTCATATCGCTTTGTTTGCGGACAAAGCGTGCAACCGCAACGCCGGTAATACCATTACCGAGAATGACCAGGTGTTTCATAGAGCAGCTCTTTCATTTTTAAATTATCAACCAGCTGATTACAAAAATAAGGGAGAATCTGAAGAAATGCAGATAATAGTTGTATTTAATATAGATTATCTTACAAATCCATTGTTTTTTTTTAAAAATATTGATTTTTTTCACCAGTCCCTAAATGAATGTTTATATGAGATTTATTCTTCACAACAAAATGCATAATAATTAAATTTCAAGTATAAATTATAAATTTTATGCAACATTCAAAACGGCATCACGTAAGGTAGTTTAGATATGAAAAAAAAGAAACCAAACCTTAGGAGGTATATATTATGAAGAAGCTAGTAATTGTTTCATTAGTCTTTGCCCTGGCAATGATTTTCAGCAATGCTTCCGCTTCCGATGAATGGAACACATTCAGCGACAATCTTGTCCAGGCATTACGTTCCGATAATGATGGCCTCAAAGCTTCGGCAATGCAGATGATCATTAAACACGAAGGTAAAGTATGGGTACATGACGCCGCTTACGATATATACGTGATTTTCAAAGAGCACGAGAATGCTAAAATGCGCCAATTAGCGCTGGTAGCTCTTTACAAAATGCAAAATGACTGGTTTCTGGATTCTATCAAGGCTGATTTTGAAGAAGAAACCAATCCGGCAATTCGCCACCAACTTCTGGCAATAATGTGCTGCACGAGCAATCCTGCCATCGAGACAGAAGTTGATGAAAGGTATGCCGATAACACAAACACTGCCTCCACCGAGTAACATTAAAAATAGATAGTATTCTCATTCTATTGTATCCTCGGTTGTGAAAAACCTGCGATCAAACGATCGCAGGTTTTTTTATCTTTCGCCTCCAGATACCCTTCAACACACAATTTCTCCTCAAAATACCTGTTTACATTTTGTATATTTATACAAGAGTATTTAAAATAATTAGAGCCTGCTTTTAAGTCAATGGAATATGATTTCCACCCCAACTCTCCACTCCCTACTCTCAACCCTCGATATCCTCCGAATACCAATTCTATTTTCCGAGTTCCTAATTCCTTTTTCCATTAATTCTTTTATTTTTATTCTTTTATTTTTATTCTTAGGTTTTACTGTACACGAGATTAACAGTTAAATATATATCGAAAATGGAAAGAATATGTTATTGTTAACCATTGCCCACCATGGTGAAGCACAGGAATTTATAAAACGAAAATATAAACAGGCCGTCGATTTTCATTTTAAGGGTCTGTACCGGTCAGATGACGGGATGTTGTTAGTTAGCGGTGAAGGTATCCAGATGACATCTATGCATCTTGTAGCCGTCTATACCTATTTTAGCCATCAGATAGATCGCATCATTAATATGGGTATCGCCGGTAGCCTCCGTTCAGACCTCCAGATAAATCAGATCTATGGTGTTCGAACAGTCCATCATGAAATGAAGGGAATTCAGGGATATCCATCATTTAACTGTAGAGAAACCCTTAGTAAACTGGATTGTGTAAGCGCTGTTCAACCAGTCCTTACCGATCAATATGCAAGACAACTAGCCCCAATAGCTGCCATTGTCGACAGAGAACTTTGGGCTGTCGGATCCGTGTGCAAGCTTTTTTCATTACCGCTCAAATCGTACAAATTAATTTCTGACAGGGCTGGTAATCAGACGAAGGCGGAAGAAATATTATCAAAAGCTCCCAAATTCAGCAAACATCTGTTCGATTTCTATAAAAATCTGTCTCTGGCAAAAGAAACGTGGGAGAAGGAATAAGTGAAGAGAGAAAAGAGAAGAGTATTGATCGTAGAGAGTAGAGCGTTTTGAAGAAGAGAACTGAAGGCCGGAATCAGTGAAGCGTAGCGGCGCGACTTATCGCATGCACCGATATTGATCATTAACCACAATAGATGTAGGGGCGGGCCGCCCGGACGATACGTCACAAAAATGGTAGGGACACGATGCATCATTCCGATTGATCACCAATCACGACAGATGTAGAGACGCATTGAATGCGTCTAAAAAAATATTCAATATTCAACACGGAATATTCCCGATAAAGCGTCGATATCCTATCGACATATCGGGACCAAATCTTCCAGGATTTGGCCATCCAGTAACCAGAGCCCAGAGCCAAGTGCCAAGACCCCAGCATCCAGTATCAAGTATCCAGCATCCAAGTACCGAGTGCCCAGTACCAAGTACCCAGTGCCAAGACCCCAGTGACCGGCATCTATATAAAAGACAATAATTTATTGACGATCAGATCAGATATACCCTGGGCCAATCGTTGAGCCCTCGCCCGGGCATCAAGTGACAATTGCAAGGCATGCATTTCTGTAAGCGCTTTAATATCCATCAAGTACCCTTCCAGTTGTCTCTTATCTATCCTACCCGCTGCCAGCTGATTTAAATATTTTTCTATCTTCTCAGCCTGACGTTTAAGAAACAATTCAGAGTCATCCCTGGCCGAATCAAGCATTCCCTTTATTTCATCTTTAATCAATTCGCCGGTTTCATCGAGAATATCCTGAAAGAATTCTTCCCATTGATTTGCCATGATCTATTCCTTAGTCATTTTTATTTTTTAGACTTTCCGTATGTATCGCAATATCAAACGCCTCACCAATATTTTCTTTTTGATTTTCAAGGTGTGTTTTTGACCAGACACCGTGTTCGATACGATTTTTAATATGCCGCTCAAACATATCATCTATCATTTTAATTTGCGTATAGGTCTCCCTGTTTTTATCACCCTTGCCTTTTTCATATTCATAGATTTGAGCCAGTTTTAACCTTATTTTTTCTAGTTTTTTATCATCCGGGGTTTCTTTGGTGAAAGTGTCATAAAGCATCATAACTTCAGGTTTTAAATCGGTGAGATTTTTATAAGTTGTCGGATCAAAGTATTCCGGAAATCCAATCCAGTTTGCACAACCTGACAAATGAATCATCAAAACAAGAAGTGTCAAATTGAAATACTTAATTAAAGAATAAGACCGCTTTTCCCGATAAGTCATGATTGATCTCCAAACAGATATAAACAACATCAGAAAACAGATTTATCAATAAAGATGTTGACACCTTTGGTTTAAAATTCTCTTCTAAAGGAAGATAATAAGGGGAATAACGGAAAATATCAAGAAGAGAGAATTCACTTTTGAATTTTTATTGAATTATACTAAATTTAAATTCACCTAATGAAAACCTGAGTTGATTTTGTAATTTTCAGAAGAAATAGCAACGCGATCAATCGTGTCACTACCTTAATCAAATTTTAAAGGATAAAAACCTTGCCCTGGACATTAAAAATGATATTAATTACCTCTGCTGTTTTGATATTACCCTATGTCTATACCGCCTGGCGACTTATCAAAGCATTAAAACTATTTTATCCCCGGCACGTTAAACTGATCAAATACATTGTGACAGGCTTTTTTATCTTTATCTCCCTGTTCCCCGTTCTTTTAGGCACGGCCTGGATCCTTGGAGAATATCACAATTGGTTCTCTTATGCTGATGAAATTTCAATTTTGGATATAGCCTTTCTTTATCCATTATGGCTTGGTTTATTGATTGTACTTGAATCGTTCCCTTACATTCTAGCAGCCGATCTCTTTCTACTCTTCTTTCGCAAGTTAAAATGGCCGCAAAATTTCAACTGGATTAAATGGATTTCATTATTTAAGATCACCGTCTTTTTGTTCTTTATCCTGTTCGTTCTCCTTCGTTCCTATATTGATACAAGAGAGATTGATGTGATATCCTATGACGTCCCGGTCAGTAGCCTGCCTTCAGAACTGGAGGATTTAAATCTTGTTTTAACCGCTGATGTTCAGATAGATCCTTATACACCAGAGGATAAGACCATCAGTTATCAGAAAATTATTAGTGAATTGAAACCGGATATTCATTTTTTCGCCGGTGATCTGGTTACCAGCGGAACGGCTTATATTGACCGTGGTGTGGATGTGCTTTGTCAGACCCGTGCAACAATTGCCCGGATTGCCTGCCTGGGCGATCACGATATCTGGGCCGATGCGGAAAGAATTGAGGCCGGATTGAAAAAATGTGGCTGGAAATTTCTGGATGACCAGCATCACGTGATTAAATATAAAAATAAGAGACTTCTCGTCACCGGTGTCAGTTATGTTTACAGCAAACGGATTGCCCCGCCGAGACTAGAAGAATTGTTAAGGAACGCACCCGGGGCGGATATTAAAATTCTACTGGTCCATCAACCCTCAAAAATGGTTATTGATTATGCAGCCCGGTTTGGATATCATCTCCTGTTAGCCGGTCATACCCATGGCGGACAGATCGTGATTAAACCTTTTGGAGTACCCGTGACGCCAACACAGTTTGAGAATGATTTCTATTCCGGAATCGACCTTAAGGATTCGATGCCGGTTATTGTAACCAATGGAATAGGCATGAGTATCATTCCTCTACGCTACCGCGCACGGGCGGAGATCGTTCAATTTAAATTTAAGAGGGAGCCATGAATGTACCCTTGGAATAAGAAATCAGTGCAGCCTAGCGTAGTGAGTAGTGAGAGTTGAGAGAAGAGAGAAGAGGGTGAAGGCAGAAAAGAAAGCAGTGGAGCGTGTTTATAGAAGAGAGAGGGGAGAAGAGTGTAGCGACGCGATTTATCGCGTCGATGGATCAACAGCCACAATATATCGTGACCTGATGTAGGGGGCGCGGGCCGCCTATTAGCTAAAACCCACCAAATTGATGTAGGGGCGTTTCGTGAAACGCCAGGTAAACATTAACCACGATGTACGTAGGGGCGGGACCCGTGTGTCCGCCCAAATGATATGTTACGATAATTGCAGGGGGGCAATTAAATATCCAATAACCAACAAGGAATATCCAAGGTCCAAGGATGTTAATCGAATCCAGAACCCAGCAGCCAGTACCAAGAAATAAATTTATAAAAATCTCTGCGATATATGAACAGTTCAGGCTAAATATGGATATAGATGGAGGAAAATGGAATTATTTAATTATTCCTATGCAATGGCCTGTTATCATAGAGAATAACCCGCCCAAAAATAATAACGAATTTCCTTCGCACCCCCCGGGTCATAGGGTGTTTTATCACCCCAGGTGAGATATAATTTAATCGGCCCCATGATTGAACTGTACATAAAGGAAAAACCATAACCCCAGAGAGGCTTTCCGCTTGTTGATATATCTGGTAATCCCAATTCATATTTTAAAGCTGTATTAACAATCCCGGTTAAATATAATCCGGATAAGAATTGCCAGCGATACTCAGCACGTAACACGCTAAACTGCGGACCATGGGCCTGCATATAGTTCAGACCAACAAAGGATTTAGGTCCACCAATAAAAAAAATGGTCTTATAAAACGGTTCTTCATGCCAGGAACGTAAATACATGGCGAAGAATCTCGCCGTATGGTTCTTTGAAAATGTATTATAATAATCAAACGTCGTAGCCAGGCGAACATAGTTGTAAGAGGAGCCGACATTTTTGGTACTCAGTTCCAGAAATGCCTTGAATTTTATACCTTCATTAGGGATTAGCACGTTATCCAGCAGATCAAGATTCAAATCTGAGGTAAATGCCAGGATTTTGTCCTTAATCTCTCCCTGCTTCTCCCCGGGATCACCAATTTCAAGGATAATATTCGGATATTCTAATAATAGTTTTCCCTCGTAATTTAAAAATTTGGATATGCTCAGCCCAACACCACCACCAAAATACCATCCCCGTTCATCATATCGAGCGGTGCGTACACCGGTAGAATCATAAACATCCCGTGGAACACTTTGATACCCAAGTGACAGGATAGGATAAACGGGAAAATCCATTGACCTGGAGGGATAATAAAGATCTGTTCTGAATATTGTTAATCCGGAAAACTGAAGATCCGTCTCCAGATATATCCCGGGGAAAATAAGGTTGGTAAACCGTACTCCAATGATACCGACAAGTTTGTAAAAATCATCATAATGTATTCCAAATAGGAATTTTTGTTCAGACTTTTCTTTGATCTCAAATAAGACATCAATCGTTTTATCGGTATTTTGATCTATCTGGTGGCGAATATCTTTAAAATATCCCAGACCATAAAGGAGTGTCGTATTATGAAGGATTTTCGGTAAATCTATTGCCTTGCCGGTTTGAAGACCGAGGAAGTTCAGGAGAAATTCATCACTTATCTGCTTATTACCAACAAAGCGGATATTTTTTGGAACCGGATTTTTATTTTCCCAGATATCAATTAAAAGTAATACGGAATCATCCTCGTCTTCTTGCACAATGTATTCTACCCTGGTCAAATTTGACGCCTTATTGAATCTTTCAACCTGCTCTTTTAAATCCTCCTCGCGATAATTATTACCCGTGCCGATATGTAAAATCCTCTCGATTTGTGTTTTGCTGATCCGGGAATTTCCTTTTACCTCTATGCCGGATATCTTTTTCGCTGATTTTTTTTCTCCCGAGGTTAATCTCTCCTTTAAAGCAATTAATTGATCAATATTCTCATAGGCTGCTTTTTTCCCTCTGCGGATAATTCTAGGTATGGTCTCTTTATCAAAATCAGCCAGAGAGAACCGATCGATGTTTTGTTCTATCAACAGATCTGCCATGTCGGTGATATGCAGTAGTTTCGCTTCTCTAGGCACATCCATTGTCCGATCAAGAATCTTTAAAAGGTTGTCATAATAATCGACATCTCTCCTCGGTTGAATCAAATCCAAACCGATGACATAATCAGCACCCATTTTCTTTACCACATCAACAGGAAAATTATTCAGGATGCCGCCATCTACAATCAGGGAGTCCCCATAACGCACCGGATCAAAGACCGTCGGGATAGACATGGTTGTACGCATTGCCTTGGCCAGTGAACCACTTGAAAAAACAATTTCTTTACTGGTAATGATGTCAGAACCGATGCAACGAAAAGGAATCGGGAGATCATCGAAGGATTCGATACCTTCATATGGATAAGTTTTAGAAAATATTAAATTGTAAATTTTCCGGCCGGCAACCAGGCCATCGGGCAGAGAAGGTGTTATACCTTTAAGATCCAGGGAGAGTTGGTATCTGCCTGAATTCTTTTTGATCAAATAAGGAAGGTATTTCCTCTCCGGCATATCATCAAAAATATCCTGCCAGTCAATCTCCATCACAAATTCTTCCAACTCCGTCGCCGAGAATCCTATGGCATAGAGGCCTCCGATCAACCCTCCCATACTCGTACCGGCCACATAGTCGATTGGGATGCCCAGGGAATCGATTACGGAGAGTGAACCTATGTGGGCAAAACCTAATGCACCACCACCACGCAGGGCGATCCCGATTTTCAGGTCATCCGATGGTTGTCCCCATCCAATTCCGGACAACAATAACAGGCAGATCATTATTTTGCGCATACGCTACCCCTGATTCCTGGCTTGGTAATGTAAAAAATAACCATAGCTACACAGAGTAATTTATTTATTTTATTCAAGTTAATACGGTTTTAAAATAGGTTTAAATCGCATGGATTAGCACGGTCTTTTTCTTTAATTCATATTCATATTTCTCTTTTTTATCAAAAAGCGTATCCGGATTAAAAAACAACAAGACATTTTTAATTTCAACGGGATGGTAATAAAATAAAACACAGCCAAGCAACGTTTCTACGGAGATATTAAACGGAAAATATGGCCGGATCTTTGGCTCCAGTTCTGCCAATATTTTTTTGTAAAAAGGCAGGAAATTCTCCTTTCTTTGGTCCAGGCAGAAAAGGGTAACATAGGCCATGAAAGTAATCGTTAAACCATCGCCCTTTATCCCAAGATCTTCCATTTTTATAGGGAAATGACTGAATTTTCTGAATATGTTGATATAAATCTCCCGTCCATAGGGATAGAGATGATGTTCAGCCAGTTTTGCAGCAATACGAAACTCAATCTTATCAAGCATTCAGATTCCTGTATTCTAAAGTAGAAATTCGTAACGACAGGATAAAGTATGCCGTTACGAATAACTTCTCCTTATTATAGTTCATTTATCCTGTAAATCATGTCAAATTCGTTTAAAATGTTCGTTAATGATTATAGACATGAAGATCCCGTTGGGGAAATGGGATTGATATCCCTTGTTCATCAAACGTCAGTTTTACTTTCTCCTGCATATCAAAATAGACACACCAGAAGTCTTCCCGTTTAACCCCATTTACAATTTTATTTCAAACTCAGAATCTTCAATACCCTGGTTAATATTAATAAAGATCACATTAGTACTGACCTCCTGATTCGCAACCCTTTGCGAAATTTCAAAAGGAAACATAACCCCATCCACCACACGGTAATCATCAAAATCTGTCATCTGTGTCAGTATACCATTAGGTGTATCCATTGTTTTTTCCTGTCTGATCTGCAGGCCCGTTTTTTTATCATAATAGCCAAGCCAGGAATATCCAATTTGCGGCTTAAACTTAACTTTATAGACGTCTCTCTCATCTATGGTTTCTTCACCGACCAGTTCCGTACTAATCCATAATTTATCCAGATTCAGGAGTCCGTTCATTTCTGCTTCAAATTTTAGCGCTTCGAAATTATTTCCCACAATTTCTTTTGAAACACGTCCTGCAATTGTTACCCCTTTATTTCCGTCATAAATGGTTTTTTGGAATGCAGATCCTCCAAACTCCATTTTCGTTGCCAGTTTATTCGGTGCTTTTTTTAATATCATCACCATAAAACTTCGTCCACGAACGCTTGATTGGGCTTTGATCGTAATATCCTTCATTTTTTCCAGATTTTGGCGTCCACCAATTGCTCGTATATAATTTTCTATAATTTTTTCGGCTGTTATTCCCTCCGGCGCCTTATAGGCTTCAGGACTATAGGGTTTTCCAACCGGCGTATAAAACTGAATTTTTTTATCCGGGTTAAATGTCCTAATTTTATCCACTATTTCTTCAGCTTTTCCAACAATAATGATATGGGCCTTATCGGGCGTAAGATATTTCTTTGCCATATCCTGTGCATCTTTTACCGTTACAGTCTCAACATTTTTTAAGTAATTTTTATAGTAATCTTTTGGCATCCAGTATCTTTCTACATTGAGTGCAAACTGGGCGAGGGTTTGAGGATTTTCAAGCGACCTGGCGAATTCACCGCTTAAATAGTTTTTTGCAAGTTGCAAGTCATCTTCAGATACCGGTTTCTCCCTTAAGACATTCATTTCTTTAAGAATTTCAGTGACCGCACTATCAGTAGCCGTGGTTCTCACTTCTGTTTTTGCGGCAAAATAGCCAACCACCGGATCTGCCTCCAGGGTAGAATAGGCACCATAGGTAAATCCCTTGTCTTCCCTCAGATTAAGGAATAGCCTCCCCGTAGAACCACCACCCAAAATTTTATTCAACACCTCAGATTTAACCTGATTGCGACTTCCCAATTTCAATCGTATTGGATAAGTAATGGTAATACTTGATTGAACCGAGTTGGCTCGGTCAACAAGAGCGACCTGATTTTGCTTCGGGGCTTTGGGCATTTTGTATTGATGAAAGGGTACCTCGATGGCTTCCCAATCCTTAAAATACTTGGTCACTAACGGTTTAGCTTCACTTAATGTAATATCTCCGATGACGGCAAGATAGGCATGATCGGGACTGAAATATTCAGCATAGTATTTCTGACACATTTCCAGCGTTATACTGTTGACACTCTCCTCCGTTAAAATATTGCCATAGGGATGATTTAAACCAAAATCCAGGATCCGTCGTAAACGGTCGGCAATCATATCCGGCTTATCTTTGGAGAAAGCAATCCCTGATATCGTTTGTTTCTTTAATTTCTCTAATTCATCCTGTTTGAATTCCGCATTCAGGGTCACATCTGAAAACAGGGTCAGTAATTTTTCGAAGTGTCTTTTAAGGGCGGAACCATAGATAAAATCTGCTGTTGTTACTAATGTTCCACCGATAAAATCGATTTCTTCATCCAGTTGTTCCTTTGTTCTCCTCTTTGTGCCCTTGCGCAACATCTGTCCGGTCAGCATGACGTATCCGGCATGATCGCCCTCAAGCACCGGATCCAGTCGAAAAGCAAGTGCTAATGCAACCCGGGGTAATTTGTGATTTTCTATGACGAATACCTGCAGGTCATTTTTCAACTTAAAAGATTGATAATCGCCAATCTTAATTTCCGGCGCAGGTCCAGGTGCCGGCGGCACACTACGATCGATTTGAGCAAAGGCAATAACTGTGATACCCAGTATAAATAATATTCCCTTTAACATAAATTTCATTTCATACTCCTCTTTTCATTTGCCAAAGAAGTAGCGACGCGATTAATCGCGTCGCTTCATTAATCAAATTTTCATAAGAGAACGGGCATTTTTTACGGCTCTTGTCTCTTTTGCCTTTCTCTTTTCTTTCTTTGATTACCAATTACCTCCTTATAAGGAGTCCCCTTGGGAGAATGACTCCTTCGGATATTTCCTTATACCTTATACCTTTTTCCTTTTCTCCACGCTTTACGATTTTCTCTGCAGATACACTGTCACATGGCCGGTTGTGGAAGATAATGGAGGACTACCCGATTGGATTTAGTTAAATATTGATTGGCAACCCGCATTATGTCTTCTCTTTTTATTTTTTGATAGCGTTGGATCTCTGTATTGATGAGATTTGCATCGTCAAAGAAAATATGGTAATCGGCCAGGTTCTGTGCAATACCGGCGACCGTCGAATTTTGATCAACAAAACGGCTCTCGATCTGATTCTGTAATTTTTGAAACTCTTTCTCACTAATCAGTTCTGTTTTAACCCTATCAAATTCTTTTTCCATCAATAATTCTACTTCATCTACCTCAACCCCAACATTGGCAATTCCAAGAATAACAAACAGACCCGGATCTTCAAATGCCAGAGGTATGGCTGATACCTGAACCGCTTTTTGCTGATTATCTACAAGTTCTTTATATAATCGTGAACTCTGGCCTGTTGATAATAAGGTAGTTAACATGCTGAGAGCGTAAAAATCGTTACTACCCTGTTCAGGCATATGATAAGCCATAAAAACACCCGGCAATTGGATATTGTCATATATAACATCCCTTAATTCAGTCGTTTGGGGCGGTTCTGTAACATCCGGTCGATTTATTTCAGATTTCCCCCGAGGAATATCAGCAAAATATTGCTTAATCAATTTTTTTGTTTCATCAATATTGATATCGCCGGCAATTGCCAAGGTGGCATTCTGGGGTACATAATAATGAGTATAAAAATCGGCAAACTCCTGAACCGTTGCCTGATCTATATATTGTGTCTGACCGATCGGAATCCAGCGGTAAGGATGGGTTGTGTAGGCACGTTTAAACATTTCCTCTAAGAATGAGCCATAAGGTTCATTCTCGTAGCGTTTTTTTCTTTCTTCCTTTACAACTTTGCGCTGTGTTTCAACCGCCTTTTCCGTGATCCTGAGATTTCGCATCCGTTCTGATTCCAGCCATAAACCCAACGCTAATTGATTTGAGGGTAGTATTTCATAATAGTAGGTCTTATCAAACGAGGTAAACGCATTTAATGTGCCGCCGGCATTTTGTACATAGTGGGTATATTCCCCTTCCCCAATATGCGCTGTTTCTGAAAACATCAGATGTTCAAAAAAATGTGCAAAGCCCGTTCTCTCCGAATCTTCATTTTTTGATCCCACATGATACATGACTGAAACCGCCACAATCGGTGTGCTATCGTCCTTGTGCAGAATTATGTGCATGCCGTTCGGCAGATCATAATCAACAAACTGAATTTTTTTCTGTTGCCCATACACGTTAAAAAACAATAATAAAATCAGTAGTAATGCAGTTATTTTATTCATTTTTCCTCCGGAAATCCCAAACAGGGATTTTGCATAAATTAAATATAGGTGCTGACAATCATTTTGATGATTTGAATTGTATAATCCGGCTGATCAATAAAAATATATTATAAAAATAAGCATCAGCGGTTACAATTTTAGAGCAGTATATTGAACAAAATTAGGAATCCTAATGATTTTATACAATATGATATTAAAAAAAATCTGGATACGATTATCCTTTATCCGGATGATATTTTTTTTTATCTTCAATAGACCCTTTTATCAAAAAGGAGCCCGTTATGCCTTATGATTTTCCCATGTATATCAATGGTGAGTTCAGGAGGTCGGATACAATTCTTAAAATTCACTCTCCATTTGATCAACACTTTGTCGGACAAACCTATCGTCCCGGTAAAAAAGACATTGAAGATGCCATTCAGGGGGCCGTAAAGGCCTTTAAAAGTACGCGGGAAATGCCCTTGTATGAGAGAGTTGAGAAACTGAAAGTGGTTATTGATGATCTGCGTCTGAATCAAGAGGAATTTGCCCGGATCATCAGTGAAGAATCTGCCAAACCGATAACGACTGCCAGAGGAGAGGCCACACGGGCAATTTCCACCTTTACCGACGCCCTGGAAGAATCCAAACGTATGCGGGGTGAACACATGACTCTGGACTTCGATTCTGCATCCAAAGGCAGGTGGGCCTTAATGAGGCGATTTCCCATTGGCCCGATCCTGGGTATTTCCCCTTTTAATTTTCCTCTTAATCTTGTTTGCCATAAGGTGGCGCCTGCCCTGGCCTCGGGCAATACAATTATTCTGAAACCTGCTTCACAGACGCCCCTTTCGGCCCTGCGCCTGGCGCAATCCATAGATAAAGCCGGCTGGCCGGCGGGAAGTTTAAACGTTCTCCCTGCTACCTCCGGCGATGCCCATATCTTGCTGGAAGATGATAGAATAAAAATGGTTACCTTTACCGGAAGTCCTGAAGTGGGTTGGGCCCTGAAAAACAATGTGGGCCGGAAGCAGGTTACCCTGGAGTTAGGCGGAAATGCAGGTGTCATTATCCATGATGATGCTGATATCGATTATGCCGCTGAGCGATGTGCGATTGGTGGCTATGTACAAAGTGGTCAAAATTGTATCTCAGTGCAGAGAATATTCGTACATCAAAAGATCTACCAGTCATTCATGAATATTTTCTGTGATAAAGTCCGCAACCTGAAAGTCGGGGATCCTGCCGCAGAAGATACCTTTGTCGGACCCATGATCCATCACAGTGAATTAGAGCGGGTGATGGACTGGATTGAAGAAGCTATAAATGGAGGGGCCAGGATCGAAGTTGGAGGCGTAAACGAAGGAAATTTTTTAATGCCAACCATTCTTACCAACATTGATCCATCAATGAAAGTGAGTTGCGGGGAGGTCTTTGCCCCGCTGGTGGTTGTCTATAAATACGGTGATATTACCGAAGCCTTCCGACAGGTAAACAATTCTGACTTCGGGCTACAGGCAGGATTATTTACCAGGGATGCCGGAATGATATTTAAAGCTTATGAGATATTAGAGGTCGGCGGTTTGATTATTGGGGATGTGCCAACCTACCGCGCCGATCCGATGCCTTATGGTGGTACAAAACTTTCCGGTATGGGACGTGAGGGTGTGCGATTCGCCATGGAGGAAATGACAGAATTGAAACTGTTGGTAATGAATATTTAGGTGAAATCAGATCTGTTATGGCAGAGAAGGAGGGTTAGGGGTTGTAATATATGTCATCATTAAATAATAATTCTATATCGGTCATTATTCCTACTTTCAACAGACAACAGGTCCTTGGCAGGGCAATCGATTCTGTCCTGGCTCAAACCAGACCTGCGGATGAAATTATCATCATCGACGATGGTTCCACTGACGGCACAGAAGCGTATATAAAGGAAACCTATCCTGATCTTCATTATATTTTTCAACCAAACAAGGGTATCAGCACCGCCCGGAATCAGGGTATCAGGGCCGCCGGAGGAGTTTGGCTGGCTTTTCTCGATTCAGATGATAAATGGCTTCCCCGGAAGATTGAGAACCAGTTACAAGCCCTTAACAACCAGCCGCATTACAAATTTTGTCACACAAATGAAATATGGATCAGGCATGACCGGCGGGTTAATCAGGGGAAAAAACATGAAAAGGCCGGCGGAGATATTTTTGAAAGGTGTCTGCCACTTTGCGTTATTTCGCCTTCTTCCGTCATCATACACCGTTCGGTCTTTGACTCATTTGGATTGTTTGATGAATCCCTGCCTGTTTGTGAGGATTACGATCTTTGGTTGCGGGTCTGCGCATTTATACCGGTTCTTTACCTATCCGAAGCATTGACTATAAAATATGGGGGTCACTCAGATCAACTTTCTCACAAATACTGGGGTATCGATCGATTCAGAATAAAAGCATTAGAAAAGATCATCAATATGCCTGATTTACTTCCAAAAAAGAAGCAGCTAGCCATTCAAACACTGTTAACAAAGATAGATATTTACCTACCTGGAGCCGCTAAACGCGGAAAATCAGATGAAGTGGATTTTTACAGAAAACTTTTGGAAACATATACCGCCTTATTGGAATAATTTCAGAAATATTCCAACCCCGGTATTTATATCCTGATGATGCGGTTTGTATTGGGGCGTGTTTTAGAAGAGAGAGGAGAAGAACGTTAAGCGTGGAGCATGAGGAGAGAGAAGAGCGAGGGGGTTTGTAGGGGCGGACCCGTGTGTCCGCCCGGACGATATGTCACAATAATGGTAGGACCACGATAAATTGTAAAAAGGAAAATGGTAAAGCTAAAAAGATCTGAACTTAACCACAAAGAGCTCAAAGAAAACACAGAATGCGCAGAAGGCGGGCAGGCAAGGTTCGCAAAGATTAAATAAAATTTTTTAAAATATTAAAAAACATTGCGTGCTTTGCGCATCCTTTGCGCCGCGCCCGCCGGCTGGAGGGTCCTTGCGGTTAAGTAATCCGTGTTAATCTGTGGACTTTTTTTTTGTTTGCAGCATCGCTGCGGTATGAATAGGTCAGGTAAGCCAACCATTAATTTTCCTCTTATCCAAATACTCAAATAATAACAGAAAGTAAAATGGCACATATTGGAGAAGTAGAATCCAAATTGACTCTTCCCATATGCCGGAAAGACTATAATCTTTTAGGATAAAATAAGAGAGTTGAATTAAAAAAGTAAGAATCAGCCACGACAGGTTAGGTACAAATATGAGAAATGGGAGGATCCAGATTAAATACCATGGATATAACGTTGGGGTTAGTAACAGGATTGCCCCTGTAAACACGAAACAGGTCTGAAGCAGAGATATTGTACGGAACCTGGCCGTCGGCCGTAATTTATTAAGTTGATCAATGACCAGTATGATAAAGAATATAATTGCCAGCACCTTGTAGTAAAAACCCGTCCCCATATAAAACGTCTCTAAATGGCCGCTCAAGTCAATCGTCATCAAATTATATTCTGGAAGCTGAATCATTTTAAAAAAAGAGATCAGGAGTTGAAATACAGCACCATTGAATTCCCAACGATTGATATATGAGAACAAACCGGGAAGCGGTATGGATCCGGCCAGACTGAAGGGCAACAAAAACATCAGAATCAATCCTGTTATAAACAATATTTTACGAGTCGAATTTTTCCAAAGTAGAGCAATTCCGGAGAATAGTGGCAGAAATTTTGTCAAAATAGCGAGCGTGTAAAATAAGATGCTGCGCCAATCCCGCCGATTATAATATTCATAAAGAGCCAGGCAGAAGAAAAATACACCGATAATTTCAAGATGGCCACTCTGATAAGTTTCTATAATCAACAGTGGATTGTAAATGAAGATAAATATTCTCGATTTATTAATTCCAAAAAAATTGAGAAGCCTGATCAGCAAAACCCAGACCAGGAGTTCCATTATTAGCAGTAATATTTTCCATGAAAAAATGGTACCCCCGATCCAACTGTTTATAAGAAAATAGAATTGAGACAGCGGTGGGTAAACCGTGGCAATTTCCGGAAAATTTATATTGGGATAGACCTCTGTGTCCCGGAAAGCCAGCAATTCATTGCTTTCCGGCGCATATTGATAGGGATTAATTCCTGCAGCATTTATTTTACCATCCCACAGATAGCGATACACATCATCCGATAGTACGGGCCCGGATGGTATTAGCAGAAGCCGAATAAGAACGGCCGACAAGAAAAAGGTGCTAAAAAAATATCCTGCGGGAAACCGGTTATTCAGAGTTAAGTAAACAAGGATTCCATAAAGGATGAAGAGAGGAATGAGCAGGATAAAATATATCTCAATCTCGCTCTTAAAATCGCCTGAATATCCGATAATCAGATATAAAAAACAGGAGATTAACAGAAAAATGATTGAATAAACGGTTCGCGCTCTCATATTTAATATTTTTTGAAATTCAATTCCGTGGCTTTAAATTAAATGCTAATCAATTAATAATGCAATCGTTTTGATAAAAAAAATATATTTCAGGAACATACACTCTGTTTTTTAATTTAAGATCAAAAGTACGAAAGATGATTCCCTGACTTAAAACTGAATAATGCAGATATTGATTAAAACACAATCACAGAATATTTTCATTTTCTTTCTGGTTTTCTTACTCTATTCTTCCGTGTTACAAGGACAGGATAGTACCAAAACAATCCAGAATATCGTGATCATGGGCAATGAGGTTACCGATGATAATGTGGTATTAAGGGAATTGTTGATACGTGTAGGAGACATCCCGGACGAGGAAAAATTACAGGAATCGCGTAAAAGATTGATGAATTTGTATCTTTTCAACCGGGTGGAGTTCAAGCTCTATCCACAGGACGAGAAGAGTCTGATTCTCTTAATCGAAGTAACGGAAAAAATCTATTTTTACCCCCTGCCGATACTGACCATCCGCGAACGAGACTGGAACAAATGGTCCTATGGCCTGAGCGCTGTTGACATGAATTTTCGTGGTCAGAACGAACGTATCTGGCTGGGTTTCTGGTTCGGTTACCGGCCCGGGTTTGGCTTGAGATTTTCCGATCAGTGGGCTGGGGATTCCCTTCATCTGAACGCGGGATTCAGCATTACTAAATCCATCTTCAACCATCGTACTATAACAGACATGGAAGAGAGCCATATTACCGGAAGTTTTATGCTGGGCAAATGGTGGGGACTTCACTTTAATACAGCCCTTACATTTCATTACGATCGTATAAAAGTAGCACCCCATTTTCAATATCTTATGCAATCAGGAAAATTCGTGGAACATACATTTGGTTTGGAATTCTCAATCCGGCATGATACACGCGATTTGTATTATTATCCCTCTAACGGATGGTTGAATACTTTTAAATTCTTCAAATTCGGTTTCTTTGAAACGTACAACCACTACATTAATGTTGAAGTTGATTTAAGAAAGTATCTAAAAGCAGGGCCGATCATACTGGCAGGCCGATTTTATCAAAGTTCTTTGTTTGGCGATGTGCCGGTCTATCGCCTGAATTATATCGGATTTGGTGAAAGAATCAGAGGACATTTTTATGATACAGGTGAAGGTCGTCATGTTCAGATATTGAGTGCAGAGACCCGTTTTAATATATTGCCGGTACAATACTTCTCTCTGAATCTCCCTCCAATTCCATCACAGTATTTGCATAACTTAAAATTTGGGGTAAGCGCGGCTTTATTTATTGATTCGGGTATCATCTGGAGCAATCCATATGAGCATACTATTAATCGTTATAAAACAGGTTTTGGATTTGGCCTTCATTTCCATTTGCCTTACGTCGAAGTTTTTCGTGTAGATTACGGTTTTAACCGTGATTTGCAGGGTCAGTTAATTTTCGAAGTTGGAGTTGTATTCTAACCTGGATATTTAATTTTTCAGACACCAATAATTGTTGAAGTTTATTCATAGGGCGGACGCATAGGTCTGCCCCTACTTCAGGTCACGATATATTGTGGCTTATTGATCTTTCGGCGCGATAAATCGCGCCGCTACACTCTCTTCTCTCCTCTCTCCTCACGCTTTCACGCTCAATCCTCTACTCTCAACGACCCTGTCCCTTTTTCTGCTTTTGACCAAGTTGGCAAAGCTCAGACTTAAGTTTTAAATAGTTTAAATAGCGTTTTTTGTCCACAATACCCTGATCAACAGCCACCCTGACGGCACAACCAGGTTCACTTTCATGGCGGCAATTTCTAAATTTACATTTCTGTGCATGTTGCTCTATGTCCCTGAATGTATCAAACAAATCATCCTCATCTCCCCATAACTGGATCTCGCGCATTCCCGGATTATCCATGATAATACCACCCTGTGGAAGAATCATTAACTCCCGACGGCTGGTCGCATGTTGCCCCTTCCCTGCCTTACCACTGATATTTTTCACGAATTGCTTATCATAACCCAGTAATTTATTGACTATGGTCGATTTGCCAACACCGGAAGAGCCAAGAACCGCGGTGGTCATTCCCGGATTTATATATTTCTTCAATGAGGAGACTTCCTTCTTGTTGAGAGCAACGAGTGTTCGAACGGCGATATCCGGAAACAGTTTTTGGACTTCCTTTTTTCTCATTTGTGTTGTTTTACAAAGATCGGCTTTATTTAATATGATGACAGCCTCAGCCCCACGGCTCTGAACAAGAGCCATGTATCTTTCGATTCGTCGGGGATTAAAATCCCTGTCCAAACCTACTACAATAAAGGCAAGATCGATGTTAGCAGCGATGATCTGTGCAACAGGCTCACCACCTCCAATTTTTTTACGCCCACCGGCAGTTCTTCGGGAAAAACTGTTTTTTCTCTGTATTACCGCCTTAATAAGGGCATTATCCTTTTCCCGTAATGGTTCAATCGCTACCCAGTCACCAACAACCGGTGTTTCGGATTTTATGTTTTTTTGATGCCATAGGATCCCCCTCGCATTGGCTTTTAATTCTCCCTTTTTAGAATAAAGAAGATAGGTTTTTCTCTGTTCGCTGAATACACGGGCAGGAATCAAGCCTTGCTCTTTGTATTTTTTAAAATGTGTACTAAAGTGACGATTCCAGCCTAGATCTTTTAACTTCATTGTATTTCCAATCTGATCTATTCATACCGCAGCACGAGGCTGCAATCAAAGAAAAGAAGTCCCGCCCGCCTCGGGCGGGGGCAAACACGAATTACACGAATTAATTTTAAAATTTGATTAATGTAACGACGCGATTAATCGCGTCGCTACTCCTTCTTTGCCTTCCGTCGGCTGCCCTTTATATCATCAAGTACAACTATAAAGCTGGGAATAACAAAGAGTGTTAATAAAGTCGATACCATTAGTCCAAAGAGGATTACATTCGCTAGTGGTGACCACATTTCGGATACACCACCTATTCCAAATGCCATCGGAACAAGACCGGATATGGTTGTCAATGAGGTTAGAATAATCGGACGCAGACGGAGGCGGCCTCCATTGATCACACTGCGCCAGAGTCTAAAGACCGAGATATGATCGCCTTTCCGTCTCTCATTGACAAAATGTATCATCACAATCGCATCATTGACAACAATCCCGGCCAGTGCAACAAATCCAAAAAGAGCGATTACACTAAAGGGATTCCCTGAAATGATGAGACCGAGCATTGCCCCAATCAGGGCAAAGGGAACCGTTGTCAATATGATTAATGGTTGGGTATAGGAATTGAACTGGGTGCCCAGAATTAAGAAAATCAGGATTAGACTTATTAGAAATAGTGATGTAATATCCTGAAAAACATTCATAAACTCCTCAAATTGGCCACCTAACTTAAATGAAACTCCAGAAAACTGTTTTTCCATCTTTGGAAATATATCGAGGAGATGGTTATTGACCCGATCCAATGTTGTTACCTGGTCATCAATTTCCCCACCCACAATAATGGTACGTTTCTGATTAAATCGCTTAATTTCATCCGGGCCGGTCCGGATGTCAAACCGTACCATCTCGCGTAATGCCACGGTTTGACCCTGATCATTTGTAATTCGCAGATTCAACACATCATCAATACCGGATCGCGCCATTTGGTCATATTTTACAATCACATCAATTTCTTCATCCCCTTCCCGGTACTCGGTCACTTTAATCCCGTCAAAAGCATAGCGTACATTCAAAGCGACATATTGGGTGTTAAATCCATAGAGCGCTGCTTTTTCATCATCAACGATGATTCTGATTTCGTCCTTTCCGGGGGGATAATCATCGCCAATACTATGCGTACCAGCCATTTTTCGCAGGGAATCCTGCAAGGCTAATGAGGCTTTTTTTATATCCTGCAAATATTTTCCCTGAACTTTTACAGAGATTGGCTTGCCTACCGGTGGTCCTCCGGAAATTTTTTCGATATCGACGGACACCGGACCACTGATCCTTGCCGTCAGATCGCGCACTAAGTTAATCATTTCATCCGTAGAATAAGTGCGCTCTTCAGCCGGATTTAATTGAAAAAGAATTTGGGCCACATTTTTTCTCGTCAGCCATTCATTTGTTCCCTGAAGAAGGCCAACATTTACAACCATGGCCTGGATTTCCGACTGAGGTAGCTGTTCAGCAGCAACCTCGTATTTTCTAACGATCCGGTCTGTTTCTTCCAGACTGGTGCCTTCCGGGAGTTTAATTAACATCTTGAACTGATCCCAATCTTCTTCACCAAACATTTCCACACCGATAAGAGGAATAATACTGAAGGAGGCTATAAGGATCAGAACCATCGCAGATAAAACCACATATCGTCTGCGCAAAATTTTAATCAGAAAATGGCTATATGATTTACGCAAGGCTTTAAAAAATTTCTTCTCCCCTTTTTTATAAGTTCCGGATTTGCTGGTCCAATCAGCATAATGGGATGGTAAAAGAAAAAAGGCTTCGAACATCGAGGCGATTAATGCCAGAGCAAAAACGATGGGAATAATACGCATAAACTTCCCCATAATCCCGGGTAAAAGAATCAGGGGTAAAAACGCGGCAATGTTTGTTCCGATCGATGATAATATGGGGGTAATAACCTCCCTGGAACCCTGAATCGCCGACTGGTATGAATTGTAGCCGAGAAGACGATAGCGATGGCAATTTTCAATGACGATGATAGCGTCATCAACGATGATTCCCAATACCATTACCAGAGCAAAGAGGGTATTTCCATTAAGCGTATAACCCGTTAAATCCATAAAGATGAAGGTAATAAAAAATGAAATAGGGATACCAAGAGCAGCCAGCAGGGCATTTCCTTTGCCCAAAAAGATAAATAATACAATAACAATTAAAATCATACCTGTAATAGCGTTATTCCGTAAAACATTGATCGTGCGAAAAATGTAAGTTGAATTGTCGTTGGTGTAGCTAAAGGAAATGCCTTTGGGAGCTCCGGCTCTGTAGGTTTCAACCACGCTTTTTATGTTTTCAATAACATCAATTGAATTGGCATCACTTTTCTTGGATACAGAGAAGGTTATGGATGGTTTTCTATCAAGCCGTGAGAGAATCATCAATTCTTCACGGCGATCTTTAACTTCTGCGACATCTTTGATTTTTAGATATTGCCCGCTCCCGGGAGAACGAATAATCGTATTCTCAATCTCTTCCAGGGTCTGATATTCGCCCAGGGAACGGATCAGGTATTCTTTGCGTCCAAACGTAATATTCCCACCGGGCACATTGAGGTTACTCGTACGCAGGGCAATAATAATCTCGTTAAAAGATACGTTCAGGGCATTAAGTTTTACCGGATCAACTTCTATCCAAATCTCCCGTTTTGCCAATCCGGAGACCTGTGTTTTAGCAACACCTGCAAGGTCCTGCAAATCTTCTTCCAGATTATCTGCAATTCTTTGCGCTTCATCCGTAGAGGTGGTATAGGACATATTGATAGTTATGACAGGCATAAAATCGCCGCTGTCAAAGGCCTCAATAATAGGATCTTCAGCCTCATCGGGAAAATCGACTTTATCGATTTTAGATTTTAAATCCACATAATGTTCACGAAAGTCACTTTCGGACATATCCTCAAATTTTACCAGCACAAAACCAAAGCCTTCACCAGCATTGGATTGAATTTCTGAGATATTGTCAATATCTTTTATCTCAGCCTCCAGAGGATCTACGATCAGGCTTTCGGTTTCTAAAGGAGCGGCGCCGGGATACACAATAGTGATAAAAACCCAGTTAAAATCAACCTGCGGATTAATTTCGGTAGGCATCCTTAAGAGCGATACAGTCCCTGCAATAAACAATCCAATCATTAATAAATTAATCAGCACCGGGTTCTTTACAGAAAACTCAGAGATTGACATGCTTTTGTCCTGGTTTATAAAATTGGATTTATGGATAATGGATACTTTTCACCGGTTTCTTGGATCAGAGATTTTTGTACTCGGAATTCGGAACTTGGAACTTGGATATTCCCTGTTGGATATTGGATATTTAATTTTTATACACCAAGTATCATTGAATTATTTCAATTGGGCGATCCACCGGATCGCCTCTACAAATCAAATCATTGAACATTGATTATTCTGTGTTGAATATTGAATATTTAAATTATTCCGGCAATCCCTTTCGCCCATCCTCTATTTTTTCAAGAAGCCTGTCATTATCAGAATCTTCCGCTTCATCGTAGGCTTCTTCAGCCTCCTCGTACTTTCCAAGAGACTTGTATATATTTCCCAGGTAAAAATATGACCAGTGATCTATCCATTCTTCTTTATCTTCTTCCAGAGCTATGATACCTTTAAACCGAGTGATTGCTCTCTCATATTGTTTTTGCTCATAGTAGATCTCTGCCTTACGATAGGCAACTTCTACCATTTTTTTTATAATATCGGGATCATTCACTTCTTTATACTTTTGCTCAATTTCATCAAAGATTGCTAAAGATAATTCAAACTGGTTGCATTCTTTCAGATTTTCCGCATTAATAAATAAAATGTCAAAATCGCTCAATGAACTGTTCAGACGTTTTTGCGCACGTTCATAGGTTCGTTCATTATCTTCTTCACTAATCTGACTGAGATAATATTTCGCAGTTACTGTATCACCTAATATCTCATAACAATTCGCTAATTTGTATTGCGATCTTGGATATATCCAGCGCCGTTTCCCAACTTCTGCGGTATCACTGGCTATGGCAAGAAGATAATTATCTGCAGCTTTGATAAAATTATTTTTTTTATAATAAACATCGCCCAGTTGATAAAAAATACTTCCCCTGGGTAATCTGCTTTGTCCCTCTTTGTTCATTAATACTTTTTCAAATGCCTCTATCGCCAGGTCACATTCCCCCATATTGGAGTAACAACGTCCAAGGCTTAACAGGGCACCCGGGTTATTGGGATATCTTTTGAGTAAATCGCTAAAAATAACAATGGCCTTCTCAAATTCATTTTCCCGGTAAGTATAAATTGCCCCAAGAAAGAACATTGCTTCCGTCCTGGTGTAAAATCCTTTCCTGGCGGCCAGATCCAGTTCAATAAGACCCAATTCCTTATCGCCGCTAATCCCCAGTATAAATGACAGGATTTTTACAAAGCGTGGTAATACGTCGGCAAGGTAATGATAGATGCCCAATCCCAGATAGGCATCATAGTAGGTTGAGTCCGCTTCGATGACATCCTCAAGATAACCCATGCCTTTTTTTCCGTACCAGTAGGCATTTAGAAAACTTTTTGTCATCGCATAATATCTGCCCAGACTGCCATAGGCTCCGCCCAAAAAAAACATGGCATCGATATCATCTTCATTTTCCTCCAGTCTGGCTTCTGCTATTTCAACAGCTTGATAGGAGAGATCACGAAATTTGTCTCCAATCTCTTCCTTTTTTACATCTTCTGAAAACATCCAGAAATAAGTAGCGGACCTAAAAAAATAGCCCCTTGGATTTTTTGGTTGTAAACGTACAATTTCCAGAAAAACTTCATCCGCTTCATTATATTGAAGATTGGTGGCAAGATCTATTCCCCTCAGCGCCAGTTCTTTTACCCGATTCTCTGTTTCATCAGCATATAAGGGTAAACATACTAAAATTAAAAATAAATATTGAACTTGCTTCATATTCTGCTTTCTGATTTACTGAACAGATTCTATCCAGACAGGTGACTTATCGGTAAGGTTTTTTAATCCTACAACGACAATCGTATCACCTTCCGCTAAACCTTTTTTGACAGTAACAAGATTTTTATAAATATCACCGGTTATAACGGGCACGGGGGAGGCATGATTCCCGGAAATTAAAAAAACGAAACTACTATCATTGCTTTTTACGATAGCATGATCCGGTATAAGCAGCTGATTGGAATTGCTTTCAAAAATGATTTCTGCTTTCGCCGTCATTCCAGCTTTCAACCGCCCTTGCGATGTATTTTTTACATGAATTTCAACTGTAAATGATCCGGTTCTTTCATCTGCCTGTGGTGAAATATAAAGCACCTGACCCTCGAAATTTTCATCATTCAAAGCAGATACGACCACGCGTACTCTTGTTCCGGGATGAACATCACTGATAAATTCCTGCGGTATACCTAATTCCAATTTAAGTGAGGAAAGATCCACAACACGGTAAAGCGGCATATTGGGATTAACCATTTTTCCGATATCAATATATTTTCTCGAGATCTGGCCATTGAAAGGTGATTTAACGCGTGTATCATTATAGGCCTTTTCTAACAGACTCAAGGTGGCGATTGCTGAGAGATGATTTGCTTCCGCCGTTTTCACCGTCAGCGAGGAATTTTCATATTCCAACTTTGAGATATCCCCACTCTTAAATAATTCTTCATCGCTGATCAGGTTAAGGCGGACAATTTTCAGGTTACTTTCTGCAGACAAAACCTGCGACCTGGCCTGTTTATAATTGCTGAGTGGTATATCATCATCAATTAGCGCTAAAACATCGTTCCGGGTTACCCGGTCGCCTATAGATTTATATATTTTTTCAATTTTGCCGGCAACCTCCGCCACAATATCAACATCATGTTTTGGCTGCAACACCCCGCCGGAGGAGAAGTTTCGATGCACATTTTTTTCCCTGACGATGAATGCTTCAACGGGTATCTTTTGATAGTCATTATTATTTCCGATGGTTGTGCTCTCCAGTGATTTGTTTTCTTCGTTATTACCACACCCAAGAAAGAAACCCATCATAGCAAAAATGATTATTTGTAACACACCTAATCTACATTTCATTTTTTACAATTCTCCAATTGACGGTCAAGGATACACAAAAATCAATCCTGCAAAATGATGACACGATTAAAATAAATCATTCTTCCTCTTCAATCTTCAAAATATCTGAATCGACAATTTCATCAAGTCTTCCCAGCAAATAATACAACTCAACCATTCCTGATATAAAATCATAGTAATTACTAATATCAGAAAGCCTGGCATCCTGCAGGTTCAGTTTAGCATCCACAAACTCAATATTCGAAACAAGCCCTTTTTCTCTCTGTTGTTCCACGATGTTATAATTTCTTTCATTAAATTCAACACTGATTTTAGAAAGTTCCTTCTGGGTTTTTAAATTAATCAGTTTATTGATTGTCTCCGTGAGAACAAATCTGATATTTAATAATTGATCATAAAAAACTTCCTGGCTTTGGCGATAATCATAATAGGATGCTTTAAGTTGGGTAAAATTCTGAAATGAAGTGAAAATCGGTACACTGAGATTTACCAGCAAAGTTTTTGGCGAATAATCATCCATTGCAAATGAGGAATTTTCACGCCAGGCATGGATATAAGTCAAATTCACCACCGGTAGATAGGCATTATAGGTATTCCGATAGGTCGACTCAGAGATCTCTTCGCTCATTTTTGCAGCAGCCAGGGCAGAATTTGCCTGAATCAACTCTTCATCGTTTAACTGGATCATATCCAGAAGATCCAGATCGCTCAGTTTAAGCAGTTTTTCACTCTCATTAAGAAGCGGTTCAGGAATCCTTTTTTCTACTTTAAAAAACTCTCCGAGAGCCGCATTCAGGAGTCTCGATAAAATAATCCGACTACTGCGTAAATTGGACTGACTGGTTGTTACAATACTCATCTGCTGTTGATAATCAACCTGCCAGCGCATAGCATCAGTCTTTGAATAGCGGCCTGCGTCATATAACCTTTCCGCCTTCTCATAGTTCAATTCCGACAATTGCAGATATTCCTTTTGAAGATCCAGAATCTCCTTATTTTTCAGAACGTTCAGGTAACTCCGAATGACCTGAAAGATTATTGCCCGCCTCGCCGATTCATTTAATTCCTCAGCCATCTTCTCACTTCTCCCCGCCAGGGAAATGCTATTTAAAAGCGTCGCATTAAAGATCGGCATGGATAGATTAATAGCAGAGAAAAATGAATTTTGGAAAACTGTTTTCGGGACAGGAAAAGGCAAATAGCGCGTAAAATCCCTTAAGGCCAGGGTACTGTCATCGATCCAGGTATAATTGGTACTAAATCTGACAACCGGGAGTAATCTTGTCCAGGAATGATAGCGATCCCAGGTAGCCTTACGCAGAGCATATTCACTGGCCTTTACGCGATTATTCTTATTTAATGCCCGCGAGATCGCTTCTTCCATGGGGATGACAATCTGTTCGTACTTTGGTTGTGCAAAAATGGCTGATTGAATAAGGAGAACGAATATCAGACTGTATAAGGATCTATATTTTGGCATTGATTTCTCCCTGTAAATAGAACCTAAGAGCTTAAAGTTAAGAAAGAACCTGTATATAAAGAATATTTTTTTTCTAAACAGTCTGAATTACAGGATGAGTGGTTAAAAACTACGCCTAATAGAACCCGGTAATAATATTGGAATTTTAAAAATACATTTTAAAGTCATTCATATGCCTGCAATTTACATCCTTTGTTTAACTTTTAACTTTACCTATTTTTTTGTATTTTGAAATATAAATATAAAGAGGAGTAATGATGAAATACAAACCATTTGCACGTTCTGATGAAAAGGTTTCTTTACTGGGTTACGGTGCCTGGGGTATCGGCCAGTCCATATGGATTGGTGCGGAAGATAAGGAGTCAAAAAAATCGCTGCACCTGGCCATCGAAAACGGTGTCAACTTTTTTGATTCTGCCCTTGCTTATGGCAACGGACATAGTGAAAAACTGCTGGGGACGGTAGAAAAAGAGAGTGGTAAGAAACTCTTCATTACCTCCAAGATTCCGTCAAAAAGGTTCGAATGGCCAGCCAGAGAAGAATCCACACTTCAGGAATCTTTTCCAAAAGAGCATATCATCAGAATGACAGAGAAGAGCCTTAAAAATTTGAACCGGGAGTATATCGACCTCCAGCAGTTCCATGTGTGGAATGACCGGTGGGCTGATAATGACGAATGGAAAGAAGCTATAGATGAACTAAAGCAGCAGGGTAAGGTCCGGTATTTCGGTATTTCTATCAACGACCATCAACCCGAAAATGGTATCCTGGCGGGTAAGACAGGATATATCGACTCCTTTCAGGTAATATTCAACCTTTTCGATCAATCACCAATTGACAAATTATTCTCCTTTTGTGAAGAGCAGAAGATGGCCATTATAGCCCGTGTCCCATTGGATGAAGGTGCTTTAACCGGTAATATCAAACCTGATACAGATTTTCCCCACGGTGACTTCAGGAATAACTATTTTCGCGGTGACCGCAAACAACAGGTATGGGAGAGGGTGCAGAAAATTCAGGAAGATGTGAAAAACGAGACGGATTCGATTGTTGAAGCAGCATTAAGATTTACGATCAGCTACCCGGCTGTAACGACCGTAATACCGGGTATGCGAAACAGCAAACACCTTCAATCCAATACGGACATTATTAATAAAGGCCCGCTGCCCGATACGTTGCTGCAAGAATTGCATAAACACCGTTGGGTTAGGAATTTTTATTAATGAAAGCTAAAATAATATCCAATATCCAACAAGGAATATCCAAGGATCAAGTATTCCCGACAAAGATATCTCCCTCCTGTCGATATGTCGGGACCAAATCTTCAAGGATTTGGCCAGCAACCAGTGTCCAGTAACGAGTACCCAATACCCAGAGGCCAGTACCGAGTATCCAGTATCGAGATCTTCCCCTTTAAATTAAACCAATTCACCATTAAAGGTGCTCCGTTTCAAATATCGCCCTCTGCCTATACTGCCCGTATAGGAACCATTTTCTACAATAATCTCTCCCCGGGAAATCACCGTGTCTGCATTCCCTTTTATCTTCATCCCTTCATATAAATTGTAATCCACCTGCATATGATGGGTCCCGGCAGAGATCGTGTGTTCTTTTTGCGGATCCCAGATTACCAGATCGGCATCACTACCGACTGCGATAGTGCCTTTTTGAGGATAGATTCCAAATATTTTTGCCGGAGCCGTTGAGCATACTTCGACCCAACGGTTTAAATTGATCCTGCCCTCATTTACACCCTTTTCAAACATGAGTTGTAACCGGTTTTCGATACCCGGTGCTCCATTTGGGATTTTGCTGAAATCTGAATGAGCGGTATTTTTTTGACCATCCAGATTAAAAGGACAATGATCCGTCGCCACCACCTGGATGTATCTCTCTGCAAGGGCCTTCCACAATTTCGACTGATTTTCTTTTTCCCTTGGGGGAGGTGTAAAAACATATCCGGCACTGTCATACTCACCGGCATTGATCATATCTTCTATGGATGTGAGCAGGTATTGCGGACAGGTTTCCGCAAATACAGGTAATCCCTGATCACGTGCTTCCGTTACATGACGCAATCCTTCTCCGGTTGAGAGGTGAACGATATATACCGTAACACCTGTCAGTTGGGCCAGGGCAATAGCCCGGTTTACAGCCTCACCCTCCAGAACCGCCGGCCTGGTAAGGGCATGATAAACCGGCGCTCTTTTCCCTTCAGAAAGCGTTGTTCTTACCAGAGAGTCGATGACTTTCCCATTCTCTGCATGTACAGATACAACCGCATCCAATGTTTGTGCATCGTGCATCAATCTGAATATGGCGGCATCATCAAGCATTAAGGTCTCAGGATAAGCCATGAATAGTTTAAAGGAGGTAATTCCATCCCTGACTAAAGTTTTAAGGTCATCCAGATGTGCTTGCTGTACATTGGTGATGATCAAATGAAATCCATAATCAATACAGGCCTGACCTTCAGCTTTTTTCTGCCAAAGATCAATTGCTTCCATCAGGGACTGATTGTGTATCTGGGTCGGAAAATCTATGATAGTTGTAGTCCCACCGATTGCGGCCGCAATGGTCCCGCTTTCAAAATTATCTGTTGAGAAAAAGTCTCCCAAAGGCATATCCAGATGGGTATGGGCATCGATTCCCCCCGGAATTATATAGTTCTCCTCCGCATTGATGATCCGATCAGCAGCTGAATCAATTTTTTCAAAGATAGTCGTTATTTTTCCCTTATCAACAAAGATATCAGCCAGATAATCCTGATCGGCTGTGATAATTCTGCCATTTTTTATCAAAAGCGTGGACATATTTACTCCTCGTAAATATTTAATATTCAAATAGGAATAAATTAATATAATTTTTACTTTTTAAAATAACAATGATTGAATCAAATTCCAAAAAGGAGAAAAATGGATATAAAAAATAAAGTACGCGGTTTATTTATCGCCACCCGGGAAGCCTTACCTCAACTGCGCGAAGCAGGTGAGGCGGTCGTGGTAAATGTAGTCTCTTTAGCAGGAAAAAATGCATTTGTAAACGGTGGTGGTTATGCTGCTACCAAACATGTTATGCTTGGTTTTAGCCGATGCCTGATGCTGGAAGAAAGAAAAAACGGGATACGGGTATTGGCCATTTGTCCGGGATCTGTTGCTACCAATTTCTTTGATGATCATCATGGCACCTTTGATCCCAAACAGGAACGCATCCTGCAGTCAGAGGATGTGGCCGAGAGTATTATTCATATGATCAGACTGCCCCAACGGGCAATGGTCAGTGAGATTGATATCCGGCCCCCCCAGCAATCCGTGATCATATTGAGAGAAAATAGTGAGGCGTGGAGAGAAGAGAGAAGAGTGTAGAGAGACGCGATGCATCGCGTCTTCTGATCTTAAACCGCGATTTATCACGCCGATGGATCAACAGCTAAAATATATCATGACTGATGTAGAGGCGGGCCGTTGGGCCGCCTATTAGCCAAAACCCACCAAATTGATATAGGGGCGTTTCGTGAAACGCCTGGTAAACATTAACCACAATGCGCGTAGGGGCGGACCCATGTGTCCGCCCAGACGATATGTTACGATAATTGCAGGGGGGCAATTAAATATCCAATAACCAACAAGGAATATCCAAGATCCAAGGGTGTTAATCGAATCCAGAACCCAGTACCCAGTAGCAAGTACCCAGAACCCAGTATCTTATTTAAACAATTTATGTCCCAGGCGTTTTACCGATGAATCCCAACGCTGGACTAGATAATATTTTTCTTTTTCAAACACCCTGGTAACATTTTCCAGGTATTCTTCTGCTTCTTTAATACTTGATGATTCCGTTTTATTGGCAAAAGACAAAACTCTTGAGTGATAAAATGGGATCATCGACTCGATCAGGATATCTCTATCAATCTCATCCATCCGGTAAGCAATAGCAAAACTGAATATTACTCTGGCCCAAAGATCACTGGAATAATAAAACCTCTTCTTGTCCTTTATATTTTTTAATTTGCTGAGTTCCATGAATTCCGGAGCAGAGATAACCTTTTCCCATATCTTGCCATATTTTTCAAATCCTGCCATAAAGCTTTTAAGCAGGCTATCCGTATTAACCTCAACCACTGGTGGTTTTTCTTCAATTCCCAGACCAAATCCATAAATATTACTTGGATGTGAAGCGAAGGTGTCCTTCCAGATAAACTCGAAGTCGGTTATCAAATCAAAAAGGGTTGAGACCACCTGGGTAAACATGGGACCCAGATCAGCAGCAGGATCCTTAGGGTTGTGAACTTTTGGGCTTCCAAGAAATGCCTGGCAGATATTAAAACGGCGGGCGATGGCGATCGTCGTCATCCATATATCGATACCAAAATTTGCGATTTTGTCGTTCCATAATTTTTCAGAAAGAAAGGCGCGGGCCAGTTTACCGGAGAAACCAAAGTCTCCGCCGATGGGCTGTCTCACACGGATCCCAAACAAGGACCGTAACAGCGGATAGGCAATATGATTGGTTATAGAACCATCATATTTATGACGGGCATAGATAGGGGCTACATAATCAAAACGGCCCATTAATGGCTCACCCAGATAGCGGATCCACTGGGGGGTAATACTTTTCAGGTCAGCATCGACAACAATGATGGCTTTGGCATTTAATTCTACCGCAGCTTCAAAAAGGTTACGGAAATTGTTACCCTTACCTTTTACCCCCGGCGCGGTTGATATATATATTTTTGGCACTTCGGTCGGCGTTTCCAGAAAAACATCTTTGGTACCATCAGGGGAATGATTATCTACATTGATAATCACAGATTTTTTATCGGAAAAATGTTCCCTCAATCCCCTACTGGCTACATCCGTAGGAAAAGCAATATTATCGGCTTCATTGTAAGATGGAATTCCAACAATAACTTCTGCCTCCATCACATGCGATGGATTGGCGACAACGCGGTTATTAGTTTCAGCCACTCCTCTTGTCTCCTGTTTTCTGGTTTTTGCATTCATAATCAATCTATCAAACCCTGAGTACCATCCATGTGTCTGATATCAATAATTTCTTTTCTTTTTTTCTGGCTTTTTGATGGTTTTATGACCAATCATCTGATCAGGGTAAGTCTAATTCCGGGAATTCAAACCTTTTAAAACCTCCTGTATCTTCTATCTGCAATGCATCATTTACAAAAATTATTTTATAAATACTTATTTAAATATTTATAATCATCTGCCAAATGACCTTTATGCGTGATGATAGCTCTTTTTAGAGAAGAGGAAAAATCTAATTTATTGAACTCATTTGAAAATTCAACTTTTATTATTTGGGGTAAAAGAGTTTTTAGTACAGAACTAAAGTAAACGGAGGCATCTTTTGGTAGTTCACTGGGCAGATTATCCACTGCCATTATCACTGGTCCCTGACCGTCAAATCCATCTACGGCAGTATTGTCGACAGTATTGTAAATAAAAACCGGATTACCCGGATCTGTTACCTTTAATGTTGCCTCAACACCGCCTTCCACATCACAGCTAATGTCACCAATAACACGTAATTCAGGAGATTTTTTTTTCTGGAATAATTTTCTTAATGACTCTTTTGTTACATGTCTTGGATAGGCCGTATCCCAGAAGGAGGCGTTTACAAGTACACCCAACCGTGGTAAGTATTTATCGAATATGGAGTGGTACTTATCCGGATGGTCATAGTATTCCTGCAAATCAAACATTTCAGATCTGGAAACAGGCACATACATATCTTTTTCTTTGAAGACAACCTTATATATTTTATTTACATGGTCATCGGGTCTTGTCTGAAAATGATTGAGCGCGGATGGTAAAATTTCCTCTACCGGTAATAGATCCAGCATATGCTGAGCCCCGCGTGAGACATTACCATAACCGGTAATGCCAATAATCAGCGGTGCGATGGCATTTGGTAAGCCCTTTGTTTTTATCTCATGGCCTAGTTGTTCAAATGCCTTTTCCGCCTCTCCCTGATCAGCATACGATAATGTTTGTTTAAGCATATTGAAGGGTGATGAAATTCCTTCGATTTCCAGACGCTTTCCTAGGGCCCATAGAGATTCGATCATACCGGCTACGCCGGCATGATAACTAAAATATATCAAACGCCGGTTTTCCTCGTCGACCATACGTTCATAATCAATCAGCGTACAGCGCAAATCCAACATGCGCTGCAATAAAGGCATATTATAAGGTTGCCCTTTTATGGTATGTGAGAAAAAACAATAGGTTTTTTCAGCAATTATATCAGGTATTTCCACCTCTTTAATACCAAGAATTAAGTCACAGGCTGACAGGTCTTCAAGAACCAGGGCACCTGTCATCTGGAACTCCTGGTCTGAAAAAATACGTTTTTCAGAGGGTTGAATTATAACCTCAACCTCAGACGATTCAATAAGTTTTTTTACATCAGCGGGAACCAGCGGGACACGCCGTTCCCACTCATTCTTTGTTTCCCTTACTATTCCTATCTTTTTTATCATTTATAAATCCCAAATTAACTATTACCTTTATACCCTTTACCTTTATTCGCTCTCCACGCTCTACGCTTCTCTCTCCTCCCTCCTCTCTCTTCTCTCTTCACTTTTCTATTACTCTTCACACTCCACACTCTACTTTAAACAAATCATTTAGGGTTTTTCCGACAGATTACCTGCCACATCTTTATGCACCATCAAATCCAGCATTTTAAGTTTTACATAATCCTGATGAAAGAATCGATATCCCTTGTTGGGTCCGTTTTGTGCCCCGGAACCGGAATCTTTGATCAGATACCAGTAAGCATCTCCAGATTTCATGATCCCGACGGCATGGATACCATGATCGTCCGTGGTGGATTTGTTACTGAAACGTAACTGTCTGGCATCTTCATCGATATATGAAGAAGGAATATCGAAAGATGGGACCATGGCAACCTCTCTGTGGGAATTATACCCTGCCTCGGAGACATCACCACCCATCAAAACGGTATAACCTTTTGAGAGAGCCCGATTGACAACCGACATGAATTCCTTAAGAGGCAGATTATAATACTCACTATTCTTCCACCAATTATCAGGTACCGGGTTTTTTACATACTTATAATACGGTTCCTGTTTTAATGAAAGCAAGTCCACATAATCATCCAGGTTCAGTTTAACATGATTATCCAGATATTCCAGTGGGGTCATTTCCCTATTAACGACGATTACTTTCAATGGCGGTCCACCCATGTAGTGATTCAAGATAGATTTGATATTGCCCAATACGTCAGCTTCGTTCCAGATATTATTTTCTTTAATGAATTCAAGATATTTTTTCATTTCATCAAACATAGGATCATGGTCATGAAATTTCTGTTTTGGAAGCAATCCGGTATACGATTCTGCAGGAACCGCACCATATTTTTTCCAGATACGAATGACGGCATTTCCCATAGATCCGTGATCGAACAGTGAGTTGCCCCGCTCCTTCACATAACGGCGTGCTTTTTCAACAAACTCCCAGTAAACAGTGTACATTTCAGATAGTTTTATCTTTTTTCCCTGCAGACGATAAACCTCTGTTTCAAAAAATGAAGTAGCACAAAAGCACCAGCACGATCCCGTATTACCCTGTGAAAGGGGCGGTTGATGCCATTGATAGTCAAACTGATCAATTGAATCCGGAAGATCCATTCCGGAAAAATCCATTTTAAAAACCATTTTTGGCTCTTTCTCTTCCGGAGCGCTAAATTTCTGGTTTTCCTCCTTAATGAGTTCCCAGAATTCATTTTTACTTTCTGTAAAGATTGCTTTGTCTTTTTTCTGGTCCTGGGCTGAAATAATTTGTATCAGCAGGATTAGACCGATGATTGATCTGAACATAATATGCACGGCAGACTCCTTCAGAGTGAATTAGTAAAAAGCATAAATTAAGGATAACATAGAATAAATGCAGGAATTTTTCGGGGAAAGTTAAAATATTATACAGGAAATTATTTTTTATAGACTATCTTACCATTCTTGATCACATAACGAAGATTCTCTAACGATAATTCATCATCAGTAGTGGAATCAAAAATAAGTAGATCCGCACTCATATTTTTATCTATAAGACCGACATTCTTCAATTGCAGAGAATTGGCCGCTTCACTTGTATAGGAAGGAATTTCGAGCAAGGGAATGATGCTATCTTTCGGCAGGGATCTGACAATTTGGCTGTTTTGAGACACCGGTGTGGTAATCCCAATTTTTAAAAGATCTTCAACCGTCTTATTTTTACCATTTTTGACAATTAATCCGGGCATGACAATTAAATTTCCGGCATCGATAACTTCCCGGCCTGAGGTAACAGATAGATCACCCATATCTTCGATGATACTCTCCCCGACAATTTTTTCATTTTCCAGACGATAATCCACATTGATCCCGATATCGGCGGTATAGGGGGCAAGACACCTGCCGTTGTACACACGGGCTTCTCTTATTAACAAATCAAATTGTTCTATCCCCTCTAGCGGTATCTGATCATAGGCGCTTTCATCAGCATTGTCAACAGATCCAGTTGCAATTGCATTGAAGGCAGAGAAAAGCGTGATGAAATTCAGACGGACCAGATAGTGGGGTTCATTTTTATTCGACAGCCCTGATTCGATCAATACCGTGCTAACTCCCCAATTCTGGAAGGCATCGCCAAAAGCACGGGGCATATATCCCGCTTTATATCTGGCGACATGGCCGGGAATAAACCGATCTAGGACCTCCTTAATAATAACGGCAAGCTTTTTCGCCCGCTCCCGTGACGGATTATCTTCGTTTGCTTTGTTATAAGGTGGTGCCATGAGGGCTATCGTCAAAATGCTATCGATATCAGTAACTGTCTCGCGACCACGCATATCATGCAGGTTAAAACCAAAATCAGGCTGCGTTTGCTCTTTCATTTTTTTCAGGATCTGTCCTTCCGGGGATGCCAATCGATTGGCATCACGGTTGATATCAATCCCCTGGGCGTTCCGGCGCTGATACTTTTCTGCCCCGTCCGGATTTAGCATTATAATCGCGTGGATCGTAAGATTTCGATATAAGTCCTGAATGAATGGCGTATCAAAATTTTGCGCTATAAAATTAAACACTGCTAGTAATCCGGCCGTTGCCGAGGGTTCATCACCATGCATCTGTGACCAGAGAAGTAATTTGGTATCACCGCTGCCAAAGGAGAACATATTAATGGACCGCCCCTCGGCTGATTGTCCGATTTCCATTAGCTCAATGGCATTATTCAGATCATGGATCTCATTCAACCGGTCAATAACCAGTGAATGTTTCATCTTTATCAGATTTTCCGGTGTTACGATATAATCAGATGATTTTTTATATAAGTCATGGACATCAAAATTATCAGCAGTTGCTATCAATGGAATTATCATGATTAAGACCTTACATATCATTTTCATGTTTTGTCCTGTTATTTTCCATGGCAGTGTAAAAAATAACCACAGTGTCCACAGAGTAATTATTTAACTTGATCAATGTAACGACGCGATTAATCGCATCGCTACTTCTTATATGTCAACCTGAAAGAATCTTCCACCGTGTCGGATTTAACCTTCAAGATGGAAGATTCCTGCGGAATGACACAAAAATTTGGCTATAATAGCATGAATTATCAAGGTTACATTAATTCATTTTCAATAAAGTTTCCCAACATCACATATTTCTCGTACAGTATCTGGTATTTTTGTGCGTTCGCTTCGATAGGTTCAAAGGTTTTTTCAAAACCACTACCCATTGCCTGTTGTGCTGCTTCGATAGATGGATACAATCCTGCTGCGGTGGCAGCAGCCATGGCTGACCCCAGGGCACAGGTTTGCTCTGAAGTAACGACTTTGATCGGTCTGTTTAATACATCGGAAGTAATCTGCATAGTAAACGATGATTTTTTTGGAATACCACCGATAGCGATAATCTCTTTTATTTCTGTACCTTCTTCTTCAAATCGTTCCACAATTCTTTTAGATCCAAAGGCTGTTGCTTCAACCAATGCCCGGAAAATACGGGGTGGATCCGATCCAAGATTTATTCCGGTGATGGCCCCTTTTAGTCTCTGGTTAGCATCAGGTGTACGCCTACCGTTCATCCAATCCAGGGCTATTAACCCGGACTCATCAATCGGCAATTTTTCTGCCTCTTCCGACATCAGAGGGATTAATTCATCATAGGTTTTTTTGATGATATTTTCCCTGAACTCGGGCGATAAGGCCAGACTTTTTCCCAGGAGTTTTACCAGGGGCCACATCAGCAGGGAACGGAACCAGGCATAAACGTCACCGAATGCAGATTGTCCGGCTTCCATACCCAACAGCCCCGGTACTATCGAGCCGTCTACCTGCCCGCAGATACCTTTGACCAAATGTTCACCTCCGGCCGGCATTTCGGTGACAATCATATCACAGGTTGAGGTACCCATTACTTTGACCAGGGTATTTTTTTTGATTTCAGCTCCGATGGCTCCATAATGAGCATCAAAGGCCCCAATGCCAACAATAACATCCGTGGAGAGGCCCAATCTTTCAGCCCATTCCGGAGAAAGATTTCCGACAGGTGTATCAGCGGTATAGGTCTCTTTATATAATCTGGCCCGCAGACCCCGGAGCAGGGGATCGACGGTTACAAGAAACTCTTCCAAGGGCAGACCGTTCCAGGAAGCATGCCACATGGCTTTGTGCCCTGCCGCTGTTCGGCTTCTCTTGAGTTCTATAGGATCTGTTTCGCCGGTGAGTAAAGCAGGGATCCAGTCACAATGTTCAACCCAGGAGAAAGCCACCCCTCGTACTTCCGGATCCACCCTCAGGATATGCAGGATTTTTGACCAGAACCATTCTGATGAGTAGATACCACCCTCATATTTTGTAAAATCCTCACCACCCCAGTTTTTTGCCTTGTCATTAATTTCTTCTGCTTCTTTGACAGCTGTATGGTCTTTCCAGAGTACAAACATGGCATTGGGATTTTCTTCAAATCCGGGTGTCATAGCCAGAGGTGTGCCTTCCTTATCAACAGGACCGGGGGTTGATCCCGTTGTGTCAAGAGAGATTCCCCTTACTTTTTCAGCGCTTCCCTCCGGTGCATTGGCCAGGGCAGCCTTAAAGGCCGCTTCCAGGCCTTCGATATAATCCAGGGGATGTTGACGGAACTGATTTTTAGCCGGATCACAATATTTTCCCTTCTCCCATCTTGGATAGTTTTCCACTGCTGAGGCCAGTTCATTCCCATTTTCAGCGTCAACTATAACAACACGAACTGAGTCGGTACCGTAGTCCACACCGGCGACTAAATTGTTTGATATGATCATATTATTTCCCGTTTTTAAAATTGATTAGTTTTTAACCATATAGAGCGCGGATTGCACGCCTGCACGCCCACTGGCGGGGATAACGTTGATTCCCGCAGATTATTTTTTTCCACGAATTACACGAATTTGATCGAATTTCACGAACTATTCTAAAAGATTTTCCGATTAAATCGTCGATATATCAGGATAAAATATTTTACCTTATACCTTATACCCTATACCCTATACCCCATACCTTTTCCTTAATTCTTAAAAACGCTGCGTCTCCGCGCCTCTGCGAGAATTAAAATTAAAACTTTGTGTCCTTTGCGTCTCCTTTGTGCACTTTGTGGTTAATTTTTTCAGATAGACACATGGATTTGCCCCTACAATGATTGTATTACCTCTACGGACACGGCATACCATGTCCCTACTTGGAAATTGGACATTTCTCTGTTGGATATTGGATATTTTTTTAGACGCATAACAATGCGTCTCTACTCTCCACGCTCTACGCTCTGCTCTCAACAAGATTCTACTATATCCTCGTTTCTAATATATACCGGATATCCATATTTGTCAGCTGAATGGGATTATTTTTATTTCCTGTATCTTCAACAATCTTATCAATCAGTAATGTATCAAAGCCATATTTACCAAGACGGGGAATCTGAAGGGTCTCAATCCATATCTCAATTTTTTCAATCAGGAAGTTGCAACATTCATCTAGGCCGTCACATTGATCATCTGAAAATAAACGGCCAATATTGGCGTATTTCTTTAAATATTTTTGATTTGATTCCTGCCCTTCCCTCAATCTCTCAATATTAATTCTTGTGGCGATGCCTACAAGCGTGCCACAGGCCACACCGTGGGGAATATCAGAGTAGCCACCCATGGGAGAAGCCAGACCATGTACGATACCTAATCCGGCATTGGCTAATGTGATACCGGATAGTAAGGCCGCATAACTCATCGCTTCCCGTGCTTTCAAATCGTGAGAACCCTCAACCACTGCCGGAACCAGATTATCCTTCAGGGCACGCAACCCATCATAAGCAAGTGCATCGGTCATGGGTGACGCGTTGGTGGAAACATAGGATTCCAACAATTGTGTAAAAGCGTCCATGCCACATGCTGCTGTGACGCCGGCCGGGCAACTCATGCTTAAGCGTGGATCAATGAGCGCAATATCTGGGACAAAATTATTGTGACGGATGGATTTTTTAAATCCCTGTTCTCCAACATGGCTAAGCACGGCATTTTTTGTTGCTTCGCTCCCAGTACCGGCAGTGGTAGGTACGGCAATAAAGGGCACCTTTGATCCGTCATGAATTTTATTCCCAACCCCCTCAAGATATTCGAAGATGGATTCGTCCTTACCGATCATCGCTGAAACCGCTTTACCTGTATCGACAACACTGCCACCCCCAAGAGCAACCACAACATCGATGTTCCGATTTTTTAATCCAGCGACGATCTTATCAATCAGTTCAGGCGATGGTTCACCGCTAACTTCAGAGATGTGGAATCTTATCGATGCTGCCTTCAAATTATTAAGCAATAAATCAAGATTCCCTGATGATTTGAAGGGAATTGGATCCAATATAATTAAAACTTTCGAACCAAATCGTTTGATTTGATCATGAAGTTTGCCGAAAGCGCCTGATTGAAATATAATTTCCGGTAGATTGGCAAAATAAAACTGCATTTATCGGCCTTTCCAAGTCATACGTAATTATAGAGGATTCTATAATTTTATGCAAAATTTTATCAGACAAATATTTTACACAATTCTTCATGATCAGATATTTTAGAGACTATTTGTCAACCGCAAACCGATCAGAAATAATTATGAATTTTTTTTGACATAAATATGACAAGGGCATCCCGGTCAGTTAATAGATTTAGAATGCACGTTAATTTAACCAAAGGAGGTAAATATGCGTGGATTAATTAGTATTTTCATACCGCTGGTCTTGGTGCTGGCCTTAATCAATTGCCAGGAACATGTACCAGCTACGGAGCCCGTCGCTGCAGAGGAATTAAGCGATGAAGACGCTTTGCTCAGGCAGCTGAATTGATGGCTTATTTAGCAACAGAAATGCTTCCGGTAATTCTGGTTGGAGATTTTAATGCACCTGCACCTGGAAATCTTACCTATCAATCCATCATTGACGGTGGCTATCAGGATGCCTGTCTGGAGAGTCCGGCTATAGGAGATCGGGATGGTTTGACATTTGGTCATGATTCTGATTTGCTCAACCCCTATGCCAATTTTTTTGAGCGTATTGACTTCATATTTCATCGCCCCGACCAATCGCTCACGAATTTTAAAACCGGTCCGGTCGTGGTTGTTGGAGATGAACAGCATAATCGTACTTCATCGGGATTATGGCCTTCGGATCACGGAGGCGTCATAGCAAAACTGCATTTAAAAGATGTCCACATTGCCCACGAATGAAATTTTATCGTTGTAGTAGTGGCCGTTCGCGAACGGCCACTACTACTTTTTATTTTATAAAAAATGTGTTTCTCTATTCACTGAGGCAAATTAAAACTTCTCATCATATTTGGTCCACAAAAAGTCCCCAAGCTTCCAAGCTTTATCTACTGCCAGTTCAGCCTGTTTGATGCTATATTCTGTTAAATATTTGATAGACATTCCGGGATTCTCATTATATTTCTCTATCGCCGCTTCTTCTATTCTTGTCTGATCTCTGAATAAATCTGATTGCATCGGTTGCCAAACCGCTTCCACATCCCTGCGCATGTCCCCCCAGCGCTGTGCTGTTAATGTACTTAACCGGTTAAATGCCCACCAGGCCGAGTTTCTTGTATATCCCGTTATTCTTCCTGGAACTTTAAACGATTCAGGTAGATCTCTATTTGCGCAATAGACCGGCGTATAAACGGCTGTTGCAACATTTTCCAGGGCCAACCAGACAACACCGCCGATAGGGTCAGGTAGCCAGTCCCGACACTGGATAATTGTAGCATATTGTGTATACCAGCGTGCAATGGTCCGTTCACCACGCCATCCCCAACCACCATTGATATTAAATAGTGGATTCATATCATAGGGCATGAAGGGATTTGCTAATGGTGAAATTTCGTGTTTATTTGTTTTAGGATTTACCCAGGTAATATTTTTAACCGGATTAAAATCAGTATCTTCATAATAATCCTTGAAAATCTGCACCATTTTATCTAAAGTGACCAGAGTATCCGGCTTGACCGAGAAGGGATAATTTTCAGCATTGGGTTTCAGATCTAACGATGTTGCAAGCAGTGATAGAATCCGCCATTCCCGGCGTCGTGAAGCAAAACTGTCTCTTCCATCCGGATCATAAGCGTAACAAAACTCAAATGGACCGTCATCCGGGTTCCACCACCCGCTATCCTGTGCAACCTGGAAAACATTATCTGATGCCATAAACATATCCGGATTATCAAGATCAATCTGACGAATGCGGCTGGCATTGGCATCGACCGAAACATGACCATCAGGAACACGCTGAGCTGCCCAAATGGCACCAATTTTACCCTTGCCGGGCCCAATAATCTCAAAATGCCACACTTCCAGGGGATCGGCAAAGGTAAAGACCTCACCCCAGCTGGCCCATCCATACTTTTTTGTCAACTTATCAGCAACTTGTATTGCTTCGCGGGCCGTACGACAACGCTCGATGAGAAGTTCGCTTAAAGTTTCATATTGAATCATGCCCGCTTCGGATCGAAGTGATTCCCTGCCACCAAAAGTCGATTCTCCCATGGCGAATTGCTGGTCGTTCATACAACGCACGGTTGTATTGATATATCCAAATGTATGTGCTACCTGTGGAATTTCCCCAGCCGGAAGCCATAAATGTGACGGCATTGCAGTTGTATCAATATCAATACGTTTCAGAACCGTTTTCCTGGATCCTGCTGGATGATCTTTGGCTGAAACAATATCAATCCATACCCGATCGCGGTGACCATCCATGGTATGCGAGGTCATGACGGAACCATCAAAGGAAGCACTTTTTCCCACTGTGACAGTTGTACACCCATCGGACCGGTCGCTGTAATTCCCAAATGATGATTTTTCTTGAGCAACTAGCATATCCGCAAGAATACAGAAAATAAAAGTACAGAATAGAGTTTTCTTATTCATATTAATCCCCGCTTTTTCGCTACGAATATAAGCCATTTACATAATTCGTTCAATTTCAATTACTTCATGTAATGTCTTATCGTTCAACATGTTGAATTGATCTAACAAGATCATAAATCATTTTAATCTCATTTTAGCTAGCGTAAAAAGACCAAAATACCAGACCGCTATTTTACATTATTTATAGTTTATATCATACGATCCTAAAACATTTTTTTTAGACAGGATAACGTGATTTACTGGATTTAATTTATCGATAAATCATTGATTTATATCCCTTAGATTTTATAATCAAATATTCAAATTAATTTAGAGAATATCTTTTTTATCCTGTTAATCCTGTCAAAAATTTTTTCCTTTGTTATCTTATGATACTATTTTAGAAGAATCATCTTCTTCACATCGCTGAACTGTCCAGTTTTTATACCATAGAAATAAACACCACTGGGTAAAACTTGGGCATTGAAGGTCACTTCATGTTCGCCAGCCGGCATGGAATCATCGAGCAAGACTCCCATGCTTTGGCCGAGAGTGTTGTAGACTTCAATTCTGACATGATCAGATTCTGGTAACGTATATTTTATTTTTGTTGATGGATTGAAAGGATTTGGATAGTTTTGATGAAGTGCAAATTCTTTAGGTCCCGATATTATTGCTTGTCCATCAACAGACGTTCTTGTGTCAAGAATCCAATCGATAGCGGCAGAAAAAAGAGAATCCGTCGCAGTCGTCCATCTTGTCATCGTATAGGAATAGAGATTGAATTGCACATAACGGGCATGAAAAACAATCCCTTCAATTTGAACCGTCCCAACTTCAATACCACAAATCACAAATGCGGTATCCCCGTCCGGGGTATTAAATGAAGCAATGGGAATCACACCAATTTCGTCAGCCATATAGCCGATAATTCCTTCGGCGAATGGATGGGACGCTATATATTCAGCCACATCACCTATCGCCTTCAGTGTATCACCTGTGGCAAATCCTGCTGCCAGGACATGATCACCATTGAGAATTTTTATCGTATTGGCCTGGGGATCCGTTTTTGGTAACCAGCCATTGCCACCGACCACAGTACTGATCAACTCCAGTTTATGATGGGTATTCTGCACACTGGCTACTTCCATATTAATCGTTGGGATTGAAAATTCCCATCTTCTTAATTGACGAACTTTTGAAGATGAAGCAGTTTCACTTATCACAAGAAAATCATTTTTCATGATTGTGTCTTTGGGAACTGTACCCCCTTCCATATCTCCATCACGGTAATAATTAACCGCATAATCGAGTGCCAGTAATTTGTCTTTCAAAGCCACATTACCGGCATGATCTTCTAGTATAGTTTCACCACCAATTATTGCCGCAACACCCTTATAATTATCCGGTACATACATTTGTGCAAATAGACTGTTGACAGCAACAATTAAAACTAACAAAGTAAAATAATTCTTAAACATAACGCTCTCCTTTTTTAAATGATTATGATTCTACTCAATCCTAAAATTTATATTATGCTTCAATCTCAACTTGCCTTACCCCCCAATGCTTAAATAATACCGGAATAACAATCATATTAAGGAATGTTGCGGTCAACAATCCACCCAGGATCACAACAGACATGGGCGCCTGTATCTCGCTGCCCGGTTGATCGGCGGCCAGCGCCAGGGGTAACAACGCCAGGCCCGTAGTTAAAGCGGTCATTAAAATTGGATTAAGCCTTTCCAGGGATCCTTGCAGTACAGCTTCTTCCAGGGATTTTCCCTCCACTTCCATTAAATGATTATAATGCGATACCATAATAATACCATTGCGCACGGCAATACCGAACAAGGTTATAAATCCCACCAAAGATGCAATGGTGATAATTCCTTCTGTGAAAAATATGGCCATCACACCACCAATCAGAGCTAACGGCAGATTAACCATCACAAGAAGTGATTGGCGGAAATTGCCAAATTCCATATATAGAGCAATAAAGATGGCAAGCAAGGAAAAGATGCTAAGCAGGGTGATCAGACGGGTTGCCTGTGCAGCGCTTTCAAACTGGCCACCGAATTCCACATAATATCCCTGGGGCAGGGTTATCTTTTCGCTAATACGATTTTTGATATCATCCACAACACTTAACAGATCACGGTCAGCCACATTGGCCTGAACGACAATTTTGCGCTGAACATTCTCGCGGCTAATGTAATTAGGTCCTTTATCTACCTGGATATCAGTGATCATATTCAATGGGATTCGCGCTCCATTTGGTGTATCAATCAGACCTTTGCTCACAGCATCCAGGTCTCCACGAAATTCCGGAGCGTAACGTACCACCAGATCATGACGATTTTGTCCCTCATAAATCTGTGATACCGGAACCCCCAAATACGCGATATCAATCATCTGATCCATATCTTCTACTGTCAGGCCAAACAAAGCCATGTTATCGCGGTTTGCCCTAATGCGCACCTGGGGCACATCAGTTTGTTGATCTGAAGACAGGTCCGCAATGCCGTTAATATTTTGTATCTCATTTTTAATCTGATTAGCTAACGAACGCAGTTTATAGAGATCAGGTCCGAATATTTTCACTGCAATATTTGCTCGTGTACCGGAAAGCATATGGTCAATACGGTGACTGATTGGCTGGCCGATGGCAATGATCGTTCCCGGTACAAGGGATAAATTTCTGCGTAATTCTCCCAGAAGTTGTTTCTTACTGATCTGCGAAAGATCGATTTGCACTTCCATTTCGTGGGCGTGAGAACCCATTGAGTGTTCATCTAACTCAGCGCGACCAGTCCGCCGGGCAGTCGACATTACCGCAGGATGTTCGAGCAAAATTCGCTCTACCATTTGGCCAATTTTATCCGACTCCTCTAATGATGTCCCGGGTACAGTCGCCATGCTAAGATTAAGCGTCCCTTCATTGAATTCAGGTAGGAAAGATCGGCCTAAAAAGGGTAGCGTAATAATTGCCAGCAGAATCAGTCCTGCTGCGATACCAATTACAAGCATTCTGCTATTTAATGCCCATTTGAGACTTGGCAGGTAGAGACGTTTTAACCGACCTACGAGCCAACTTTCCCGCTCCGGTTCCTGCGAGACACCGCGTAATAGGAAGGAACTTAATGCTGGTGTTACAGTCACAGCTACCAGCAGCGAGGCAAAAACTGATATGACATAGGCCAGGCCAAGCGGTCTTAACATACGTCCTTCAACTCCGCTCAGGAAGAAAAGGGGCAAGAACACCACGATTATGATAAAAGTAGCCATAACAATAGGGGTGCGTATTTCAGCAGATGCGTCGTGTACAACATCAAAAAAGGAACGTTGTTTACCCTCAATTTCTCTCGCATTTTCACGCAGACGGCGGTGTACATTTTCCACATAAATGATCGCGTCATCAACCAGTACACCAACAGCGATGGCCAGACCACCCAATGTCATGGTATTGATCGATAGACCCATGGCTTTAAGCGTCAGCATTGCAACAATAAGCGATAAGGGAATAGCCGTAACCGATATCAACACAGTACGGAAGTTCAACAGGAACAGCATCAAAACGATCACCACAAGAATGGCACCATCGCGCAGAGCATCGAGTACGTTATTAATGGCCAGCTCAATAAAATCTGCCTGTTTAAAGATATCTGTGTGTAGGATGACATCTGCAGGTAAGGTGTTTTGTAATCCAGTTAAAATAGATTCGATTCGATCGGTCAAATCCAGAGTGTTCGCATCTGGTTGTTTGCTGATAATAAGCATAACCCCATGTTCATTATTAATCGAGGCTTCCCCGATTTTTGTAGCCTGACCAATTTTAACTTTCGCCACATCCCCCACTAACAAGGGGACACCATCACGCATAGTGACTACTGTTTTTTTCACTTCATCGATGTTATGTATACGACCAAGGCCCCGGATCAGGTATTCCTGGCCGGATTGTACAAAAATACCTCCGGCTGCATCAATGTTTGATTTGGCAATGGCATTTAAAACCTGATTCATGGAAAGATCAAATTTCTGCATCAGGTAGGGATCAATTTGTACCTGGTATTGTTTTATCTCACCTCCATAAACCAGCACCTGCGATACCCCCGGCACAGCCAAAATACGCCGGCGTAAAGTAAAATCCGCGAGCGTTCGCATCTTCATCGCAGATGTACTGTCGCTGGTCAGTCCGACCAGCATAATTTCGCCCATAATTGATGTAATTGGGGCCAGGATGGGTTGATCCACTCCCGCGGGCAGGGCATTTTGCAACACTTGCATTTTTTCATTAACAATTTGCCGGGCCCTGTAGATATCAGTACCCCAGTCAAATTCCACCCAAATGGTCGACAATCCCTGAATGGAAGTCGAGCGCACACGGCGAACTCCAGATGCACCGTTCACTGATGTTTCAATCGGAAAGGTAACCAGCATTTCCACTTCTTCCGGGGCAAAACCATGGGCTTCAGTTAAAATAGTTACTGTTGGGGCCGTCAAATCGGGGAAGACATCCACCGGCAACTGAAGGGTAACGAAGACACCGCCAACGAATAGTACCAGGGCAGCCAATACCACAACCAGCCGGTTCTTTATACTAATTTGCATAAGTCTATCAAGCATATCTATTCCTTTAATGAGTGTGTGGATGTCCAATCACATCCGAAGAAGAAGCCAATTTCACCAGGTAACCTCCCTTTGTCACCACGCGTTCATAAGGTGCAAGACCGCTGGTAATGGCAATCCTGTCATATTGTTTCGGACCTGTCTTTACCTCACGTTTTACAAATGTCTCACCCTCCAAATGCACAAAAACCACCTTTTGTGTATTGTCATCATACACTGCATTGCTGGGTATAGTCAACATTTCTGTTTCAGCAGATGTATATATTTGTGCTTTAAATACTTGTCCAATCATTAGATTTTGACGTTGGTTATTTATTTCAATGAGTAACGGAATAGTTCTTCTGGTAGCGTCAACCCTTGCCCCCCGGCTGATCAATTTCAGATCACGCGCCTGCAGATGATGCGCTTCATCCTTACCAGGCAGATATAAAGAGAGGCCATGAATTTCATCGAAACTTTGATATTCGCTTTCGAAAACGTTCACTTGCAGCCAGACTTGTGACGGATCGATGATATTAAATAATTTCTGTCCGCTGGTCACCATTTGTCCGGGAAGCACATATACGTCATTAATCATTCCCGTAATCGGTGCAAATAATTGAAAATATTGGTTATCCGTATCAAACTTAGGCGTCTGATCTGAATTAAGGTAAGATGCATATCCCGCTTTTTGTAATTGATAGGTTCTGCGGGCCTCCTCATATTTACGATCGGAAATAGCATTTTTTTCATGAAGACGCGTTGCTCGCTCAAATTCACTTTTGGCCTGTTCATAATTCAAACTGATTTGTGCCCAACTGTTAGCGACTTCCAGTGGTGGGGAAAGTAGTGCAAGAGTTTGTCCTTTCTGTACCCGCTGTCCTGGTCCGACCATATGCTGATTGGCATCCACACTCAAAATGCCACCCACCGGGGCAACAATATCAGCATAGGATTGTTGACGAGGTATTACTTCACCCACAGCTATAATTGATGCTTTTACAGGACTATTTTCCGCCTCCTCGGTGGCAAAATCGATTTTCCACTGCTGTTCTTTTAAAAAGGAAATGCCTTCTTCGGCGCTTTCTTCTTCCGGCATATCATTTATATTCTCATAAACGGTCAAGGTACCTATCGCAAACGTTTCTTCTGCTTTCTTACCACTGTATGATATGCTGAAATTATAGTTTCCACTCTCTTCGAATAAATAGGATGGTGTAAATATACCTTCCCGCAACAATTCATTCTCTTCGATTTGTTTATAATTTCCACTCTCATGAACGAAAACAAGCGTCACTTTACCTTCACGCACCGGTTGAAAATCGCTCAATGTTGTCAGATGAATAATAAATTTCGTTGTTTTACTTTTAAGCGGTTGCTCATATTCCATGAATATTTCCATTTGATCTGTCCATTGAGTTATGGCAACTGATGGGGCTTCCCGGTTCTGTTCGCCGTTAGCCTCTCCATGTTGATCAGGATTGGAACTACAGGAAATTAATGCCAACCCAATGATATGTCTTAAAAAGATATTTATAATTTTCATTGTCTATTCCCCGGAATTAATAAATTATCAGTTGTTGACGACTGATGGTTTCAAAATTAAAGACATTCTTATAATAAGCTATCAGCTGTTCTGTGTATTGAATAATACCTTCTTTATGAATCTGCATCATACTAAGAAGATCGTTTAATGACCATTGACCTTCTCTGTAAGCGATCAGCATTTCTTCAGTTATATTTCGTTCCATATCCAGAGGATTTTTAGTTTTTTGTAATATCTGAACAAGTGAATTGATATTATCCCCAAGTTCCAATAAAAGTCCGTCGAGTTGTCTTCGATATAATTTTTCTGTTTGATTTTGCATGTGCTTTTCAACCCGCAATTTTTCAACCTGAGCCCCATTCCAGTTTAATAAGGGGATTGGGGTAGAGATTCCAACCATATAACCGTTAAAATCAGGATTGACCTTCTTAATTCCACCAGATAATGTAATATTTGGCCAAATACGAGATTTTTCTACGCCAATGCGTTTATCCAGGGCCGCCAACCGCTGTTGCATTCCCGAGAGTCCGGGATGGCCCTCTCCGACCCGGGAAATCGTTTCATTAATTTTATCACTTACATCTCTAAATTGAATATTTGTCGAAAATCTAATGGTAATGCTATCCGCCATACCCATCTGACTTTTCCATATCGTCAAGCGGTGACGATATTGTTTTATAGAATTAAATAATGCAGATTGAAGATTGAAGAGACTGGCATTAATTAAATACTCATCTAATGCTGAAGTCTCACCTTCCTGCTCTTGAGTGTGACTTACACGGACCAGATCGTCGATGACTGATTCCAATTGCTGAAGTTGAGTTTGCTGTTGCTCAAGCAAGGCAAGTTCGACATAGTCACTTTTTAACCTCTCCAGAAGTTCATTTAGCATTTGCTGTTTTTTTTGTGCTTCCGCCTGCAAGTCGATCTGCCATGCTTCACTGTTATTCCAATAAATCCAGGGCATTTCAAATGTTTTGCTTAGATATAACAGTTGCTCAGATATCTCAATATCGTTCTGTTTGATAAATTCATTGGTGTAATTAAGGTCCGGATTTGACCATTGCAGATCAATCTCGCCGTCGATTACAGCCAGATTGTATTTAGCCTCGATTCTCTGTGCCTCGACACTTTGATCAAGCATTAATTCACCTAATTCGTTAAAAGCAATATTAACGACGTTCTCCTGCCCAAATACAGCAGCGGATAAAAACATCAATCCACACATAAATTTCCGGATGAACACAGTCATCCTCCTTTACATACTAAAATTAAGAATTCTGCAAGATAGCACTTTTTGTCATCCTGTCTGAAGGACTCCTTTGGAGGGAGAATTTAGTTCAGCATCTATGAGTTCAACAAAAGCAAGATTCTGACCCGCTTCAGGCGCCTTGCCCGCCGGCAGGCGTGGGGTAGAATGACACACAAGTGCATAGTTAGATTATTTCAAACTGAAAAGTTTAAGGATTTATCAGCCTTTGTCAGGAATACAAAAATAAACTAATCTTATAACAAGACCAGATATAGATATCCCTTAAGGCGAATAATCAAAAAGATCAGACTAATTTCGGAGAGGCGCGGCTGGGAATGGAATGTATAATGTAAAAAATGGGTATCTTGGGGGGTACATCTATAGAGTGAATAATTTCTGAAGTGATAGGTTTTATACTAATGTTATCCAGTACAAAGTCTGTAAACCTTATCGCTAACGGCTCACTACTTGTTGCAGCAATATACTGGAAATCACCAACAAAATGATGATCCTCCTCCTGATGATCATCCTCAGTGTTTGCCTTATCATGATGGTGTTCCGGCGGATGCACACTTAAACAGATTTCTGTACCATCCTCATGTTGATGCTCATGTGAGTGGACAAAAGGATAGATCTGAGAAGATAAAATGTATAGTATTAAAAAAAAGATGAATTTAATTTTGTTCAATTCGCACTCTGTAAATAATAGATTGATTTTAAAAGAAAGTCCGTCGTAGGGCGGCGGACTCTCTGGTCACGCCGATATTTTAATTATTTGCTCCGGCCAAACTGAATCGAACTCCAGTCCGGACCTCGGCGAATTATATTCTCTGATGACGTGACTCTATAATATATATTAAGGGCTAATGGAATGCAAGTTCTTCAACCAAAACCATATGGCTGAAATCTGCCGGGATCATTCACCACTAATTTCTGTGATCCCTTTGTGTATCCGGAAAGGATATCCACCCAATCACCGCGTTCATTAGTCAGAAATTCAATACAATTTTTATTCTGTTTTGCCAGGTTAAAAAACAGGCGCGTTTTGTTGGCACCCTCACCTTTAAAAAGAATACTTTTATCGATGGAGAGAGGCAGCTTGATAAGATAAGATCCTTCCGGAATATATAACTGTCCGCCTTCCTCAGGCAGTGTGTTTATAGCGTCAAGAAATGCCTGCGTATCATCGCTTATGCCGTCATCTTCGGCGCCAAAATCAATTACATTGACCTCAATCAATTTTTCTGGATATTCTCCCTGAATGCCCGGTGTCCAATGAATGCGCCGCTCCTGGGGGAGGACACCTGCATTAAGGATATTGATTAATAGAATAACGACGATGTAATAAATATTACGTTCAAATTACTTTTTTCTGAATGTTAAAATAATCGCCTGGCCCGTATAATTGATTTATTGCATTTAAGTATTTTTTATCTGCCCATTTTTTGTATATTCCCCGCACAGAACGATTTACCTAATATTGACAAAGCTTCTGATAATATTCAGGTCGTCGGTCTTTGAAAAGATCATTCGATGGTGTCATCTGCTTATTTAAGCTTAAATCAATATTTATTTCCTGCAGGTGCAGCAATTCGCGTTGAGAAGCAGCTCTGAAAAGTAAATCCCCTTTCGGGGCGACGATCTGGCTCTTACCTGTAAATCGCAGTTCCCCATGCGACCGCTTATCCGATCCAAATCGATTTGCGGTTATAGCAAATATCCCATTCTCAAGACAACGACTCAGCATCGTTTGCTGACAAAAACCTAATACAAGGTTTGAGGGATGACAGATGAGATTTGCCCCCGACAGGGCTAATGAGCGAAAGACTTCCGGAAAAATCCAGTCAAAACAAACCATTAATCCGATTTTTACTCCTCTGACTTCATTTATTTGTAAAGGAATGTCTCCGGGATCAAACCACTTTTTTTCTTCATTAAACAAATGCAGTTTTCGATAGGTATGGAGGATTCCCTCAGGACCCAGCAGTAAGGCACTGTTAAAATATTTATCTTTGTGTTTCTCAGCAAAGCCAGTTACAATGTAAAGGTCCCTTTCCCTACAAATATTAACAAGACATTCCACAGTTGAGGAATTAACTACCTCTTCTGCCTGTTCTCCGACCTCCTCCCTGTTTTTGAAATAATATCCGGTAAAGGGCAATTCCGGCAGAACGATGATATCGGCAGTCACCTCTTTTAAAACCCCGGCCACTTTGTTTAAATTCTTTTTCACCTGCCCAAAAATTGGACGAAACTGATAAAATCCTACACGTAACATTTATACCTCTCAATTTGCTATATCGTCAGAATTTCCCGCAATATTTTTGCCCCTCTTATGAGTCTTTCTGGTGGTTCACCAGTGAATCAAACCCGAATATAATTTTCAAATCCTCTGCCAAAATCTACACCGTGTGCAATAGAAACACCTTTTTCCAGACACCCATCTATAATTTGGCTAAAAGATTTTTCTCCCAGGTAGGGTTCAATAGAAAAAAACATAAAATAGCCGGCTTCCGGGGATTTCTGTACAAAACCGATATTCTCAAAAAATATATCACGTAGATCCTGATATTGGTCTCGAACCTCACCCATCCAATCGCAACGATTTTTAACCGGATCTACCATCATTTGCTGCGCAAATGTGGATGGACTGTATATCTGGTGGACCATGGTTTTATTCATATTTTGAATAATCCCTTCAGCCGCGACAGCATAACCCAGACGTAACCCGGCAAACATAAAGAGCTTTGAAAAGGTAAAAACGGATATTGTCCTTTCAAAAAAATCAGGCCGGGAGGCAATACAGATATGTTGGTTGTCATCAAAGGTCAAACCATCATAGGCCTCATCGGATAAAATCCACAGGCTATCATCCGAAGCAAACCGGCCAATCTGTCTTAGTTGATCCATATTCAGGACCTTACCGCTTGGGTTATTCGGAGAATTCATATAGATAGCAGCGGTCCGGGGGGTAATATAGTTTCTCAGGTACTCGCCAATTACTAAGTCGGGTTTCTCTTCCAGTAAACTGTAGAGCGGAACTTCAATAATTTTTGCCGGAACAGAATTTACTAAACCAGGAAATATTGGCCAACAGGGCGTAAATACAAGCATTTCATCTTTCTCACCCAATATAGTATGAAGTGCAGCACTCAACGCATTCGTTGCCCCTGCCGTTATTAAAATATTATCGATGCCCACATTTAAATTATTATCAGCATCTAACTTTTCTGCCAATGCTTCACGCAATTCAGTGATACCAAATGTATTACAATACCGGTTAAAATTGTAGTTTGATCGCTTGAATTCCTCTGAAAGCGGGATATTATACAAGGGCTGTTTATAGGTATCTCCAATATGCAATCGTACCATATCAGGTCCGAATGTAACCATTTTACTGCGGTATTTTTCAAAAACCGCACTTTTTATCTGAGAAATTTTTTGGGAAAAATGAGGGAATTTTGGCACTGTTATTCCTTGTTCTATGGTATGCCGATGTTAACCGGACGATTTGACCGTATCATCTTTTATTTTTGTAAAATATAAAAGTAATCTGGATACATTAAAACAAATATTGTAAAATTCTGAATTAATGGATCTGATTTTTTTAACACAGAGCCTAGTGCTCACCCTAGCGGGTGAGCGACGGCTTGCGGCCGTTCATATTAATATACAAACGATAATTAAAAGATTAATACTAAATTTACCACGGAATTACACGGAAGGACACGGATGTTTAA
>SDBT01000490.1_pt1 | contig 62533 bp, 91 predicted proteins | sample 2277101 | NCBI WGS metagenome assembly SDBT01 (sample SAMN10404973, study PRJNA504765) | marine sediment metagenome | isolation source: marine sediment core GS10_PC15, 103 cmbsf | place: Arctic Ocean: Southern Knipovich Ridge | collected 2010 | reverse complement strand
CATCCTAGTCGGAATCCAAGACTTAGAAATAGAACTTTCAGACCACCGTTTCTAAACTACTACCAGCCCAGGCATGTTCTCTCGTCAGCAATACTTGCACCTGATATTTCATTAGTATTAGTCTCAAAAGTTCATCCAAGTCGCAATATTAGATTGCGCGACAAGACTTTTAGACCGCCCTTTTTAGATTACTACCGGCCTAAACATGTTTTACCGCCTTCTCAATTTGTACCTGGTATAGTAGTTTTAATATCGAAAGTCTGGCCCGGTCGGAATATTCGATTAAGGGATGAAACATTTAGGCAACCTTCGGAAATATACTATAGACCTAAGTATTTGTATCTGAATACTACACCATTTGTATCAACTTCTGATAGACCAACGTTTAAGGGAATGTTTAGAGGGATGTCTCGTAAAATGCAAGGCGATATTTTATGACCACCGAATGGTTACTAGACCAAGTTAATCGAGTTTCATTTGTTATGGTCGATGCTACCAATACGGAAGTGGCTGGCATTGGTGATGGTAATTTAACTGTTGAAATATCTAAAAACGGTGGTGCTTTTGGTGCTGGGGGTGGTGCTAACACAGAAATAAGTGATGGTTGGTATAGCTATCTAGGTGTAGTTGGTGATGCTGATACTATTGGGCCATTGTCTATTCGTGTAACTGGAGCTGGCGCAGTGCAACAAAACCTTGAATATGTAGTGCAACAAAGAACGCCAATTGCAATTCCATTTACTTATACTATTACTGATATTACAACTGGTTTCCCAATTGAAGGTGTACAGGTTCAAATCACAACGGATATAACTGGTAATAATATTGTTTGGAGTGGTAGCACTGATACTTTTGGAGTAGCTAGAGATGTTCAAGATTTACTACCGTTTTTAGACCCTGGCACATATTTCTTCTTTAGGCAACGATCAGGTTTTACGTTTGTTGATCCGGATACTGAGGTGGTGAGTTAATGCCAAGTAGCGGAAGCGGAACGGGAACTCCGGTAGGTGGTACGCCTACTCAGGCGACAATACCAACTTTTCCTTTACCATTGCCGGATTCTTGTATTACATTGTCTCGATATGCTAATCTAATAAGCCAGCCTGAGTGTGGATTCTTTGGAGTTTCTAATCCTGCTGACGCTGACAAAAGCTGTCAAGAGATTTGGTCGCTAATTCAGCGTCTCGAGGTTGCAAAGTATTTATCAGAAGCGCAAGATGAAATAGAGCAACAAACGCATTATCCTTTATGTCCCACCTGGTTTGCAGATGAACAGAAATTCTGGCGCGATCCAGTAAAGCCTAAATGGGGCAAGGTCATTGAAGCAGGTGTACAAGCCGAATCAGATATAGCAGTTCCGTCGGCCATTTCTTATGCTACCGAACCAGCTATTATTGGCCCAATTGTGACAACTGTAACTGATGTTGATGAGGTTAGAATATTCTATCCCGATGATAGTGATAGGGAAATAACTCCCGTATTTAAGCAAATTTCAGGTGGTTCAGTTACAATTTGGGTGCCGCGATGTCGAATGGTAGCACCCAATTTGCTTGATAATCCAAGTACAGGATTAGATTTTAATGATTTGACAAATTTCTTAGCAGATGTTGATGTAAAACGGATTTTTAATGATCCCTCGACAAATGCTGAGTGGGTATGGCCTCATAGATGTACCACAAACTGCTCTACAAGCGGCTGTACAGACTTTAGTCAGGATGCTTGTATCTATGTTAGAAATAATGAGATAGGCTCATTAGGGACAAGATTAGCTAAGTTTAATGTCACTACTCAAGTGTGGGCTAGGACAACTGCACAATGTTGTTCGGGTAGGCCAGAGATTATTAAAATAAATTATAAGGCTGGTCTTGATCCTATTTCGCCACAGGCTGAAGATGCTGTTCTTCGATTAGCTCACTCTAAAATGCCCGATGAGATATGTGGTTGTCAAACATTTACTAGAATGTGGAAACGTGACAGAAATGTACCAGAGGCGATAACACCTGAGCGAGCTTCTAATCCATTTGGATTGAATGATGGTGCCTGGGCAGCGTGGCAATTTACAAAGTCTCTCCGACTGGTTAGGGGTGCTGTATTGTGAGTATTGTTGTCTGGAAAGAAATTAAGCCTAAAACATTAAAACAAGATGCTATGCGGATAGCTTTGTTAACAGCTATGAATAAGGTTGGGGTTGATATTAAAAAGGACTTTGAAAAAACAACTTCAACTTGGAGTACTGACGTAGATTTTGAGATAGTGAAAGATTTAAGGCGCAGTGGTGTAACGCCACAAATTCTAGTTGGTACTGATAATGAGATTTATAAGTTTGTAGATAAAGGGACTAAGGCTCATTTAATCAAGCCTAAACGTGCTAAGAAGCTCCGCTTTCAGTCTGGTTATAGAGCTAAAACATCAGTAAACAGAATAGGCTCGAGACGCGGAGGGCCATTTGGGGAAACTGTATTCTCAAGTGGTGTAAGGCATCCTGGCACTAAAGCACGAAATTTCAGTAAAATCCTGCAAAAGAAATGGCAGTCTATTTTTAAGCGCAGAATGGAGAAGGCCATGCGACAGGCTCGGAAAGTATCAGGACAGCCTATATGAAAATAATTCAAATTATGGGTAATGCTAAACTGGTAGAGTACATTGATGCTGATGGTAACTATAGGCGATGCACTTTACCACTTGAAGAAACTAATGTGGAACGTGGTATACCATATGGTATACATTTTGAAGACTTTGTAACACATCCTAATATCCCAAATGAATTTAGGCGGCGCGGCTTTTGGACTATAAAGGATTTAGAGAAAAATCGCAATGCCGCGCTGGGTGCTGTTCAAGCAGCATATGCACAAGATTTAGCAATAATTATAAAATTAGCGAGAAAAGAGGAGGTTAAAAATGGCTGAATTTGTACCTGTTGACATTGGTAGATGGTCACTATTTACACAGCCCGATGGTCCGAATACGGCCATGCAATATCTAGGCTGTGAGGATTTAGGAGATGTTGATCATGCATTGGGGGATATTACTCAAAAGTTTTGTCCAGACCCGGTTAATGGTGGCTGGAAGGTTTCGGGAACTTTTCAGGGTGAACCAAGCCCGGCTACATTTGATGTATCAAGCGCGATAGGAACTACTGCCGGAGTGTTGAATGGGATAAAATGTCCTATCCCATTCTATTTAGTTTATGTACCTTGTGGGCAAATACAATTATTCCAGAATTGGGATGATATTGGTGTAATTCTACCTAACTCAATTAGGACTAATGATAGTTGGCAAACACTGAGAAAACGTGTTCCGGCTGACAATGGCGAAAGTATGAAGGTCACAAGCTGGTCAGCAAATCCACCTGTCGAAGTTTTTGAACTTGTACCCGCACGTCAAAGCATTGTTGAAACAGAAGCTATCAATCACGTTTTTTTATGCAATGACCAGCAATGTGCATCTGATTGTGGTGTAGCAAAAGATGCTGGCAATGATGCGTATTTGACTACTGATGCCCCGGCTGGTAGTCCATCAGCCGATGCTGATGTATGGCGTACTTCTGATGGTGGTGCAAATTGGATAGAAGGAGCTATTGACGCGTTTGGGCCGGCTGAAGATATACAAGGTGGTGTGTGCGTTGACCTTGATAGTAACACCACTCGTGTTATTGTAGCACGTGGTACTACTGATGCGGCTAATCCGGCTGAAATAGCTTTTAGCGACGACGATGGTGTAACCTGGACATTGATTGATGTTGGCTCTACAAATGGTCAATTCTCAGTTGGGCCTAATTCAATGTTTAGCCCAAACCGCGATCCGAATAATATCTGGCTAGTAACTTCTGGCGGATACATTTACTACTCAAGTGATGCTGGCGAAACCTGGACGGCACAAGAAGAAGGTGTTATCACTGCTGGCAACTATCTAGTTATCCACGGTACAAGTGAAAATATCCTTTATGCTGGCGCACAAGCTGATGTAATCGTACGCTCTAATGATGGTGGTATAAGTTGGTCAGCATTAACAGCTACAGGCGGTGGTGGTGAAATTCAAGCCTTGTGGGTGCTATCTCAACAAAGAGCTTGGGTAGGAACAGACGATGCTACTCTATGGTTTACTAACGACGGTGGTACTACTTGGACGCAACGTACTGGCTGGACTGGTTCAGCAGTTGGTGAAATTAAGGCTATCGAATTTGCACCCGGTTCTGATTTAGTTGGCTATATGCTTCAAGATAATGCCGCTCCACTTGGCGCAGTTTTGCAGACCATTAACGGTGGTACAAACTGGCGTGCAATTACCGGCATACCAGCAAACAACGGTCTAAATGACCTGGCTGTTTTTGAGACTAATGGCTTATTTGTAGTTGGCGAAGCGGGTGCTGATGGTACTGGCATGGTCATTAAGATTGAAAATGTGACTTAAGAAGCACTGAGGGATAACAATAGAAATGAAATAGCCTTATGTGTGGGTATCTATCCCTCAGTGCCCTAAAACACATAAGGCTATTATTTTATGGGGGATAATGGAAACAAAGATAACTTTTAACACAGGCTACACTCTTGAATTTAGACCTGTTTCAAGAGTGAAAATAGCTAAGATAAATCTAGCTGTTATTAAGGAATTTCAAGAGCGTGACGAACTGCTTGATCCGCCAACTTACTACACTGTCGAGCCGACCAAAAGCAATCCCGAAGGTATAAAAGAGTCTCATAATGAAACTACTTTAATGACCGATGAGGATAAAAAAGCTTGGGCTTTATATGAGAACACTCGAATTAGGCTAAAAGAAGAGCAAGCAATAAGAAGCTGTAAATACGTGCTTTTCAAGGGCATTGTTACCGATATTGAACCAACAGAAGAGTGGCTAGAACAGGAACGAAAACTCGGCATTGAGTTATCTAAAGATAAAGATGATTTGAAACTTGAATATCTTTATGATGAGATTTTAATATCACCCAAAAATGTTGGTCTAGCTACATCAAGGCCGCTAGTTTTAGGTGATGAAGGTGCCATTACGGATGTAGAGGTAGAAGCCGTAGAGGATACGTTTCAGGGTAATGTGGAACCAGGGGCAGACACAGAAGAGCCTTCTAGCTCTGATGAAACAGTTGGACAAGACACAAAAGAATGAGCCTTACTGGACGTTTTCAAGTAGCTTTTCAGAGGATTTGGTAGCAGAAAGTAGAGGCTTAACGCCAGGTCAATGGCGTATAGAAAGCGAAGATGATAAAGCTCAAATGATAGCTACGTACCGTTCTAAACAAAAGATGAAAAATTATGAACACGATTATCATTCAAGAGATTAACTAATGGCAACACAAACAAGAATTGGCCTTGAAGCTGTTTTGATTACAAAGCAGTTTGAAAAAGGATTATCACTCTATGTCAAGGGCCAAACTACAATTCAAAAAACCACTCAGCAGACTACGCAATCTGCCAAAAAGTCTACGACTACTTTAGGAGATGCTTTTACATCACTTGGTAAAAAAGTCTTAGCCTTTGGTGCTACTGCTTTAGGTGGACAGGCTTTAATACAATTTGGTGTACAGTCATTTCAGGCTGCTGCCTCTGCTGAAAGACTAGGAACTGCTACTGAAAATTTAGGTAAACGTTTCGGTATATCAGGTGAAGCAATTGTAAGCTCAATTCAGAAAGCCTCTGGTTTTACGATTAGCCGCTTAGATGCAATGCGTCAGGCTAACCAGGCTATGCTTTTAGGCGTAGCTGATAATGAGCAACAATTTGCTAGGATGACCCAGATTGCTGTTGTCTTGGGTCGAGCAATGGGTCAAAATGCTACTAAGTCTGTTGAGGATTTAACACTTGCGCTCGGTCGTCAAAGTCCACTTATCCTTGACAATCTCGGAATTAACTTAAAGCTTAGTGAAGCTAATGATGCTATGGCTCAATCATTGGGCAAAACGGTATTGCAGTTAACCGATGCTGAAAAGAAACAAGGCTTTTTGAATGAAGCTCTACGAAAAGGTGAAGAAGCTATGAATCAGATTGGCGGCGTAACGCAAGATACGGCTGCCAATATAGAAGAAGTAACTGCGAGATGGTCAGATTTTCAAGTTGCTTTTGGTGGATTTTTAACTCAAGCAGGCGAAAGCAGTGGTATATTTACTATTGTAACTGATGGTTTAGAGGCTTGGACATTTATCCTTGGCGAAGCTGCGCCAGCTATTCAAGAGTTTAATGAAGCAGTAGTAGAGCAAGAAAAAGTATTAGATACACAAGCTGGCGCAGCTCTATCTACTGCTCAAAATATTGAAGAAATGAGAGCGGCAGTAGAAGATACAACAAGTAGCTTTGAAGAAATAGGAATTGGCGTAGTGGAAGCGTCAGGTTCATTTGATGAATACAATCAAAATCTTGATAGATTATCAAATATTAATGCCGATGCTCTAGGGTCTTTCGGTTCGTTAATTGCAAGTATTCAATTAAGCCGTAAAGAATTTACTGAATTAAAGGCAGCACTTGACAAAGAAAATGCAGCTCAAAAAAAGGCTGCTGAATCAGCGCTTGCATTTGGTATTGCTCAATTTAAGGCAGGACAAGCTGCCGACTTTGCCACTAGAGAAGTGGAAGAAGAATCAACGGCTCTTGAAGGGTTATCAGAAAGTTTACAACAGGCTATCCTTTTAGGTGATGAATTTCTATCCACAGAAGATAAAATAGCTGTAATTACTGCCCGGACAAGTGAGCAGATAGCTATACAATCGGCTAGATTACAGGGGCTTGCGGCCTCGTTTGGTGCTGCTGCTGATTTTACTCGTACTACTCCGCAAGATTTAGTGAAGGCAGAAGAAGAAGAAGCGAAAAAAATCCAAGTTGGCGTAGATATTAACGCAGATGCAATTAAAGATGCAATTAAAGATGGTCTAAATGATGTAAAGAATGCAATTAGTTCAGTTACTGGTTTAACTTTTGGGGAGAATTTGCCAGTAGAAGAAACGTTCCGGGTTGATGAATGGGTACGTAGATTACAGGCTGTAGCCGATGATGGTAAGAACGAATGGGTAGATGCGATAACTCAGCAATTCGGAGGACAAGAGTTCTTTAGACCATTTGAGGATGCTGTTGCTAGTGGTGATCCGAGTGCTATATCGGCTGCTGCCGGAGATTTGGTAACAGGCGACTTTTTACTTGAGTTAATGGATATTGACGGAGCGGTAGAAGAAGTTGAGGGACTTTTAGCTGAACAAGATCTACAGGCACGGTTAAATGCTGCTGTATTGGCAGCAATGACTGGTGACGGTGCTGAATTGCCAGCAGAAGGTGGTATCGGTGGTCAGACATTATTAAACGCAATTGGTTTAGGTGAAGGTGCTGATTTAGAAGCTCCGATAACAGAGGCGGTTACAGGATTAAATATACCAACTATTATTAGCGAAGCCCTGGCGGCCGACGCAGAGGGGGCTGAAGGTGAAAGTCCATTATTGGCTCTGCTGGGTTTAGGTGAAGGGGGCACATTTGCAGCAGCTATTGAAACGTTAACAGGTGAAACTCTACCGGCGGTGGGCGAAGCTTTTGGTTTATTTTTCACTAACGCTGCATTAGGTTTTGAGAACGTTGTATTGGCTACACAGGAAGAAGATATGCTGTTACTTAAAATGACAGCTACTACGGTACCGGGCCTGCAAAGCGCAGAAGTAGCTATGGCTGGAGTGTTTGTTACTAAAATGAGTGAAATTGACAAGGCTATAGCGAAAACTGACGAGGGCATAAGAAAATTAGCTGATACTATTGGAAGTGAAATTGTAGACGCTTTAGAAAAAGCATTTAAGGCTACTGAAAGTTGGGTGACTGCTTTAGAGAGAGCTGTTTCAGCTAGGAGCCAATTAAGACCAGGAGGAGATGGGCCAGGTGCCGGAGCGGGTGTAGGCTTTAGGCAAGGTGTAGGTTTTCAGCAAGGTACATTAGGCTTTAGAGTTCCGGCTGGTTTTCCTAATGATACATTTCCAATTAACGTTACATCGGGTGAGCGAGTTGTAGTATCGCCACCGGGACGCAGTATTGAACAGGTAACAGGTTTAGGTTCCCGAACGGTTGAGGTAAACATTAACGGAGTGACTATCAATAACGGCATGGATCTGAATATGTTTGAAGGTCGAGTAACCAGATCGGTAACGGAAGGATTTGCAACATGACAAATATTCTTGAGATTACCGATGGCACAACTACGGTCAATTTACTGTCAAGAGATTTTGGTTTTTGTCTTAATAGTTGGAATCCGGCTATAGCTCAACCGAAACGAGGCGGCACATTTCAATCGTCTTCTTTGAGCGAAGGTCGTAAATTAGTTAATAGGGAATTTGAGAATATTGAAGATAGCTTTAACTTTGACATTAAAGGTTCTGGTCAGCCTGAGACAATTACCTATATCACTAATCTTATCCAGCTTTTAGAACAAGCTACTGAATACTGGACTGGATTCGCTGATAAGGTTTATATCAAAGCTAAAGCTGATTGTGAAGATAATCCTAGATATGCTTTAATAGTTAATTATTCGTGGCCTGAGTTGAAGTTTCCGTATGGTGAAACATTCTTTTCCAAAGTCTCGACTATAGCCTCGATGATAAATGTTGACTTGGGATTAGAGCATAAAATATGGTCAACAAGCATCCCGGGCGAGAGTGATTGTGCTGAGGCTAGTGCTACTCAAGTATGGAAATATAATCAAGAATGGGAAGTTAATGACACTCAACCGGCTAACGATGTTGCGGCATTGTTACAGGCTGCTAATGGTTCTTTGTATGCAGGGGACTTGAGCGGCGTTACTCAAGTATGGCGTTCAACAGACAATGGAGCAATTTGGGCATCAAACTTTGCCGCCGGGACGGCTGGTGGTTGGGCCTTAATGCAAGCTGCAAATGATGATATATACAATGGCGACCAAGATGAAATTTATAAGTCAATAGATAATGGAGCATCTTGGGCCTTAAATGTAACATTTGGCGCAGCCGCTGATCCCGTTCGTTCTATTTCTCAAGCGTCGAACGGTGATATTTATGCTGCTTGGGGGTCAACGATACAAAGAACACAAGACAATGGAGCAATTTGGGCTTTGAACTTCACGGGTGGGTTTGGGCCATTTAGAAGAATAATTCATCTTGCCAATGATTATATTTTAGCTTGTACTTTTGATGCTACTCCTCCATTTAGTGAAGCTATTTATAGGTCAAAAGATAATGGAGCATCTTGGCAGCTAGTTTTTTCGGGAATATTTTCCTTTAACGACATGATCCAAACTAACTCGGGTCGTATTTTTGTTATAGGAGTTGATGATAATCCTAGTTTAAAATTTTTCTTCTCAGACGATAATGGCTCAACCTGGATTATACCCGTTCCAATTGGGCTGGATGGATTTACTACTGGCGGACTTGTTTATCAAGCGCCATCGGATAATGCTATTTATATAGCTTCAGGTTCTGCTGTTTTTGATATATATAAATCTACAGATGGGGGTAGTTCTTGGAATTTTGAGACTACATTTCCAGGAGGTGTAACCTTCACAGCAATGTTAGAAGCTACTAATTTAGCGTTGTATTTAGGTGATGATGGTGAAATTGATAGACGATTAGCCTTATTGACTGTTACTTTAGGTCGAGCAGCTACTTGCACTAATGAGGTTTATATAGCCAATAAGCAAAATATATCTAATATTACTGACATAAAATCAGATGATGGCGGTGTTTTTACTGACATATTTCCGATTGCTGCTTTTCCACAAGATTTATTCCCGGCTGTAGCAGCAGTTAATGATGCGCTCTATATTGGTAGTAATACCTCAGTGGTTGATACTGGCCCATTTGTATCAGTAGTTTTAGACTTATCAACAGTTGCTAGTTCAACAACTACATTTACTTTAATCGTTGAATATTATAATGGCGCGTGGGTAGCACTAACTACTCGAGACAATACCTCAGCTGGTAATCCGCTAACGCTTGAAGGAGTTAATTCTATTCACTGGGAAGCTCCTTCTGATTGGATTACAGTAGCTATTGACGGGGTAACAGCTTATTGGATTAGGATTAGGTTATCGGCTTTGGCTGGCACATTTACTTCCCCAGCGCAACAGAATAGAGATATTTATAGTATTATTTTGCCTTATGCTAATATAACTGTAGCACAGATAGCAGGTGAAATTCCAGCACTATTACAAGAGAAATTACAAAATCAATCCGATGAAGATGGGCGTGGTAGTAGTGGCCCCAATTTATGGGAAAATAGAGTTATTTGTGGATTGCGTTCAGTTAGTCGAGGCTCAACTTTTCAAATTCATCTCAATTGCAGCGATGAGCAAAACCCTGATGGTGTGGTTGTAACATTGGGTGGGTCTACTACATTTGCTACTGATGTTTTAGCTCCCACTGGGCGACATGCTATTTATAATCCACCTGGCGTAGAAGCAATAGTTGAAAAAGTGATTTTTAATCTTAGTTCTACAATCTCTCAGCATTTTTATGGTAAATTTCATGCCTTTGTACGAGTGCAAAGAACGGCTGGTAGCATAACAGATTTTGACGTTCAACTTCAATTTGTATCAGGCTCAGGTGGTATTACATTTACAACTACGAGCAAACAAGTTCAAACAACAACAGCCTTTGAATTACTGGATTTGGGACAAGTGCAATTACCTGTAGGTGGTACATTTAAGTCTACTGATTTAGGCGATGTAACAGAAATCAGAATACAAATCGGAGCTGCTAGTGGTACACCTAATCTGATTATGTATGATTTAATCTTAATGCCAGTAGACGAATGGTCGATTGATAGTGTTGATTTCGCTAATACTGGTGATAGTATCATTGGTCGGAATAATGACTTGTCCAAATTACTAGATGTTGATAGTATAACCAATCCTTTGATTGATATTCAATCTCTAGTGCGACTAGTTAGCAATGAACAAATAACCTCTGTTTATGATCCGGTGTCACCTGGTCATACTATTTTACAAGCTAATGCACAACAGCGACTATGGTTTTTAGCGGCACAAACTGACCAAACAGGGATACAAACAGCCTGGATAGCTCCGCCGGAAATATCTCATTCAATACAACTATTCAAAAATGAACGGTATTTAACGATGAAAGAAGTGGGATAATATGGCTACTCATCACCGTTCTACTGGCTTAAGTATTCTTGTTAGTGACCCACTCCTAAAAACCAATCGTACTTCGTATGGTCGTTTATCAGACCAGATAGAAAGTTACTCGCATGATATCCGTGCTTTTGGCGGTTTCCAATCTGCCAAAATGAGAATAAATAACTCTCAGAACAATATAGAGGACTGGATAGATAGAGGTGGTGCTACTGGTCTAGGTCGTCATGTTGTCATTTTTAATCCGGCTGGGGTTATTATCTGGGAGGGATTTGTCAATAAAATTAACGTAGCTTTAGGTGGTTTCTCATACTCACTAGGGCCATTTATGGAAATTAGTAATCAGGTAACAGTGGTTTATTCTCCTGTTGATACTTCTACTACTCCGCCAATTTCTGGGGAACGCACTCGCACAACTATAGTAAATGATACTGACAGTCAGGCTCTTTATGGTATCATTGAGAAGATTGTAGCGGCAGGTAGTGCAATTGATGCGGAGGCTACAAGAGTCGGTGATAGTTGGTTAGAGGAACGAGCTAATCCTTTGACTAATTCGCGCGATAATGTCTCGGGTGATGCTGGGCCAAGTTTATCCTTAGACTGTTTAGGCTATTGGCACTGGTTCAAATTGTATGTTTATAATCAGATTGCGACTAGTGGAGATATTAACCTATCTCAGAAGATTGAGGATGTTATCAATGCTCAGTTGAATAGTATATTTAGCACTGACTTTAAGGATATTGCTACTAATACATTTCAAGTTCCTGATTATGATGATAAGGATAGAAAAGCAGAAACGATATTAAAACAATTGCAGCAGCTTGGTGATAGTTCCGGCAATCGTTACAATATTGGCGTTTATGCTAACAGAAAAGTAATCTACGAGCAAGCTCCAACTATTCATGAGTTGCAAAGACGGCTAACAGGTAACGAAGGCATAACTGACAGATTATCAGCAGAAATTGATCCGTGGGATGTGGTAGCGGCTAAATGGATATTTTATCCTGATTTTCTATCTGGTCGGATTCCACCAGTTACGGCTGCTACATTACGAACAGATCCACGTACTACTTATATCGAAAGTGTGAAATTTACGGCACCCTGGCAAGTGAGTATTACAGGGGATAAAACGGGGGAATTAGACCAGATAATGGCACAATTGGGCTTTAAGGGGCAATCATCTTGAGTGTGGCTACTGAAAGACCAGATGAGTTAAACGAGATATTACAGTCTGACTTTTTAACTAATCACACTTGGGTGACGTTTGCGCCTACAGTTACTCAAAGCGGCGCAGTTACTTTGACGGTGACGTTTGCCAGATATATTGTGCTGGCAAACACGGTTATTGTTCAGGCTCGATTAGCTATCACTGGGGCAGGGACAGGTAATAACGCAATTATAATTGCTGGCTTGCCGACTGCTATTTTGCCTGGGAACGCTACAGTAAATGATCATGTTGCTGGTAACAGCGTAATAAGTAATTCAGGTACAGCGTTTTATCAGGGAGCTTTAGTATATGTTGGAGTGAATGATTTCAGGATTATAGCTCATAATACTACAGATTTTATAGGTGTTGATCCAAATTTTGCACTTGCCAATGGGGATTTTATAGGCTTTCAAGGTTCGTGGGAGAGGTAGCTATTTAGCTTCTTTCCAGCCGTGATTAGTTGATTCTGAGTTGAGCTTGAGATAGTTTAATTCGGTTAGTTGGTCGAGGGTGCAATCTAAAATGTTGAGTATTCTTAACAAATAAGTATAAACCGTGTCCAAACGAAAAAAGTTATCTTCATCATTCCAATAAGCTATTCTGGCAGCGTTCGCATTCATAAAGGTTATATTTTCTAGCTCATTAGTTGCTCTAATAGACTTAATGGACTTCAGCGACTTTCCTTCTATCCATGCTAAAATCCTCAGATAGTACCAGATGTCTCCGAGTTCATCTAGGACTTTTGGAATATAGGTGATCGTTGAATGAGGGAGATTTATGCCTACTCTTAGTTTACGACTATTACACTGATTATCATATCTATTATGCCAGTCTTTATCTTCTATACAGAATTTACATTGCATCCAATCAAATCCCGGCTTATATTTATGCTTGGCATATAAATCTAATAACTCTCCAACTTCCCCGGCTAATTTAAGAGTTGGGTGTAAGGGGTCACGGTATTTAGGATTATCAGGTTGATACCAGGTCAATAAAGCTAATTCGGTAGGTGATAAATCCTTGTGTTCTGGTTTCATTTTATCCTCAGCAAATCAAACATAGTCGGCTGCTGCGCTATTAAATCAGCTTCCTGATTATATTTCAAACCATCCTGATAATAAGCTCCCCACAGTTCAATACCGTAACATTTTCGTTTTAGTTGAGTAGCACAATATGGCACAGTTCCTAGACCAGCAAAGGGTTCCAGAATTGTATCTCCCTCGTTAGAATAGCGTCTTATAAGGCGTTTAACGACATCGAATGGCAATGGGCATAAATGCTGTTCCTGTCGCTTACGTGACTGATTAGCATTTAAGCCTTGCATAAATTGGACATCTGTCCAGGTTGATTCGTGGAAACTATCTGGGGCATCATACATAAATGCCGCCGGTAGATTACCTTTACTTTCCAAGTGTTCCATATTAGAAACGTGTTGCTCATAATTATATAATTCGGCTTTGGTCAATGGTCGATTACCATCGCTTCGCCAAAATGAATGGGCATCTACTTGCCAGCGACCCCGACTATAGGCATATTCAAAATCTTCTACTGACTTGAATATTGAGTATTCCATACAGCCCGGGCAAAGGTATTCATTATCTTTTTTTTGTTCACCTGTCCCTTTACATTGTTTACAAATATCAATTGTAGCTTCAACCCAATCTCCAAGACCTAGATCAGCTTCTACTTCATATGGCTCTATTTTGCCAGTGCCTTCGCAGGAAAGACATTCTTCATATCCTCCTAGTAGTGTCTCAAGATTGCTAATCTTATTAGTCTTAAAACCACAATTCACACAAACAAAATGAACAGATTTCACCTTTGTCACTGGTTCATCAGCTCTTTGATTCTCGTTAGATGTCGGTGCCTTACGAAAGATTAAAACATACTCAGGTAAGCCCACTCCCATCTTAGTACCATCGTTACTCATCTCTGTCCAGCCCAAACGATAGGTTGAATTATTCTCCCGGACAACATCGGTAACAATTGTTACACAGCCCATATACAAAAAACCGTGTTGTCTAAAATGAAATTGACACTCATGAGAAAACGGAGCCACTTCCATAAAACCGTGTGGCGTCTGATGACCATAAAGAATGCGGTCCTTAACGTGAACGGCGGCTATTCGACCAGGCTTAAGAACTTTGAGTAAATTAGGAGTAAGAAAATTCATCTGCTCCCAAAATTTAGCGTCACCGGCATTGTGACCGAAATCGTTATAATGGGTACTGTATTCATAATGATCACCAAACGGTATTGACGTTAAAATCATATCAAAAAGACCGCTATTACCAAGTTCATTCAAAGCCTTTTTATCATTGTTCATTTATAAATTCTCCGTTTATATTTTGTCTACTATGTACCCACATGTGACACGCATGACAAAGTAAAATCAAATTATCAATGTTTGCCCGAAGTTTTCTAATTTCCATTAAGGTCAATCTTAAATGGATCTGTTGCCCCGTTTTCCATTGCCTCAACTAATCCGTCTAATTCAATAGTGCTATCGGTGTTAACAAACTTGAAAAATACACCTTGATATTCTTCTCTAAAATGAGTGACATTACGTTTTAATCCGGTCTCAATAGCCCAATGAGTAAGGCCGTATTTCTTAACAATAGACTGCATTTTTTCAACGAGTTCGGTATGCTGTTTCCATTTCATTTTTAAGGTCATTGCTATCTGTTGCTCACTCTCAGCGTAGATAATATGGACATCTACGGGTTTTAATTGCTGAAAGCGATGTGTCCTATGAATAGCTTGTATAAAGTCCTGAAAGCGATAATTTATACCTAAAAAGATATTAAGATGGCAGTATTTTTGAAAGTTGCAGCCTGACCCGGCTATCTCTGGCTTAGTAGCTAAGATTTGAATTTTACCGTGACTAAAATCTAATATCCTTTGTTCCCTGGTTTCAAGTGGTTGACTGCCATAAACAGCCGTTGATTTTGGAATAGCTAGGGAAATAGCTTTACGCTCATCTTCTAAATGATGCCAGACAAGCCAATGTTTATCAGGTTCATTATCGTCAATTATCTCTTTAGCTTTGAATATTCTATCGTTAATAGTTGCTCTTTTTTCTGCTACCGCTTCTCGCACTCCTGCGGCTGCGTCAAGAAACATTCTATGTTGCCCCCAGTTATCAACCTGAGTAAAAGCCCTCGTGTGGTCAACTGACAATCTATGCCATTGAACATTTAGGTTTGTTAGTTCATAGCCTTCGTCAGAATAACCTAAGTCACTTGGCTTGTAGATGAACAAGGCCCACGATGCTACCCATAGCCAAAAAGCCTCTTCGTGTTGTGGATGTAGAGTTAAATTACCAGCTTTAGCGGTATCACGCTGAAAAAACCTCGTTAGAGCCTGACCCTTGTCCATAATGCCAAAAAAGCCAGCATAATAAATCAACTCTCGATAACGATTAGGTGACGGTGTGGCAGTAGATACCCAACGATATGGAATGTCTTTGAAGACTTTATCAAATATCTCATAGGTTTTTGAACCTAATGAGCGTAACACTGATCCCTCGTCTAAATTGGCCCCCTGGATATTATGCTTTCGCGGGTCGATATTGCCGTCTCGTACTCGCTCGTAATTGGTGATGAGGTACGGAGTATTAGCCATTTCAATATCTTGATCTGAGGTTACATATTGAAATTCTACTCCTAATACTGGCCCATCTTCGTTTACGAATTGATGCTTGACACCTAAAGGACAGACCATTAAGAATTGTCCTCCGGTGCGTTTTATAATCTGTTTAGCCAATTCAATAGCTATTCTGGTTTTACCCAAACCGAAGCTCATGGCTATTAAGCCGCGCCCTATTCTAGCGGCCCACCTGATAGCATCTTTCTGATGAGGGAATGTATCAGGATGCAAGTCGGAAACGTCTATTTCAAAACCTGACCATTGCACTACATCCATTTTGTTTTCAAGAAATTCAAAGTATTTATCAAGAGAATACAGATTGTCTATAACCATATTTCCCCTTGCTCATCATAGCCAGCAACCTCTTCAACGATTGGCTGACCATTGCTATCATATTCTGGCTCGATTGGAATGAAGATAGCTTTACTGGCGCAATCACCAAACCAGAATGTTGCTTCATCGGGTTTGCGAATGAAGTCTAATATATCATCTATTAGTATCTCCTCACCTGACCAGTCATAACCATAGCTCTCAATTCTGTTAGCTTCCCTAATTAACAGATAATCAGGATAATTTGATAAACTCATTCTTTAATCTCCTAACATTTCTATTACGTCACTTTGAGTATAGTTGGGATATTCCTTTTGAACTTTCATCAAAATCTGAGCGGCTAGAATTGGAGTAGGTAAACCATTAAGACTTTGAGCCAATTTATCAACAAGAGTTTTAGCTTCATTGTATACCTCTTTCTCAATGAATAACATAGCTTGCTCTTCTCTGTCTTGAATTTGTAAAGCTGCTGCCATATATCCAAGCTGAGTTTTATTTAATCGTTCGCTAAATTGGTCTATTTCGTCTTTACTTGGTTTTTCACCTGCTGCCGGACTTTCAAGATTAGCAGGTTCTTTTAGATACCTTTTAACTTCTGCCATTGTCGCTCTTGATATTCTAAACGGCAAACATCGAGTAGGTACAATCTCATTACCATCAAAATGTAATTTTCCTAATTGCTCTTTGAATACCAAGGCTGATGGTGTTGGAGCAAAATCACCTGGCCCTAATACCAGAGTAAGAATACTCAATTCTTGCCAGCGTTCAGCGCCTTTGATGTTATACTTGTTTGGAATTTGCACTCCCCCTCCCCAGCGATTTTTAACATGAGAGGATACGCCAATAATTTTTATACCCTTTGAAAATATCAAAGGTACAATTTTATGAGTAATGAGGTAATTAACTGCCCCGCCCTTAGCTCCATATTTGTTATCTTTGATAGCATTGGCAATCATGCCAAAATCCTTGGCATATGATTGGTTATTTTTTGTAACTTCTGATCCAAGATACATTTCAAGAACACTGATATTATCCAGAATGATGACGGTATATTGATCTTGTTCTAATTCTTGTAGCGTACTCATGAAATGCTGGAATGGATTGTCAGCATTACTTGTCATATTCTTGTAAAAGCCAAAGTTTAGTTGTCTGTGTATGCTGCTTCCCTTCTTCTCAAAATCAAGAAAAGCAACTAAAGCTGGGTTCTCTATTTGAGACAAGAAGTAGCTTTTTCCTACTCCTTTTTGACCGGCTGCAAATATTACACCGCCGTCTATTTCAGCCGGTAAGATTGATTTATTGTTAGGCATTTAATTATCTCCTACCGGCCAACAGCAGTAAGTTGGAGTATTGTCGATAACTTCTTTAATGGTATCGCCTCTGTATTTACCAAAAGTCATTTTATCAGTTAGTTTTAGCATGTTTTCCTTCGTAACAGCAGATAGTATCTTTGCTATCAAGCGCCTTATTTAATAAATTAGAGAACTTGTCTTGAAAATGTTCTGCCAGGGGTTGCGATCCAAAACCGGCAATTATTTGATGACCACATTTTGGACATTCCCACCTATCACCATTTAGGATTTTATATGGCTCAGGTGGATTGCAAAACATTTCAATAACATAATTGCCGGTTACTACAATTTTATAATCTCGTTCACATTGAACACAAACTAGCTTTGGCATAATTCTCCTTAAAATAAAAACATCCGCTTGGTCAGATCGCCTTGCTCAGAGACAATACCAAAACGGATGTAGTAAACATATTATAGCGGCTGTTCTGTTTATGTCTCTGAGCAATTTTATTATATCATAGGTTGGTTTGGAAAGTCAACTTAAAATGGTATTTGACTTTCCAGGTCGGTCATCATATTTTGGGATTCGTTCATTAGTGTTGTATAAGCATCTTTAACACTTTTACCTTTTTCGATTAACCTTTTTAACTCAGTACCAAACGATTTCCAACCCTGATAAAAAGCCAGTCGATAAGTAACTTCTCCTAAATTCCAACCATCTGGTATGCCCAATACATTTCTAAATTCTTTCCGCGAAGTAGTTCCCCAGAGTGGAATTTTATGAATTGGCTTACCGTCTTTTTCTTCTGTCATAATATTAAAGGCAGCAAAAGCCGAATACTGTTGTTCTGGAAAGTTAATGTTCATATGTTCAAAAATTGCTTGCGCTTTTTTTGAACCAAATTTATCAAGGCCCGACACAAGAAATTTACGATAATCTGTTATTTCTTCTACCACTTGCCAAATATCATCTGAAATAAACTCTGGAGCGGCTGCGTAAATATCTCTTTTACCTTCTCTATTCACTTTCTCAAGTGACTTTTGTTTTTGCTTAATCCAGGGCAGTAAATCGTCTATATTTTTTGGCGGTAGAGGTTCAACTATTCCCCCGCGCATCGACCACATATCATAGACGGTGCTTAGGGTATTGTACTGAGTGTTGCCATATGGCTTTGAGTGTTTAACCCTCAAGAGGCTGTTTTCATCTTTCCAATATTCACCGATAGGCAACAGGATAGCTTGCCCCTTCGGTATCTGGCATTTTTGCATCCTGGCTATTGAAGATTTGAGATTATCAAACGAGCAAATGTCATAGCCTATTTTAATTTGAACGAATAGAGAATGGCAATTTATATGTGATTGTAGATTATCAACGGGGTTTACTATTGTTTGCGTGAGAGGATTTTCAGGTACATTTGAAATGACAATATCCGCGCCGGTTAGAGCTTCTAAACCAGTACATTTAGTAGCTACTTCTAGGAGTTCCTTGGAGTATGCGGTTACGTCTGGTTCGTAGAATATTGTCATTTTAGGTATACCTAAAATAGAGCGCAAAATCACTTGAATTTAATTATTTCAAGCCTTTACCTGTAAAATAAACACCGGGGATTAACAATAAAAAGCCGAACATACTATAACTTATCATTTCTGGATTAAAAGCTGGCGAAATCAATAAGGCTATTGCTGTTGCGTTAAATACTACCCCAATCCAAGTCCAAATTATTTTACTCATTTTAATTTCCTTTAGTCTTAGCCTTGTAACGCTTGAATTCTTTGTTATACAGTTCGTATCTGTTGAGACAAGGCATGTAAACTATATACAATTTTAACATTGGGTCTCACGAGCTTTGTCTGGATTTCTACATCTTGACGCCGTACATATTCAGAATGAACACCAACAAAAATTGGCTTGTCAGACATGGACCATGCACCCAATTCATATAGAACAATTGGATTGAGAGTTTCAGCACAGAACCAAAATAAAATAGCATCAGCTTTACGCAAATGATCATGCTCCCAAGTAATTTGTTTACTTGCAGCATTAGGATCGTGTATCGGAAAATTGGCCCGACGCGGATTGAGAAGAATCAAATCCATATCGCTTAACAATTGTCTTATTTCCTGTTGCCAATCTGGGCATCCTGTAATGCCACCGGCAAGGAAAACACTTTTGTATCCGAGTGTGCGTTCTAAATTCTCTGGCGATTCTAAGTAATGCATTTTTTAACCTTTCTTGGTAATGAATCCTAAAAATAGAGGGACATGATCATGTCCCTCTATTTGTTTTTAGCCAAGTGGATTAACCATTTCTTGCGGAATATCGCGGACTTCGGCTAAGATTTTAGCTACATTAACCGGCTGGCCGTCTTGCGTTTCACCAACTATCTGCAATTCGCTAGCTAACTCTTCATCACTCATAGCTAGTAAAGTTCGACCATGATTAATCATTGCCTCTGGACTGGTTTGACCATACCAGACTACTGGATAATGAAATGAGCCTGGGTCAGTGCCGTTATCAGAGAATTGGGCAAAGTGCGTCTCTTCAGCTTTAGACCATTCGGCTACATTCTTAAAGAAGCTGATTTCGGTCAGGTACTTTTTAATTTCATATGTACCTGTATAGCCGGTTTCAGCTTCAACATATTGAATATGCGTCCAATTATCCTTTTTGGCTGCGCTTGTGAGAGCATTACGATTGGTTTCAGGGAGCTTATTCATTTCAGCAAGCTGAAATTCAAACCAAGCATTACCTTCTAATTGACCATCCTCATCTTTTTCTATCCAGTTATTAAACTGGATGTGACGTTGAAACCAGTCACCATTTTTATCTCTACTTTCCAGTACAAGTAGAACGAGATAGAACTTGCCTTTTTTAGCTAGCGTCATACCTCTAAACTCTTTCAAGCCTTGGCGAGTTGATGATTTGGTCATCTCATCGTACTCATCATACATCACGCCAGGCAGTGTGAAACACTGACTAGTTTCATAGCGATTGACATGTAGAGGATAGTACAATCTCGCTTTTGCGAAGCGAGTATTACCTCCGCTCTCTACTGGTTGCTCATCCTCGTCCCAGAGCGGGTTTCCTAACAATTGTTCAGTCATTTTTAAGTTTCCTTTTCTACCGGCCCATTCTACCGTCTATTTCACTAGTAATTAGCGATTGTCCCCCATAGGATTGTCACGAATAGAACAGATTTTAAGTTAATAATAATAACCTGCTGTTAATTGTCCAGACTAACGACAGGTTAAATTGTTTGGTTGTTAGTGATATCCAAATCCTCAATTTTTATGCCACCTAACTAACTAATTAGGACAGTCACCTCCTAAATATGACTTTAATGCCAAACTACTGAATGATAACCATATTTCAAGCTACGGTCTAATGCTTCATATATATTTAGTTGTCGTTGTTTTGGTTTGGTAAATAGAGACTTGATTATGGCTATCATTCTCATCTCGCTTAGTGAAGTAATAACCTTGTAAGTGACAAGCGGCCCTAAAGGAGGCGATGCTTTTTCAATTAAGAATTGTCCTTACCAGTTATAAGACTTACAAGGTTATTGGTAGTCGCTGCAAACGACTAAAACCAATCTTATCACGATTTCAATTTATTGTCAAGTACTAAATAATATTTGACAATACCTCAGATGTTTAGTATACTGATTAAAACTAATTTATATAAGGAGATTATATGACTAACTTTACATTTAAGCTACCGTTAGGTTTGCTTACAAAATTTCGTGAAAGATGCGGCCTGATCTCTATGAGTAAAATTATGCGACTACTCATAGAGTTTTTTGTTAACGGCCAAGTTTCTATTGAAGATTTAGAGGGGAAATAAATGTTTGATTTATGTGTATATCATGATGAATGTAGTGATGGCCTGGCAGCAGCTTTGGCAGTAAAGAAAAGTTTTGATGACCACAATATTTCGATAGAATTTATAACAGCGCAATACGGTGATAGTCCACCTATTGTTAAAGACAAGGATGTTATCATCGTTGATTTTTCGTATCCCAGAGATGTATTATTAGAAATGAAAGATGAGGCTAGAAGTCTTTTTGTGATTGACCATCACAAAACAGCGCAAGAAGCTCTCGAAGGATTAGACTTCTGCATTTTCAATATGAATAAATCTGGGGCCGTGTTGACTTGGGAGTTTTTTTATCCTGACAGACCCATTCCGCAATTGTTCCTTTATGTACAAGACCGCGATTTATGGCAATGGAAATTACCACAATCAAAAGAGGTGTCAGCAGCATTGCGGTCATATAAACCATTCTTTAGTGAATGGGAGCCATTTCTAGATGACGCTGTTTTACATAATTTGAAGTCTGAAGGTAAAGCGATTTTACGTTATCAACAACGTCAAATAGAAATGGTCTTATCTCGCAAACCTGAGCTAATGTTAATTGGCGGCCATGAGGTTCCTTGTATCAATTCAACTACTCTAATATCTGAAATTGGTAATGAGCTATCTCAAAAGTACCCATTTGCCGTTTGCTATTTTGACACCAATGATGGTAAGCGAGTTTTTAGTTTACGTTCATCTGATAATGGAATTGACGTTTCTGAGATTGCAAAACTATATGGAGGAGGAGGTCACTTTAACGCTGCCGGATTTACTGTTAAAAGGCCAAGAATAATATGAACATAGTAGCAATTGATAGCGGCTTTGGTTATATGAAGGCTCTTGTCAATAATAAACAAGTCAAATTTGCTAATCTAACGGGCAATTATCATCTAAGTGATAACGGTATCATTGGCAGCAGCAGAGATTTATCAATCATCGTTGACGGTTTGGGATCGTGGAACTTTGGACAAACTGCTGTATTACAATCCTCAACCTATGGCCGCCGACAATCATCAGATAGGATATTCACTAATGAATTCTTAGCTGGTTTACTGTTAGCTATCTCAGAAGGTTACTCTGAAAATACTGACCGGATTGAGGTCGATATCATTACTGGCTTACCTGGCTCAGAGTACAATCGAGACAAGGTTTATAAAGATAGTTTCCGAAAGTTTATTGTAGGTGACTATCATATTCAAAGACCCGGTTATAGTCAGCGTATTGTCATTAAGTCTCTCAGGTTCACTCAGCAAGCCTGGGGTGCTATCTGGCGGCATTTGATAGATGAAAAAGGTAATCCTATCAAGCCTGAAATTAAAGCCGATATAGCGCAAATCGGCTGTATTAACGTTGGCTACAGAACTGTTGAGATAGGAACTGTTGAGGTGTCAGGTATTCAATCTGGTAGTCTACGAGTGCAAACAGCAGCAGGTATAGAGTTGTCGGAACCAGACGGTATACATCGGTTAGTTCATAGTTTAGTTAATAATCTTTCCCAAACTTTCCAACTACCAATCAAAGCTGAACAGGCCATTGAAATATTAGAGAATGGTGGTTTAATTCTCAATGGCGATTGGCAAGATTATCAATTGCAGGATGATACTAAGAATGATTTTAGTAGTGCCATCTATGACCATATGACGAAAGTTTATGATAATGGCACTGCTTTTTTGTATCGTCTAATCTTAACCGGCGGTGGTGCTAATATTATAGATAGCTTCAATAATATTCCACAGCTAATAGTAAGCAATAACCCACAATGGGATACAGTTGAAGGTTATTCTCGACTGGCTAAATTGGTAGCAAAAAGGAGCAAATGACTTGAGTAAATACCAACAGCCGGCGACATTCAACGCTTCAATTGGACAAGAGCGCAAAAATTGGATGATTGAGCGAGCGGTAGAGATAAGTAAAATAACCAAGATAAACTCTAATGCCTCGGCTGTGATTTGTGAGGCTATTGATTGTTATCGAGAAGTTTTGAGTTTATTTGGCGAGGATTGGGAAGGCCATTTGAAAGTGCAGTCTGAGCCAAAGTGGGCTAAAGACCATATTCTTAAAATCATTGATTTGCTTGAAAAGATGCCACTGATTAGCGCAGTTGAACAAAAGGAACTTATAACTGAGATTAGGCAAAGTATGGATGTAGGAGATATGTTAGAATGATAATCGTTACTATCTCATTAACATTGATTTTATTGGCTTTGACAATATTAGCCATTGAAAGCTAATTCAATGATCCAGAAGTCGCCTGTCTGGATACATAAAATTACCGCTCTAAATGCCCTGTTAGCTATAGCAGAAATGGGCGGTGATATTCACACATTAAAAATGATAGCAACGCTGTTAGGAATAAAATCAGAGTTTGAAACCGAATTGGTAAAGATTGGTCAACTAATCGAGTTGACGAAATGAGATAGCTTGGGGAGTAGGACTATAAAACGATATATAGCAATCATCTTAATTCTAATATATCTTGGCTGGTTGGTTCAGGAAAAGATTATTGTCTTAGTCCTGATTGTAAGTATCGCCATGGCTTTGAGTCTTATTGCTAGTTTCATAATTGGTCTATGGTATGCCGTTGAAAGAATGAAGATTATTAGAGCCAAGCGCATTGAGCAAGAGAAGCAAGCGCACGTTATGATTATTGACACCTCCGATGGCACCTGGATTCGTGATACCGATTCAAAGGCTGTTATTCAAGCCTTACATTTGCAGCAGTCGGTGTATGCCAATAGTAAGAAGCCGATGCCAATTGAAGCACAAGCCTGGCAGATTTATAATGCACCAAAATCAGTATCCAGTAAGGTTCAGTTATTGCCAGAAGTAACTACTGAACAACCTTTAGATCTGTTATCTGTGCTTGACAATGAACAGCGTGTTTTAATCAAAGGTGTTTCAAACGCTGGTAAAACTAATCTCTTACAATGGATAGCGGCACGTCATCAGATGAGCAACCATAAAATTTTAGTCATTGACCCTCATTCAAGTCCTGATAAATGGCCGGGTTGTAAAGTTGTCGGTTTAGGTTCTAATCATGATGAGATTGCAATTGCACTTGATAAACTCATTGACCTAATGAAAAGTCGCTATGAGGATATAGCTGAGGGTTCAGTACGAGAAGGTGAACACTCTAAACTTACAATCATCGTTGATGAATGGATGAGTATAGCTTACGAGTGTATCAATGCTAAAAAGGTTATGGTTAAACTATTAACTCAAAGTCGCAAGGCCGCTTTTAGTGTATTTGTAGGTACACATAGCGATAGAGTTGCCAGCCTGGGACTTGATGGTAAAGGTGACTTACGTGATGGATTCTGCCTGGTTAGATTGTCGATAATCAATGGTCAACGTCAAGCCACTATAGATTATGGTAGCGGTGAATTAGAGACTGTACTACCCGGTCAGTTTATTGGCAATAGCCAGAATAATGATTTTGTCAATTTAGATGTTAAGTCTAATCGGACTGAGGCAACTATTTTAGAATTGAATAGTCAGGGTAAAAGTCTTAATGAAATATCGCGGCGACTGAACAATGGTCAAAGCGGTGGCAATCAGGTTGAGAAGATTAAACGTGTACTTAGAAGGTTTGAATAGGCGACTTTGTTCGTTGCCGGAAGGAAAGTTATGAGTTTATATTTTGTAGGACAAGTAAAGAACGAAGAAGAATATGAAATTTGGGAATGGCAGGGTATTTTTGATACTAAACAAAAAGCCATTGACGCTTGTAAAACTTGGAAATATTTTTACGCTCCGTGTATTCTGAATAAAGAGATACAAGAAAAAGCTAAACCTATGCCTAATGCAGTTTACCCAATCATAAGAGTTTAGTCTGTCAGCGACCTATGTAACCGTGTAAAATCACTATGTAACCCACTTCTAAAACCTTACACACTAGCTAATTGTTTGTTGCAAAATCTTTGACATATTATACCACATTAGATACTTTTAAGGTAAGCGTAGGACAGTAGTAGAGTATAATGTTATCTAATATGATATAATAAGAGCGTAGTTAAAAACAAGGAGATTGAAATGACTAACCGATTAGATAAAATTAACGCAGTAGCAAACGATAACCGAACCCGGCAGATCCACGATGGCGGCAACGGTTGTAAGAGCTATCAAGTTTACTCAACACGGACAGATGCACCTTATCAAGTGTTTGTAGAGTGGTCAAAGTCCAGCATCTTGAGTGTTAAAGCTCAGTTGTACACTTTTGACCATAAAGACCAGATCAACCAACGCGGCAATCATCCAGTTGACTACTGCAAGACTACGGTCTGCTACCAGGCTTTAGGAGCCTTAAAAGCTGCTGTCAAAGTAGCTGGAAAAGTTCTGAGTGTTTGTTTAGGTAAAGACGGTTACAAAAATGCTAAGCGGCTGCTTAACTTCGGTGGTCAACTGGTACGAATAAGCAACCTTGGAAACGGAGTTGTGTGGGCAGTAGTAAAGTAGGTTTCTATTAAAAAGTATTTAGTAAGACAAAGGAGAATAATCATGACTTTTATATTAACCGAGGCTCGGAAAGAGTGGAAAACATTATTTCCGGGACTTAGTGAGGAAGTTATCAGAAAGTGTGTCTTGGCCGAAAAACGAGAACTTGACGGCGATTATAAGGCAGCCGAGAAGAACTTAAACCAGGCTATAGAGATAGCTGAGGTTGAATAATTTAATAGTTTTTTCTTGCCGGAGATAACATCAATGGCAAGGAAAAGTTATTAAAGGAGATTGCAAGATGGTAGACAGAAACTTTATCCTTTTAGGAAACGCAATATTCACAGTACAGAACATTAACACTAATAATCGGTTTACTTTTAGAGTGCGTAAACCATCGACTAACAGCCCTCATTTTGTTAGCCTTCTGACGGGGCCGAACAATCAAGCGGATTATACTTTTTTAGGTACTATCTTTAATGAGCGTAATTATCATCACGGCAAGAAGTCAGTAATTAGTTATGATGCTCCGGGCGAGAAGGCTTTTAGCTGGATATGGGATACCTTTGATAATCTGCCTGATTGTATCCAAATAAATCATGAGGGTTATTGTGGCAGATGTGGCCGACTGCTAACTACTCCTAAGAGTGTAGAGAGTGGCATAGGGCCAGTATGCGCGGGGAAAATATAATGGCTAACATTGAAGTTACTTCCGAACAGTTTGAAAGAAGTTTTTCACTTTATCGCTTACATTCTCAAGGCTGGAAAATATCTATAGTTACATCTACTCATCAGATGTATTTTAAGAAAAATTGGCAATGTTCAATTGACCGTAGAACTGGCAAAATGACATTCGTTAGGAAAAAAAAGTTAACACTTGCCCAGCGTCGTAATCTGCTGCGTGGCGAAGTTGAAAAGAGGATTGAATAATGTGTCCTGAATGTTTCTCAACGATGGTAAAGAGACTAGAAGAAGGCTGGCGATGGTGTTTACATTGTGGTCATCGCTGGAAAGTTAAGTGAGCTACAGGTTGGAAGAGATCCAAACGGAAAGAGCGAGCTAATTGACATAAGTGACCCAAAAACGATAAGCGAGCTTTAACACTAGAGTGACCCATCCAAGTTAAGCGAGCTAAATGAAAAGAGAGACCCATTAGCATGAAGCGAGCTATTTCACAAGAGTGACCCAGAGATACGAAGCGAGCTAAGAAAATTAAGTAACCCAAACTAACTAAGCGAAAGGAGTAATATGTCAGACAGTTTATTAAGAGCATTAGTAGATTTACGTGATCGGCAAATACAAAAAACACGGATACAATTTAGTAACCGATTATCAGCACTAGAAAATGATGCTGATAATCCAAGTGGTAGCAAGCAGCAAGTTATTGTTGAGCGATGGCTAGATGTCTTTACTGTTTTAGAAAAGTCACTTGATAAAGACATTGCTATCGAGGTTTCATCATATCCCATTTTTGATGAAATGAGTAACATTAAAGGCATTGGCCCGATATTGAGTGCCAAAATTATTTCAATGGTTGATATTAAGCGAGCTAATACTGTTAGTGCCTTGTGGCGATATGCTGGCCATGCTGTCATCAATGGCAAACATGAGAGACCGGTTAAGGGAGAGAAGCTACACTATAACAAACGACTTAAAACTTCACTTTATTTAGTAGCTGTATCTTTTTTACGTAGCGACAGTCCTTATAGATCAATTTATGATAAAAATAAAAAGCGTTATCAGGAAACTAAACCTGATTGGACTAAAGATCATGTTCACAATGCTGCTAATAGTAAGATGATTAAGTTGTTTTTATCCCATTTATGGGAACGCTGGCGAATATTGGAAGGTTTGCCTACGCGCAGAGCTTATGTGTTGGAGCAGTTAGGACATACGACGGTTTATACTCCTCAAGATTTTGGATGGTGAGATTAGAGCTAAAGAAAGTGAGTGAACCATTGGAAAAGAGCGAGCTACATTAAAAGAGAGACCCACTAATCGTAAGCGAGCTACATCTTTGAAGAGACCCAGGAGGTAAAAGCGAGCTATTTTACAAGAGTAACCCAGCAAAGAAGAGCGAGCCAGTGACCGCAAGAGACCCAACGGAAACGAGCGAGCCAATGAAAAAAAGAGACCTATGTTAGAAGAGCGAGCTAGATAAAGAGAGAGACCCAAAAGATGTAAGCGAGCTAGGTGAAAAGAGAGACCCATTAGTCATAAGCGAGCTAATTGAAAAGAGAGACCCAAAAACATAAAGCGAGTAAATTAAAAATGCAATCTAAAAAGTGGCTTAAAGCATATTGGCGCTGGTTCCTGGCAGCTATTGATAGGAAAGATTATATAGCTGCTATCAGACTGGCTGATATAATTGAGAGAATAAAGTGAAACGTAAATGTTTCAAATGCAGCATTGAAAAGCCTCTAACCTTAGAACACTTTGCCGAAGCCAGTGACCCTGATAACTCTAACAAAGGTTTTACCTGGCAGTGTAGTCAATGTCTGCATAAGCAAGGTAATATTGATTTTAGAATAGGTACTGTAGTAGACGATGAGAATATTAGGGGAACAGATGAATATATGTAAGAAATGTGATGGCGAAGGGGTAACTATTGAAGATACTGAGGTAATTTGCGAGGCGTGCAATGGGTTGGGTGTTATAGATGTGCCAACCCATATATATCTCCAATTAGTTAACCTAGATGAGATTACTTGGTGTGTGGATAGAATTTATGATAATGATCAAAAGTACTCATTAGAGAATATTAATAAATTGCCCCTTGACAAACCAGAGTGATTCGTGATAGTATGAGTTAACAACTTAAAGTAAACGTTCTGGCAGACGTAACTAAGAGTAGAAAGTCCATTTTTCTAAGTGGCTTTTGGCTACCCTTACTCTTAGGGAACTGCTAGAGCCGAAATCCACTTAAAGAAATGGACTTTTTTTATTCCCCAGGAGAAATACAATGAATAATTATTATTTTACTGTCAAAAATAAAGATGGCGAAAGAGAAGAAAAAACAATCTACTAATTGAAATGCAATTAGATTAAACCAACGCCCCCCAAAAGCTGAGGATTTTTTTATTCTAAGGAGTTTTAAGATGGACTATCAAGCATTTTCGCTATTTATATCTCTTTTATTTTTCGCTTTCTTTTGCTCATATACAAACTTAAAAGCTGACGATACCTCTCTAAAAAAAGTGAGCTTATATACTATGTATGCAAGCATGACAGCTATTATTTTCTTATTGGGTACATCACTTTATGCCTACTTCTAATATTCAACGCTCCTCAAAAGCTGAGGATTTTTTTATTCACTTAGAAGACTAATAGTGTGGTCGAGCCAGCAGGTAATGAGTGGCGCGAGCGCGTAAAAGGCTGGACTACGCCCGTCACTAACCACGCTAAATATAAGTATCAATGGAGATAACAAATGACATACAGAATTATCCAATATGAAAATAATCCTAATAGTGGCCCTGAAAAAAGAGTTGCCGTAATATTTGATGGCGAGACTGTAAAGGTCTGGCTTACTGATGGTGGTAGTCTAGGCACTCAGCCAATTATCATTCCTGCAGATACAGGTATTGAAATCGTTGGAGCAATCTCAGAGATAAATAGAATTGGTAATTACATAAGTATCAACGGAGTTTAGCAATGACTGACATAAACGATCAATCAATCTTATTCGATGCTGAACCACTCTGGGATTTAGATGAAAAGCCGGTAGAAGACAACGGACACGACTACTGGTTACACAAACGAAAAACAGACATTAAATATTGTGGCTGGATTAAGATTAGAGAACGACCGGAGAACGGTCAGGTCAGTTTCACCTTCGTATCCTGTAATGAGCCAGATTGCCCTAATTGTGGCCCAAAGATACGCGCAGAGATGACCAAACATCTGCAAGAAATCCTCGATGACAGACCTCTACGAAAGATAACCCTCACCGGATGTGTAGAAGACCAAAAACAACAACGTGCGAAAATAGTACGCAAATACGGTAAGAACTTTTACTCAGCGTTTGCTAATGACATTCTAACCGATGCCGGATTAAAGCTTGAAACTGAAATGCTCATTGACACTCAGGATGAAATAGGCGAAGAGTATACTACCTTATTCGACGATGATATTATGCGTTGGAGCCAGAAGTCATTTCAGGCCAAGAAGTCGGGCAGTCTTCATAAGCAAAAATCTCCCTCATCGCCAGCCGGCGAAGCTAATGAATTAGATGCTGCAAACATTGTTCACTATGAAGAGTGGCAGACTGACACCTCTGATATGAAGCTGCTTAAAGAGATTGAAAAAGAGGTGCTACGAGAGACAAGTTACCTTAAACCTATGTCGGTTTGGGAAGTTGAAAGAGCGTTGGAGATACGTCGCAAAGTGCGTAAAGCTAGGTATGAATTAAGGGGTATTGTCATTTTAAGTAATAAGCCCTTAAAACGTATTATAAATGTTGAAAAGATTGACTGGTCTTTTGGAAAATTGAAGGAGTAGTCACTTAAAAAGTGAAATATTACCTCATAGAATTCTTAATAAGCTACTTGTTTGCGCTTATGGATTATATAGAACAGACTCTAACAATTTGAGAGGGCGACAAAACTTAGATGTTAACTGTATCGGAGAAAATAAACTATGAAAGAACTAAAAATCCAAAGATTTATCCTAGCTTGTGTCTATATTTCAATAAGATTATCAAGCTATTTTATTAATCCTCATCCTTATCTGTGGTAGCATTTGGTTTTTGATGCTAGTATTTTATCGTTTCATTTCTTGCTATACAAACGTCAGCTAACAAATTGCTCAATCGAACGCGAGAAGCGGAGCGCACATACTCATAGTTTAAGCCGTAAAGGATAGGAGAAATATGCAATTACCTCATAATCTTGACCGTCAATACCAATTAGAAACAGCGCAACAAATACTTAACTCAAAAGCCAAATTCATAATCGTCTGCGCTCCGACCGGCTCCGGCAAGACAGCGTACGCGGCCTATGCTGCTTATCAAGACCGTAAGATTATCTCAGTAGTACGAACAAAGTCGCTTCAGCAGCAATACGTCACTGGCTATAATTTCACTTCAATCTATGGCAAGGGAAATTATGAGTGTCTTGAATTTGGCAACCAGGTTGAACTATTTGACCTACCAGATAAGCAAGCGATGACCGCTGACTTATGTACTGTCGAAGATGATAATTATCATCTATGTAAAGATAATTGCCCTTATCAAATTGATAAGCAGAAATTTATAGCGTCGCAAAGTGGCATAATGAACTATCCTAAGTTCCTGCTAGACCGGCGACTAGTAGAAGACTTCTTTCCTGACGTAATCTTTTTAGATGAGGCGCACGAGCTAACCGACATCGTGACCGACTTCTCTGGCATTACATTCAGTTGGAAGTCTAAGCGATTAAAAAAGTACACAGATCCAATCGTTATCAAAGCTCCCCAGCCGATAGCTTTAAGTAAAGGTCGAAGATGGTTAGAGGATTTGTACAGCAACTTAGCAAATCGACCGGCTATACATCCTAAACAGGGCGGCGATTTGTATGCTTATAAGTGGTGGGAGCGTATGAAGGAGAAAGTCGATATCGTCTTAGCCAGTATGGACATAGAGCCTCATTGCTGGTTTATCGAAGCTGATAAATATAAGTTCACCTGTAAACCATTGACCAGTCAGTTTCATTTTGTGAATCTGTTTAACAAAGCTCCTAAAATAGTTATGATGTCTGCCACTATTCAACGCCAGGATATAGCTGCGCTGGGCATTGAGGATTATGAGTTCATTCAGGTATCTAATACAGTACCGGCTAAAATGCGACCTGTTTATGATTTAGGTGGGCCAAAGGTTACAGCTAAGATGACTTTAGATGACCAGAAGGATCATGCTGCTTTGATAGCTAAGTGTTTCAAAGATAAGCCGGGTTGGAATGGTATTATTCACGTTACCTCTGAAAAAATGGCTATTCAATTAGCTGATATGATGAAGATTGATAATCCAATGTGGCTACCCGAGAAGGGGTTAGGTACTGAGAAGTCCTGGTCAGACTGGCAGGATTTTAATGACCAGAATGAAGCTGCTATCTGTATCTCTTGGCAATTCTTTGCCGGCGCGGATATGGGCGATGTGGCTATTAACATTTCGGCCCGGGTGCCTTATCCTTACTTCGGCGATGAGTTTGAAAAAGCGCGGTTTAACTATAATCCTCGACAGGCTCTAACACGGGTGGGTAATACACTGGAGCAACAGATGGGGCGCACCCGTAGAGGATTTGATAACCACTATGGGCCAGGTGCAAAGAAGTTCAATGCTATTGCTGACAGCAAATGGACGCGGCTGCGGAATATGATACAGAGGGATTTTTTAAGGAGTGTGGTGAAATAAAAAAGAGGCTTTCGCCTCTTGATTAAATGTTACTACAAAACTCTTGATACCTTAGCTCGATTTGAGCCTGTTGCTCATGAGGCTCAAGACTGTGAAACCATTCTAAAGCATCGTTAGTCGGCTGGCTGCCACTTTGAACTGCATTGTGCAATTCGACAATACCCAATGAAGTCGTTCTCATAACACGACTAATTTCCCAAGCAGTCCAGCCCGTGAGTTTCATTATCTTTCCTGTATGCGAATCTAAAATCATATTCATCAATACATCCCCTCTATCCTTTTTTTTAATTGATCTCTGCCAGCTTTTTTGCCCATAGAGAAGACCTCCATCATAAGTTGGCCCAAAGCGTCATTGCTGAGATTATGTTTCTTTAGCGAAGTGATTATATCTAAGCAGACAACATACCAACTATCAAGCTCAAAGGCTTTTTCTATTTCTTCTTTTGCAATCTGGAACCTTTGGATCATATCTTTTTTGTTGTCATTGTACAATAATTTAAGTCGTTCCTTGTTAAATTCGTTATTCACTTTATTCTTCACAGACAATCTTATAAGTTGGTATCTCTACCATTCCAGTTTGTACTCTTCGACAATTTTGACCAGCTAGTTTAGCCGCAATTAGAATATTAAGCGTTTTTTCGCTATTTGAAATATGACGATAACTAAAAAATATACTGCCAGAGTGCCCAGCAAATTGCTTAAATCTTTTCCAGCCCGGCCCCATATGAAATCGAATTGCCCGGAAACTTTTAATATCATTGGGGGCAATTTCTATATTGGCATAATTTTCATAGATGTCCATATCTTGTCCATGAATAGCTGCTAAGTCAAGACCATGCTTTTCTAACCATGCCATTGTCTCTAATTTCTGCTGGTACTGTTTTGAGAACCTTTCCACTGCTTTATCAAAAATGCTCACTTTATTTATTCTCCTTATTGACAAATAATAATGATTTATTACGCAGCATGATAATCGTCAATAATAATGCCAGCCTCGCCGACTTGAAGTAATTTTGTACAGGATGAATACCTTTTGTCTAACCAAGGTATAACTATACCTTGGTTTTCATCTCCTGAATTATCTTGAGCAAGTTGTCGGGCAAGTTCTTCATTCTCTGCTCTAATCACAAACCCAAAAGTTTTATCATACCAAGGTTCCCAAGGATTATCATTTTCTGGTAATTCATCAATAGGTCTTAAAATCCATAATCTCACTTTATTTATTCTCCTTTTATGATACAATAAGAGAGGATGGCGATAACATCCTCCTTTGTTTTACGAGGGATAGTGCTAATCTGAGGCACTATCCCTCTTTTTAATTAGTTCAATTACAGCCTCAAAATATTTGAGGATGATGATTGTTGCCTCTCTTTTCAAATAATCATCATAAGTTTCTGTATGGCTATAGTATTCCTCTATAGCCATTTCTTGGCAACCTGCAAAAACCACCGGATCATGATCTTCATATAGTCGTAAAGAAAAAATGTAAGCATCTGTAATTCGTATTGGCCCCGGAATGATTTGGTTTAATGTGCCATATTTATCAATGGCTCCGCGCAAATCGGCTCCGTACAAATTGGCTCTGCGCAAATTGGCTCTGCACAAATTGGCTCCGCGCAAATCGGCTCCGTACAAATCGGCTTCGTACAAATTGGCTCCGCGCAAATCAGCTTCGTACAAATTGGCTCCGCGCAAATCAGCTCCGCGCAAATCAGCTCTGCGCAAATCGGCTTCCATAAAAATATTAAATTTGCCGATAGTTTTCCCAGTAAATCTATTTTTCACTTCCATGTTTTGTTCTCCTTTTACTACCATACAAACTGGTCATAATAACCAGCCCGGCGATAAGCTATTTTTAATAATTGTTTAGTATAGGTTCCATTGAGACTATCAGGATATGATCTGAGCTTTGATTCATATTGCTCGATAATCTTTGTTATTTGTTGGAGTTTGATGCGTGCTATATCTTGGGGCATAAGCACTTACCTACTTGCTTTCTCTGTTGGTTCCCACCATACATTACTGTCAGTAGATTCGGCAGCTTGCTTGTCAGCTTGCTCAGCTTCCCAAGGTGTAAACCAAGCTGTGCCAAAAACTTCCTCACCGTCTGTTAATTGATATTCTGTAAACATTTTTTTCTCCCTATAATTTAATTGCTAGTAATTGCCATTGTTTTCACTCCGGCAATCAGCAGCAATTAAAGCTGCCTTAGTGCTTATAATGTTACAGTTCCGATGAAAACACCCTGGCTTACCGAACTCGGATCAACATCAATTTCCAGTCTATTCATTAGTGCTGTGCTAACTTCCATCGTGCTAATCTTGCGATTTTTAAGGCTTACCAGTAGGCCATTCATAAAACTATCTACTTGGAAACCAGCTTCTTTAAGTTCGTGAGCTATCGTTTCTTGCTTTATTTTTTGGTCAGCCATTGTCAATCTCCTTAGTCTTTCTAAATTAACCTACTTCGGTAATTTACCAGTTTTCTTTGCGTATGCTTCTACGTGTCTTTGAGCCAGTTGAGCATATTTCTCATTGTGAGTATCACTCTTGGCCAGGTTCAATTTTGCTAAGTACCGTTTGGCTATTTGTTGGTGTTGATAAGCTGTGAATTTCATTTTGTCTTACTCCTATGTCTCTCTGAATTAACTTAATTATATCATATTAGATAATATATGTCTATACTATAACCCTACGCTAACCTTAAATTATATCATATTGGATAATATATCATTGCTAATTTGTGTCTAATATGATAAGATAGAAGATAGGAGGTATTTATGTTAGTAATTGAAAAGCCTGGAACTTATTTTACAATTGCAGAAGCGGCTGAAATTAAAAGAGTGCCTGCTAAAACTATGTACAGTTGGACAAAAAGCGGACTACCAATGACTCAGGATGATTATGGTCAACGTGGTGTAATCTATATCAGAGCAGAGGATTTAGAAGATTACGTTCCTAATCGAGTAGGTAAACCATTGGGCAATGTAGCCAAACGGTAAGGCAGAAGTCTGCAAAACTTCTTTATGCTGGTTCGAGTCCAGCCATTGCCTTTATTGAAAAAACATGCTACTAATAATTGTTATATGGTAAGGGAAATATGAACTACCTAAAATTATCTTACACAAACAAAGCGAAAAGATATTGGATGTCCTGGAAGCGACACCATAATGTCCAGTGTGAAAATGATGACAAGATAATTGACCTTCTTAGTTCTGCCTTAGTTGATGCAAATCAAAGCGGCCAACGTCTTGGGCACAAACAGTTACATGGAGAAAGAGCAGAAACTACTAGATTGAAAAAATCCCTATAATGTGATAGACTGTTCATTATCATGATACCCGATCAATTGCTCTTTATTTTAATCATTGTGGTAACTCTCCAGCCGATAGCATACGGGCTTACAACATTTTATTTTATGAATAAAATGCAACAGCGATTAGAATCCTTCAGTATGCTTTTGCAACAGGGTGTAGTAGATAAAGCTGGACTGCTAGATACAATTAGCGATACAGAATCTTCTCTCGATTATCAGTCACGCGAAATAGCTAAGATGAATGAGGTCTATGCAAAAGTATCATTTCTTCATACCTGGGTTAATCGCCTTGATGCCACCATAACTCTATTAAATCTTAACATTACCGAAGCAATAGACATGTTGAAAAAGCTATCTAAAAATGATTAGGTGGCTTTTTTGTTGCTTGAATTTTTAACTGTTATGGTGTAAGATGAGGATATGTCAAGAGCTACTTATTCAGAAGAACTTAAAGCAGCAGTTATGTCTGCCTTGCTTACAGGTCAGTCTACTTTTGCTGTTGCAACAGAATATAGGATTCCAGAGGGAACAGTTAAAGCCTGGAAGTCAAAGCAACTTAATGGTGATTCTGTTGCAACAGTTGTAACTGAAAAAAAAGAGCGCATTGGTGAATTGCTTATAAGTTATGTGGCAACTTCACTTGAGACTTTACAAATACAGGTAAAAACTTTTGCAGACAAAGACTGGCTACAAAAACAAACCGCCAGTGAAGTTGCGGTACTTCACGGGGTTATTGCCGATAAAACAATTCGACTTCTCGAAGCTCTCGCAGGGCCAGAAGAAGACGAAGCAACTTAGCTTTATTCAATTTGTTGACCTAGTTCATCCCAATTATCAATGGTATGATTATTTACAGCAAATGACTAGACTGCTTCAAGATGTAGCGGATGGCGAACTAAAGCGGTTAATGGTTTTTATGCCGCCTCGACACGGGAAAAGTGAACTTGTTAGCCGCTTATTCTCAGCTTATTATCTGCACAAACACCCTGATAAGTGGGTTGGACTTGTTTCTTATGGTGCTGAGTTGTCATACACTTTTAGTCGTTCGGCCAGGGATAATTATCTCAGATTAGGTGGTCAGTTAAAAGATGATGCTGCCACTATTAAGAATTGGGAAACCGGCAAAGACGGAGGAGTATGGGCTACTGGTATAGGTGGCCCAATAACCGGGCGCGGATTCAACCTTGGTATCATTGATGACCCTATTAAAAATGCTGAGGAAGCTGGGTCATTAACAATTCGTAACCGTAATAATGAATGGCTTGATAGTGTATTTTGGACACGACAAGAGCCAGACAATACCATCATCATAATTACCACGCGCTGGAATAAGAATGATCCAGCTGGCTATATTCTCTCAAAAGAAGACGAAGATCCAGAACGCTGGCACATTGTTAATTTTCAAGCTATTAAGTCAGACTTACCAGCATATCCCAAAACTTGCACAATTGAATTAGACAACAGGAAGCAGGGCAAAGCATTATCGCCTAATCGTTATCCACTTGAAAAGCTAAAGAAGCTGCGCCAGCGACTAGGAGTATACTTCTGGAATTGTCTTTATCAACAAAATCCTACCGTTAAAGCTGGCCTGGTCTATCACGCTTTCAATAACGATGGACCCTTATCATCAGAATTAGATTACTCGCAAGCCGAAGGTTTCTGGCACGCTCACGACTTCGGAGCGGTTAATAGAGCCTGGTTGCTGTTTATACGCATTAAAGGTGTGTACTACTTGATACATGAGGAAATACTGTCACAGGGCACCACAGCAGCACGAGCGGCTAAAATAAAGGTTCATTTTGCTAATAGAAAAGTAATAGCCGGATACGGCGGTACTAAGTCTGAAAGTCAACAGATAATCGACTATTATAAAGAAGGTGTTAAAATCAGAGTACCGATTATTTCATCTGTCGAGGGCCAGGTAGACAAAGCTAATAAGCTGCTAGAGAATGGCACATTAAAGATTTGCTCTGATATGACGTTAACAATTGACCAGTTTGAAAATTGTATTAGAGATGTTAAAGAGCAGATCCAAGATAAATCAACTTGGCACTTTTTAGATTGTATTAGATATTTTGCAGCCGGTGTAAGTGCGCGAGGTGGGGTAAGATGACAACGATACAAATAGCTAGTAAATATCAATCAATTCAAAGACATAGTAACGGTGCTACTCCTCGCTTTCTAAGTAGTAAACGAGATTTTACCTCATTCCATAATCGACTGGTAAATCAATTTAGCATTGGCAGATTAAAAGATGTTCCCGCTTATAAAACAGATAGCCGCGCCCGTGATAGTTTTTTGCAAGAATGGCGACTTAAAGAAACGTTAATGGCCGGCGTGTTAAATTCGGTGGTCAATATTGATGCTAACAGAGGCTGGGCTATAACCAGCGGTCGGAACCTAGTTAACAAATGGTCTAACAGAATTAAGAATGAGAGTGCCAATAGTGCCGGCTGGCGTCATTTTGCTAAGAAGTCATCTCTAAGTTTTTGGTCAACTGACATGGGTAATATAGTGGGAACGCGGCGCGAGCCTCCTTTTGCAGTAGCTACTCAGCAGGACCAAGAGATTGTTATCAACAAAACTCAACTTTTAGCTCTTGAGAATATCGACCCGGCCAAATGTTATCTAAGGAATAAAATAATAGACCTAAGTGAAGATGTAGAAGGCTTTGTGTTTGATGTTCATAGCAGGCTAACTTATAAGCAAATTCCACTAATGGAATGGGATTATTTCAGAGTAGCCTCGATGATACAGGATACAGAAGGGTTTAATGATTTAGGCTTTTGTGCTTTGTCCAGGGCTATAGAGTTTACTCGCATTATGTATGCTGTCTGGATGCATGACCTAGAACAGCTAGATGCTCGTATGCCGAAAGGATTATTGTTTTTGCAAGGCATTGATGAAGATCAATGGGATACAGCTATGGATCAGCGAGATGAAGATTTAGATGCCAAGGGACGACAATTCTATGGAGGCTTAAAAATCTTTACTGGCATCATTGCCCCAGACTCGCCTAATATGGACGCTAAGCTTGTGGCACTTTCTCAGCTTCCAAGTGGCTTTGATATGGAGAAACAAGTTAATACAATGATGGCCGGCTACGCTCTATGCTTTGGCTATGACCCGCGCGAGTTTTGGCCGGTTAGTCAAGGTTCATTAGGTACTGGCCGAGAGACTGAGGCTCAAGCCGAAAAAGCAACCAGTAAAGGTCAAGGCGATTGGGCTTTATCATTTCAAGAGAACTTACAACGTGAATTACCATCTACTGTACATTTTGAATTTCAAGAGCGTAATGAAGCTGGCGAACTATTAGCGGCTCAGGTCGATAAAGCTAAAGCTGAAGTTATTGACCAAATGGGCAAACTTAGGGAGAGTTCTATTCCAGTTTTAACCAATGACGAAATACGACAACTCTGGTCAGCGCAAGGTTTGATACCCGATGATTGGACATTTATAGAGGAGCCTGTCACTGCTACTGATGAAGAGGATACCGATGATATACGAGAACGATTACTTGAATATCCTAAGATTAGAGCGGCATGTGAGATGCACCAAAATGAACCTATAGTTCAATATCAGTGGCGAAGTGACAAGCCGGATAAGATAATCGAATTGTGGCCTACCGGCTATGATGCTACTAAGAAAAAGATGTGGTTAGTTAATCGAGCATTGTATAGCGGCGATGACTGGCAGTTAACTAAGGAAGATATTATCAATGCAACTACTCAATAGAATAATTCCAGTTTATCGATGCTATACAAATGAATATGGGTTACCGGACGTAAGGGCTAGAACCTGGCATCCTGGTTGGTTTATTCCTGTTTGGAAATATCAGATTATTTATTGGTTAGGATTTTGGAAACGATATAAATCTTATCAAGAGACATTATCTTTTGTCTATGCTTTCTTAATAAATCTTCCTGAGGAGAGTGACGAGGATATATTGGAGAATATCAAAATTCTAATTAGAAGAGACGTTGACTGTGGTTTTGAATGTGACTATACAGAGCCTTATGAATTTGTACCAGAGGCGGACTGTCCTATTCACAATATTTAAGTTGCAACCTAACCAGTTTGGTGTTACAATGGTTATATGCAAACGGTAACGTTCTCGATAATAATTACAACAGAATTGAATAATTGGCTTAAAGAAGAAGCTGAAAGAAACGGGCGATCAAAGAATAAGCAGATCGCCTTTTTGCTTATAGAAGAGATGCTAGACCAGCAAGCATTAAAGAAGACGATTGAACTAACAAAATGACACATAAACCAGAAGTAATAAAACTTCCACTCAGCTATTATGTGGATAAGCTAAAGTACAATAGTCCCTTTACATTCTCTCGATATGGTGACGGCGAATGGTTAACGATACTTGGTTACACTCAATATAAGAATAGTAACGGCTGTTCTTTCACTTCTGAGTTAGGTAATTCTTTACGACAGACTATAAAGCATAAAAGTGATTATCAATACGCTTTACTTAAAATCACACGACGCAAACAGGGCGATAAGATAGCTAGATGGCTTGCCGATAACAATATATCAATACACTGGTACAATGGTGACTTATTCCTTGACTTATCTCTCGATGGTTTGATATTTGACCTCATTGAACAGATACGAGAGCGCAGAGTGTTGTACATCGGCAATGAACGATTAAAGCATCTGAGAATGAATAGAGCCGGCTTCTTTCCTTATGTTGACTACATTGTACCTCCTGTTCAAAATGCCTTCGAGAATCGAGAGCGGATACTTAATCAGGTCTATAGCTCTATCAAAAAGAACAAGATAGACTTTATCGGCTGGTCATCCGGCCTGGCAGCTAAGTACTTTATTGACCAGGTTTATCAGCATTATCCCGAGATTACACAATTAGATTTTGGTAGTATGTTCGATGGTTACTTTAAGCCACTGGCACACATAGCTAACCGATCACGTAACAATACCGGCAGCCGAAGTTATATCCGTTCAGGTAATTATGACTTTGCTGAACTGTTGCAGATGAATACTAAAGGAGTTTAATATGGAAGAAGAATTAACTAAAGCTGTAATTGATTTAGTAAAAGGCATTAAAAGTGTTGCACCAGAGGTATGGGCAATAGCAGTTAGGCAGAGTTACGTTAATGCTTTTAAGTACTTAGCAGGGTTTTTTGTTGCTATTATTGTTTCAATAATTCTAGGTAGATATTTTTATCGAATGATTGGAAAAGAGAAAACCGGTGAGGAAGAAGTGCTGATGTTAGTCAGTGCGTTTTTTGGAATTTTTACTACTTTTTCCGCAATCATGTTTTTTGTTGATGGAGTATCCTTTATCCTTAATCCAGAATATTACGCAATCAAATTGCTGATGGAAATAGTTAAGTGATGCTAACATCGTATGACCTCTCGCAAAATCACGGCATGCTCTCGATTGATGAAATAGACTTTATCAAAGAACACGTATCAAGATTGCCTAAAAAACCATTGATAATCAACATCGGTGCCGGTTTCGGAACGTCGTCATTGGCAATGCTTGAAGTGCAACCCGAGGCATTTATATGGTCAGTAGATCCAAAGCCTCGACAAAGCGAACAGAGCAACATAGCCTCAGCCGGATATGAGAATAGAGTTATCCGGCTATTGTCTAAGTCTCAGAATATCTCCTGGTCTAAGACAATCAAAGTTCATTGTGTTTTTGTTGATGGCGGCCATAACGAGCAAGATGTTGTAGAGGACATTGAGATTTATAAACCGATGATTAAGAAAAAGGGTTTAATGTTCTTTCACGATTATCGACATCCTAACTATGGGCCTGACCATTTAATCAGCAATGTTATTGACGAAATGATGGGCGACTGGCAACGGTTAGGAGTAGCTAGGTTTTTAGTGGGGTTTAAGAATGATTAAAGTCATTCCCGGCGAAACTATAAGCCGAACTCAACCTGCCCCAGATAAAACAATAATACGTATTCAGGCACTTGATATTGAAACCAAAGAACAGATAGATTACTTTGAATTTGTGCTTATTTATGTATCTTACAGGAAAGACCAGCGATTACCCAAAGACAAAAAAAAGCTAAATATTAAGACAAAAATTCAAATGAGAAACAAGAAAGGCGATATGATTTCTGTTACTTTCAAGAAGAACTCTAAAGAAGTTGAAAGAGCGGAAATAGCCTTAAAGTGGTTATTTGTTAAAGACGGTCGATATGAATTAGGAAGTATTAGCGAAGCTGTGGAGGTATTAAATGAGCAAGAAGAAGCAACGAATGAATAACGATGAATTAGTTAATAGGATTGATAATGATTTTGCGTATCATCCTCCAATAAATACACCAAGAGCTAATTTACATGATAGTGTGCGAAAAAAAACTAAAGAATTGGCTTTGTTTTTTGTTAACAATTGTCCATTATCAAGAGAATTATCTTTAGCACTAACTAATCTTGAAGTAGCGATGTTTTGGGCTAATAGTGCTATTGCTAGGCAACAGAATAATGAAATAACAAAGGATGATTATGAGTACAAGCAACAAACTCAGAAGAACAATCTTCCAACATTTCAGGACGAGCGCGGCAAGCTGACGGTAATTGAAGATTGCCCTTTTGAAATTAAACGAGTGTTCTGGATTTACGAGGTGCCAGAGAAGCAATTACGAGCCGGCCATAAGCACGATTTATGTAAGCAAGTTCTTATTTGTATTAGTGGCAGCGTGATTGTGACAACTAGCAGTGTTACTGTTGTTTTAGATAGACCTGATAAGATGCTTTATCTTTCAGTTGATACAAAGATAACCTTACATCACTTTTCTGATGACGCTGTACTATTAGTTTTGGCAAGTGAGAAGTATGATCCAGAAGATAACATTTCTTAATTTAAGGCCGGGCGAAGAATTACAAGCTCGATTAGATGGTGCTTATGCGCGGGTAATGAACTCTGGTATTTATCTTAATGGCTTAGAGACAGAGGTCTTTAGTCACGAATGGGCAGAGTATTGTAATCGTAGATATTGTATTCTTACAGCCAGTGGCTTGGATGCTTTGAAGTTAGTACTAAGAGCCTGGGATATTGGAGTAGGTGCCGAAGTGCTTATCCCTTATTGGGGATGTGTTCAGACCTGGCTAGCAGTCAAGCAGCTTGGAGCTGTTCCTGTTCCATATACAAGAAATTATGATTCGCCAACTGGATTATTCCAATTTGAATTTGCTATACCTGTACATCTGTATGGAGCATTATTTAGCACAGAAATGATGAAGTACAATAGTTCATATCTACTTAATGATGCTTGTCAGGCTCATGGCTTAAAAGGCATAGGTGATCCGGCTGTATATTCATTCTACCCGACAAAGAACTTAGGTGCTTTTGGTGATGGCGGTGCTATTGTCACTGATGATAAAGAGCTATTTGATACGTTACTTAAAATGACATCTCAATCATCAAAGCGTATGGACGAATTACAATGTGCATTTCTTAGAGAGAAGTTACCACATCTTAACAGATGGAATAATCAACGTTGGTTAAATGCTGAACAGTATCTAGCCGGGTTGAAGAATGTTACTCTACCCGACAATCTCAATTCTGTTTGGCATCAGTTTGTAATCCAGCATCCTGAGCGCGATAGGCTGAAAGTTGATTTATTTCATCAAGGTATTGAAACAATGATACATTATCCGATTGCGCCACATAGACAGCTTGGCTATGATTACGATTTGCCGGAAGCTGACAGACTGGCTAAAGAGGTTTTGAGTCTGCCCATTGGCAAACATTTGAATGAGCGTGATATTGAGTATGTTATAGGAGTTGTGAATGAAATCGTCTAAGACAATCCAAGAAATAGAAGAGAAGCAAGAAGAATTGGGTAATAAAATATATGATGTTATTACCCAATTCGATGATGAGAACGAAGATATTAAAGTAACAAAAGTAGAATATGGATGGTTTAATCCCCTCCCAGTAGAAGTCATCTTCTGGGTGAATGATTCTATAATAAAGTCAGTGAATCGTGAAGGTAAAGGAAAATCAGATGGCTTCGCTTAACAGACGTAAGTTTTTAAGAAGCATTGTGTTTGTTAGTATTGGGTTGGGTATATTGCCGATTATTCCAAGAAAACCAATACATATAATAGAACAAAGAGAGATATTCCGACTTGAAGAGAGAACGGGACATTTCAATAATCCTTTAGGTTATGTAGCTGTTAGCATTGATAATTTTGGCATTAGTGCTGATGAGGTCTCTGAACGAATTGAAGAAATAGAAGCGAATGAACTCACTTGATTTATGTGGCCCAGATCCAAAGCCAATGTCTTGCATTGAAGTCGAAGCATTGCAGCAAGTAATAAAGATGCTTCCCAAGAAACCTGTCATCATTCAGATAGGTGCATATATTGGCTTATCGACAATGGCCATACTAGAAGCTAATCCTAATACCTTTATCTTCTCGGTCGATATTAAGTCACACGGAGAAGAAAAAGACAATCTAATCGCAGCCGGATTACCATTTAAGCAAGTTGTCAGAGTGCTGGGTGACAGCTCTCAGGTTGGTCAACACTGGCCTACAAGATGTGATTTGTTGTTTATTGACGGTGATCATCGCTATCCAGCTGTACAAGCAGATATTGTAACCTGGCTTAATAAGGTCAAGGTCAATGGTCTGGTAGCTTTCCACGATTATATACTGCCACCTTATCCTACTCAAAGCCGGGTGCAAGTAGCAGTTGATGAGTATATGAGTGGCTATGAAGAAGTGTTGTTTGTAGATAGGTTGAAGGTATTTAGGATATAGCTTATGAATTTATCAATTTTATATATGAAATATCTAACACTTACATTGAATATTATTCTTTTAGTGCTGCTTCTAGCTTTTGAACTATCTGCAATTGGATATTCGTTAGTGGTAAGCTTTTCTCTTATTACCTTAACAGTTACACTAATGAAAATTCTTGAAAATAATAGATGATAACCTTTAACGCTTGCCAACACAAAAATACTGTAGAAATTACTGAGGGCTGTTCTATCGCTTGTCTGGATTGCCAATGTGTATTAGTTGATTCGTCGCCCTGGAAAAGCAAAAAAGAGAGCTTTGTTTGGCTAGTAAATCGTACCCTTATTAAAGAAGGAAGATTGTTAGAATTATTAGGTGAAGGTGTTTAGGATATGACAATTCCACAAATAATACCGGCTGATAATTGGTATGCTGTATGTGAATATCAAGATGGTTCAATCAAGGAAATACCTCTTGGATGTTTTGCTTTAATAAACCCCCAGGATGATATGCTTGCGCCTCAAGCAATTATTGGGATGATTCCAGTGTCAGGGAGTGTTTTTCTAATAAGAGTAGACGATAATACTATTAGGGCCAAGTTCATAGGCTATGGAAAATCCTAGAGGGTTTAGAATATGAATATAAAAGACATGCTTCAAGATATTTTATATCTATTTACGACATTTATTATTGCTGCTGTGCTGTATGTCTTTGGGGCAGCAGCTATTTTATCATTCGCGCTCTATATTCTATCTAGTGGAATATGTAAATGTTAACCTTTATTACTATAAGGGGGTTTAGGATATGATAGATGAACGCACATTAAAACATTTACTGAAATTACGGAATAGCACATCTAATTTATTGCCAGGATTAAGCAAGGTAACAGCAGAAACCGACTTTTATGCAGTTTTACACGATTGTCTTCCAGAATTAATCGGATGCGTTGATGGTACATTGTTAAATAGAGCTAATGGATTTGATTATACTATTCAAAATCTTAAAGAGAATTTTGAGGAAAAAGATAGAAAATTAAAACGTGAGGTCAAAAATCTAAAGTCCAGCAATCGCGCCTTAAAAACTCAAATTACGGAAAGAAATAAGACAATAGTAATTAGAGGAAATGATATTACTGAACTGAAAAGAGACGTTTTTCTACTGAAAAGAGACGTTTTTCTGCTAGAAAGGGAAGTTCAAAAAAGACCAACTTTTCTTGACATTGTTAAGCATAAACTTCTTGCTACTAAAAAGATATGGTTTTCGTATGATAACCTTTAATGATTGCCTCATAACTCTTAAATCCTTATTCAGAATGAACCAGCATCGCATTGACAAATGTCGAGTGCTATTTGAATTAGCTCAACAGGCAAATGGTATAATCGTTGAACTTGGAACGTTCAGAGGTATGTCTGCCATCGCTTTGGACTGGGGCAGCAATCATACAGTTTACACCATTGACAATTGGGATAACATCGGCTGGGCTAAAGAGGTGTACAACATCTATGACCGTGAAATGGCTGAGGTAAACTTAAAATCAAACACAAGCGATGTTCATATTATCAATGGTGAAATTAGTGAAGTAGCTAAGGTATGGGATAAGAGCGATAAGATTTCATTGCTATTCTGGGACACAGGCGTTGAGAATAGCTTAATAGAACATTGGTCTTTATGGTCTAAGCATATTAAAAAAGGTGGTCTTTTCTTGGTACACGATACAGAGGATTATCGGTTAGGTTGGAATGATCTTAAAAGTATGATGACCGATAAGTGGCCGGCGGAAGAGTATCCACCATTGCACGGGCTGAGACGATTATGAGCAAGGATAGAAATTGGTCTAATGATAGAATGTCATTATTTGACGTGACGCAATACAAAGAAACAGGACGGTATATTTTTTTACAGAATATTGGTATAGAAACCTTAACTTTCAAGCATGATCCAACGACTAAGGTAAAGGGTATATTTGTAATGTATGGCTCTTTACCGCAGTCAGATTATCTTGTCAAGCTAGTAAAAACCTTTCCAGTTGATATTGATATTGTTTACAGGGAGGTTGGGCCTCGCCATTCGTATGACGCTGAAAATGTAGTCTTTGAATTTAGAGAATGCAAAGTAGTAGGTAAGAAAATATATCATCCTGTACCACTATCTCCCGACTTGTTTAGTGAGTTCTTCATTAATGTTACATTAAAAAGCGACTGGATGAAAATGTGTCTAAAGCTATAATTTGGATTGCATCAGGTCAAAGGTATATTGACGAGGCTATTGTCTCAGCTAGGTCAGCTTTGTATCATAATCCCAACATACCTCGAATACTTTATACTGATAAGCTTGGAGTGTATCCTAATTTTACTGATGTTGCTATGTTGCTACCAAGACAATATGATTTATGGTTTCTTGACTGCACTTATCATCTAAGAAGTATCTTTGATAGTCTGCCAAATAAGGTTCTATTGCTTGATACAGATACATATGTCTGCGACGACTTAACAGACTATTTTACAATCTTAGACAGATTTAACATTGCTGGCACTCACGCGCCCGGTCGAGAAACTGCGCCAACTATTAAAAATGTCCCGGCATCTTTCCCAGAGTTGCATATCGGTGCATTAGCTTTTAATAAGAACGGTATCATTGAAAAGCTATTTAATCTATGGCTTAAATTTTATCAAGATAACCAAGATGTCTATAAAGAGAATGACCAGGCTCCACTCAGAGATGCGCTGTGGCATTATCAAGGCGCAAGTGTTTACGCAATGCCTCCTGAGTTTTGCTTTCGGTTTCCGTTTGGTGGGCAGCTTAGGGGAAAAGTCAAGGTATTGCACGGTAGAAGTCATATGCCTTACGATAAGATTGAAGGGGCTGTTAACCAGCATTGGCGAAAGATTAGAGTATTTCAGCGTGGGACTTTTAGATGATTGTACCTTTAGAAGAGGACGATGATAAGAAGAAGAGGGGGACAATTATAGCTATTGTTTCCGAATGGTATCTACTTCCCAAATTACGTATGGCAACAATAGAAGGTAAAGACAAGTTGCCACCTGACCACCCACTTAGACAAATATTCCACGGAGCCTGGGCTTTTTGGTATGATGAGATAAACAATGTGATTTATTTATGAATAGACAACCTATCATTGTTTCAGGATATCCGAAGTCTGGTAACACCTGGTTTACTCGACTTCTGGCCGATGTCTTGAATTGTCCAGCCGGCAGCAGTCATCCGAGCGAAGACCAAAAAGAGATAGCATCAGAGGGCTGGAATAGACCGGCACCCTACGTTGTGCGTAAGGGTCATTATCGACTTGATTACAATAGACAATTATTAGCTGCTGATAATAATCCAATTCCATACGCTCACGTATTGATACCAGATAGACTAACCAGCGAACGGTTGATTTTTGTCGTCAGAGATCCACGCGATATTATTGTTTCTGCCTGTCATCATTGGAAACGAAAAAGCAGACAAGAGGTTATTGATTTAGTCTGCTTTGGAGGATTGGCAAAACTCCCGGGCTGGAATACCTATCTCGAACAATGGCAACAAATTAAAAATGTCAAATGGACAAGTTACGAGAGCCTATCTAATAATCCGTTGAATGAAGTTTTATCTCTGCTTGCCGGATTAGATTATGATAAGGCCCGACTATTGCCAGCCATTGGTAGACAAGAGTTTGACCAGCGCACAAAACAAATTGAATTAGACGGTGGTAATTTATATCTTGGTAAAGCATATAATCTTAGATTTATGCGTAAGGGTATTATTGGGGATTATAAGAACTTTCTAACTGATAAAGAGCAAGAGCAAATTTGGGATAGATTAGGTGGAATGATGATAAGGATGGGTTATGGATGAACTCGAAAAGAAAATAAGACGCAACCTCGTGTTGAATTATATTTTTTATAGTTTGGCATTTGTGGCCGTTGCTCTTTTAAGTATTTTACAATTTGTACATATGACCAATTGATAATGGTCTTCAACTTCAAAACTAAAAAACTACTCATAACAGTAATCGAAAAGGGCAGACCTGTAGGCCATCCGTTTTATATCGAGAAGTCGATATTAAGCCAGATGTGGGAGCATATTCTCTATCCATTTTGTCTTATTTTGTTTGGATTATTGCTAGGGATAATGTTTGAATGAAGATAACTGTGACCGGCGGCGAAGGCTTTCTTGGCAAACATTTAGTTGCAAAACTAGCAGCAAACAATGATGTTTACAAGGTATCATCAAGTGCATATGATTTACGGAAGGTTGATCATGTCAAGTCTCTTTTTAGTCATACTGGTAAGCCGGATATTGTCTTTCACTTAGCTGCTAGAGTTGGCGGCATAGGTGCTAATCGTTTACACCCCGGTCAATTCTTTTACGATAATATGTTAATGGGAATGAACATTATCCACCAATCTATGCTACAAAAGGTAGATAAATTGATTATAGTTGGTACAACCTGTTCATATCCTAAACTGGGCCCTATTCCATTTCACGAAAGCAGTCTATTTGACGGTTATCCAGAAGAAACCAATGCACCTTATGGCATAGCTAAACGAGCATTGCTAACGATGTGTCAAGCATATCAGTTGGAATATGGCTTGAGATTCGCCTATCTCATTCCAACTAATCTTTATGGGCCAGGCGATAACTTCAATCCCGAAACAAGCCACGTTATACCGGCCCTGATTAAAAGGTGCTTTGAAGATAAAGATAAAATTATAGTTTGGGGTAGCGGCAAAGCTACGAGAGACTTTTTGTATGTTGAGGATTGTGTAGAAGCTCTTGTGTTAGCAATGGATAAATACGATAGGCCAGAACCGTTAAATGTTGGAAGCGGCGAAGAAACTAACATTAAGATGCTGCTATATCTCATTCGGAAAGCAACTGGTCATGAGGGTCAGATTAAATGGGATAGCTCAAAGCCGGATGGCCAACCTCGGCGTAAATTAAACACGCGAGCTATCAAAGATGCTTTAGACTGGCAAGCTCAGACTAGTCTAATAGAGGGATTAAGGAGTGCTGTGGAATGGTATCAATCAACGTTTTAACAAATGACAAGCATCTGTGGTTATTAAAAGGTTTCTCATATCTATTTAATAAATTCTGGTCTAGTCAAAAAGTGAACATCTGGGGTTTTGGCTATCCTGAATTTGAATTGCCAGATAATTTCATCTTTCACTCTCTAGCAGATAACAACTACCCGGCGCAGCGATGGTCAACGGCCTTAATTGAAATGTGTCATCAGATTGAAGATGATTATTTTATTCTCATGCTAGAGGATTATTGGCTCATTAGTCAGGTTCAGAAAAGAGCTGCTAAAGCTATGTGTGATTATATTTATGGTAAAGATGACATACTCAGGATTGACCTATCCGGCAATCGAGCGGCATATGTGCAAGCTAAAGGTTATGATACTACTTTGAGTTATTCGTCAGATGCGCCCAAAGTGGTAAACGGTACATATAAAATAGTACAAACACCTATGCACACACCGTATCAGATGAGCTTTCAAGCTGCTATCTGGAATAAGCGACTATTATTATCTATTCTAAAAGAAGATGAAACGCCCTGGGAAGTTGAAATAAATGGGTCTGCTAGATTGCGTACTAAGGAGGATATGTTAGTGTTGGGGGCAAAGGATACGCTATTGCGTTATGTGCCTGTTTACAGAACACAAGGGCATAGATTACTGTTAGAAAAAATACCAAAAAGGCTAGTGCAAGAATTGCAGAAAGAAGGTTGTTTACAATGAATTTAGGCAAATTATCAAGTGACTTTTGCATTATTTGTGGAAGGGGTAAAAGTGTCCATGCTATTAGTAATCATATCTTTACTCCAAAGTTTCAAGGGTATCATCAAGGCGATCCGTGTATTTATTGCGGTATTCCACATGATAAAGTGCCAGTTGGGGATTGTACAGGTAAAATTGTAGACACTACGGAATAATCACTAAAAGAACAATGCCTACAACAACGGAAAGCGGCTGCTTGGAGGGCGGCTCTCTCGCATTGAGAACACCACACGTAAGCGACTTGTCACCCGAAGGGGCGTAACGAAGTGAAGCAATGCGCCGTTTTTTGGCGCATTTGACGAGGTAGCGTGTGTGGTATAATAAGATTGCGAGAGACGCGAATTAGGGAAAAACTGTGTTATATACATTATATATTCTTGAATGTTCAGATGGCTCGTTCTATACTGGGATTACAACCAACTTACAAAGGCGATTAAGCGAACACTTTTCTGGAAATGGTGCATTACACGTCAAGGCAAGATTGCCAGCAAAACTTATCTTCTCTATTCCAGATATACCAAATTATAAAAATGCTAGATATACAGAAAAGTATGTTAAAAGGTTGAGTAGAGATAAGAAAATTAAGCTAATTAGTGGTGATGGTTTTCTTCTAATGACAGTTCAAAATAGAGCATTTTGGGATTATGTTAAAACAAAAGATAAAAAATACTCTAATTCAATATTATAGCCAGCAAGACAACATTGATTATCGGCTACTTGGTCGAGCTATTGATTGGCGTTTTAGATTGATTGATAATCTACTGCCATTAGTTCAACGTGATCATATAGCAGAAGATACGTTGATAAACTGGGTGTCTGGCTTCTGTATCATTCAACGACAAGTCGAAGCTGAACTTGACCTATATCAGCAAGAGTTACAAAACCTTGCACTTGAATTAGAGAATGAAGATATAGACCAGTCTGACTTTGAAGAACGACTAGAGAATATGACTATAGCTATTCTCATACTAGCATTTTTAGCTGGTAGTGAGATTGCAGATAATGAATTATCAATAAACGCTTTGGCTATTCTTAATTCGGGCGGAGTTGATGATACAGATTTAGACTTATCAAACTTACCTGAGCAAGCACAAACTAACCTTAACTCAGAAATAGCTGTAGCACTCGGAGCAAGTGCGGGACTGGCTGAGGCTATCTCGTCAGGTGAATTTGAAGACAGACAAGAAGCGTTATTTAGTCGGCTTACAATGTGGGCCACAACAGCTTTAGGTATAGTCTCTCTTGGTAAGTTATTTCTTGATGCTGCAACATTTCAGATATGGTTATACAGTCCGTTAAAGCAACACTGTGATGATTGTGCCGGATTGAATGGACAGGTTCATACTGTATTAGAGTGGCATGATTTCTTTGCTTCTACTAGTAAGCGGCCACAAAGTAGAAGTCTTTTATGTAAAGGTTTTAATTGCGGCTGCGGTTTCTTCAACGCCAATGGCCCTAGTGTGGGGAATTTTGTGTAATGAATACTATTGATGTAGATAGGCTAGTTGTAAGTGCAAAAAATGGTGCTGTCGTTTATGATTCAATTCGAGAAACAATGGAGTTTTGTCTTATAAAAGGCTTGAATAGAGCTATTTTAGTTCATAATAGTACAGAGTATATTATTGATATTGAAAAGATCGTTCAAGATATATTTATTCCTGCATAAGGGTCATCTTGACATATCATAACTCAATATGATATAATCGCGTAGAGGCTCTCTATGCATTGGTTGGTAGACACAAGAGAAGATTACAAGGTAATGACCTGGCAGGAAAAACTTCTCACTCGAATTCATAGAGAACTTGAAAGAAAAGGGTGCATTAGACTTCTTGTAACTGTGGATAAAGACGGAAGTCTAAATATCGAAGAAATAGGAAAAGTAGAACGAATAATTAAATAGCTACGAATCAAATCTAGCAATCTCAAAGCCACGTAAGATACAGCGGAGATACTCATTAAATTGAGTATCTCCGCTTTTTTTATTTATGGAACATTTACAAGTACCAACCAATTCAAAAGGTTCGACCGTTTCGGAAACTTTATTAGAAGTTCAGGAAAGCGGCAAGTGGTCGCAAACCGACGCTAATTATGTACCACAAGCGGAGACTAATGTTTGTGGTACTTGTCGTTTCTATTTACGTTCGGAAAGCGGCGCCGTAGGGACTTGTCAGGTCGTAGAAGGTGACATTAACTGGAATGGTACAAGTGACTTGTATATCTCAGCCGAAGAAGAAGCGGCTGCAAGCCTAGCAGAATTAAATGCTTATGCGGATGATGATGACAAAAAGAAAAGGGGGATTATGAATAAACTACAACAGGCGTATGAATTTATTAAAGGGCTTATTGAAGTTGAGCGACGCATTAAAGATGTTGACGAATGGGATGGGTCAGCTTCTCGATGGTCTTCCACGGAAGCATATTGTAATGACTCCTTAATTAATCTTAATGAAGGAGATCCAGAGGACTGGACGCAAGCAAATTGCAAACTTCCAATTAGGGAGCCGGGTGATAGTAAAGATACCTTTGTTCGTCAAGCTGTTTTTGCAGCAGCCGGCGGTAACGGTATCCAAGCTGTAGATGCCCCAGAGGACGCCAAAAAGGCTGCTGCTAACGTTCTAATAGGTGCTTATGAAGAAATGGACTTAGTAGCACCTGATGCTGTTTTTACAATAGCTGACAAGGAACCACCTACTGAACGATCCATTTCATTTGGAGCAATCCACGAGCAAGTTTGGAATTTACTAATAGGTGACGATTGGGATAGATGGCTTATTGATGTCTATGATGACAATGGGCAGATGTATGCTCTAATCACTTCAAATGGTCATCTCTTTAGACAACAGTTAGGCATTGTCAATGACCAGGTTGAATTAGCCGGTGAACCATTTCAGGTATCAGTTGACCATCCAGTTATTCAAACACGCACTACAATTCAACGTCAAACAGACGGTAAGTATAGATGGTTGTCTATATCTGCTACATCGGTCTTAAATCGGGTAGGTCAAATTGATAGCAAAGCTCTTTTTGATAGTTTCATAGCTCATACTGAAGAAACTAAAGAATATCCAATCCGACAATTTTATCATCAAGGTTCAACCTTTAGAACGGGCCAATGTGATTTTCTTGGCCGCGATGATAATTGTCTTATTACATCTGGTTTATTTGATGATACCGAATTGGCTCAAATAGAAGTTAAGGCTAGGAAGAACGAGCCGGATTATTGGGGCGAGAGCATTGGCTACTTGCCAACTGAAAAGCCAGATTTATTAGAAGTCCAGAGTGGAATTAACATACCAGTTTATACCACTGGTATTTTAAGAGAGATTAGCACATTACCTGAAAAGCAGGCTGCTAATCTCTTTACAATCACTACTCAGCAAGAGGAGGTAACTCGTATGCTGAAAGGTAAAGTAGGAGAGGCTTTTGTTCAGCTCTTTATTGATGGTGGGCAGACAGAAGATGACGCTGAAAAGTGGTTGTCTGAGAATCCTGCCGAATTAAATCGAATGATTAAAGAAAATGGTTTGGTTAAACGCAATAAGAAGAATGACAAACCGGCTGAAACTGGGTCAGAAGTTGTAGAAGTTGTAGAAGTTGATGACGCTTTGATTGCGGAGGTTGTCAAACGAGTAGCTAGAAATGATACAGAGCTACAGAAGCAAATTGAAGGATTGGTCACGACTGTAGAATCAATCAATGTTAATGTAAAAACGCTTAACGACAATCAGGGCGATATTGTTACACGCATTGATACTTTGCAGCAGGATGCTGACAAACGTTTTGAGCAATTGGAACGCACTAAGACCGAAGATTTGCAAGAGTCTATTACTAATATGCCTAGTGTGCCGCAAGTGCGGCGATTTGAATATACGCCTCGACAGGGCGCACAATCAAATGGTCAACCTGCCGGTACAATGGCCGAAAAAGCAAATGGCCTAAAAAGCCACTATTAAATCTAAGAAAAGGAGGTAAAACATAATGGAATATACAGCACAAATAACACCGGATAGAGTTCCGGCAAGAGTTCCTAGTCAATTGGTTCAACGTGATACACCATTAGCACTTGGCGTCAATCCAGCAATTAGTCCATTTGGCTGTTGTAACTTCTTTGATACGTGCAGCGATGAAGGTCTATTTACTCTATTTTTTAATGGGCAATTAGACCTATTGGACTGGATGGGATTTGAGGTTTCCGATGTTTGTTTTCGAGAAATTGAATATCTCAATTTTGTTTCACCGGCCAACTGTAATGAAACTGGTGTTGTAGGAGCTTGTGAAGAGCCAAAAGGAATTGACTTTGGTAGCTGTTCGCAGACTATAGAAGACTTTGGTTCCTATGGGCGGCGTAGTCCAACACGCCGGGCCGACAAGCCAGTTAAATATTGTGAAAATTCACCTATGCGATTTATTGACGGTACGCGAGTAGCAAGCGAATCGCAATGGGACGAATTCTTTACAATGAACCAAATGCTAACCGATATTCGCAAAGCTCTGATTACTGGCAATGCTGCAACTGCCGATCAGTTTGATGGATTGGAGCAAATTGTAGCTACGGGTTACGCTTGTGAAAGTCTTGATTCCTACGTTGTCGATTGGAATGGTCAGCCTATGGAGGGTGGTAATGGCATCACTTTAAATGGTAATGCCACTCCTGAAGGCTTTGATATTGTTGACTGGCTGCTTGATTTAACACGCAATATCAGAACGCGAATTAGCTGGTCACCGTTACTTCAAAATCAACAGATGCGAGTAGGAGATATGATCCTGGTTCTACCTGGCTTTATGGCGCGCTGTCTGCTTGATTTTTACACGTGTTGGTCAGTATGTTCAGGTGCGCAGTTTGAAGAAGCTAATAAGTCACCATCTCTTGAAATGCGTGATTTCCGATTGCAGCTTAACGGTGGTCTCTTTGGTCACGGTCGTATCTTCCTCGATGGCTTTGAAATTCCTTTATTGCAATATGATTGGGAATTGATTAAGGGGCCGACGCGCGGCGATATGTACTTGTTAACTGGCTCAATAGGCTCAATGCGAATTTGGGAAGGTCAGCACTTAGATATGAACATCGTTCCCCAAGAGTTTGAGAACTTAGGAGTTTCCGGTAATCCTGGTAATTTCTATATTCGTGATGATGGGCGTGTATTGGGCAAAGTTGTTACCGATGGCACCTGCTATCAACTGGAATTGCGGATACGGCCTAGAATTTTCTGTACTGCGCCTTGGGCGCAAATACGTTTCCAAAACGTGGTATGTCGTACTCCGAGCGGGCCGCTATCACCTGATCCGTGTGAGAGTAGCTTCTACATTGAAGACCCATTAACATCTGCGAGTTGTCCATAAATAACGATTGAGGGGATATGTACAAGCCGAATTGGTTCTTAAATTTACTTTGGTTAATTCCTACATTTTTTTGGGATAAAGTTTACAGAATGTTTGGTTATGTGTTTGCTGCAACAGTTGATAAAGGCAAGCCAATATCATATTATTTTGAGAAATACAATAGCTTACCTGATGAATTTAGAGGTGTTGTACCAAAGTGAATTTAACGGTAGTAATACCATTCTTTAACGGTCATGATACGCTGGGGAAGTTGTTAGAAACACTCCCCAGCGGTCTACCCGTTATTGTGGTAGATGACATTTCAGATAGACCTCTGCTTACTGTCAAACGTAAGAACACTCGTATTATTCGTATGGATAAAAAGGGTTATTTTACCGGGGCAGTAAACAGAGGCTTGTCTGAAATTATGACAGATACGTTAATTCTCAATCAGGATACATACTTCGAGAATGATAATTGGCTCAATCTTTTAGAGGAAAAGTCTAAAGATTTTGACTTAATTGGTGAGGGAATAATTAGGCATCCTTCATGGCCGTCTGGATATATTCACGGTACATTTATGTATATTAAACGTGAAGTATACCAAAAACTTGGGCCGATGAACGAGCAACTTTATCCGCTTTGGGGCAGCACATGTGAATATCAATTAAGAGCGTGCCGGGCTGGATTTAAGGCATTGCCAATTGAAAGCGGCAACGTTCCAGGCTTTGTTCACCTTCGTAAAGGCGGGCAAGGTTCGTCAATTCAGCAACTCCTAAAACGACAAGATAATCGAGGTTTATTCTTAAGAACTCCGCCTCGAGTATCTGTGATTATTACATCTTATAATTATGGGGCATTTTTAGAAGATGCTGTAAATTCCTTGATTGGCGGCAAAACCTCATTAGGTCATTTTGAACCACAATCATTTCAGTCATTTGATATTATCATTGTAGATGACAAATCAAAAGACCACAGCTTGCGAGAAGCTGAAAGATTAGCTGATGATTTTAAGGGTATCAAGGTCATCGCCAGGGACACAAAAGGTGGTACGCCGGCAGCCTTGAATACTGGCATATCTTCTACCAGATCGCATTACATTACTCATCTTTGTGCTGATGATATGATGGAAACTCATCGACTTGAAACGCTGTATAATGCTGCTGAAAACAATCCTCACAAAGTAATCTACGACAACTTAATTTATTTTCAATGGGGCCAGCGAGGTATATTAACAGATTCTTACAATCCTCGTAAACGGACGATAGAACTTGGCGATCCGGGCATACCTGATAAATACAACTTTGATCATATTCTAAATAAGAATGGCATGCACACTGGCATATTTTACCCGCGCAAAGCCTGGGAGGATGTTGGCGGCTACTCTGAGATAATGACACGTGGCCGGGAAGATTGGCAATTTAATATCGCTCTAGGCATTAAAGGATGGTGTGGGGTAAAAGCTCGACCGGCCGGATACCTATATAGACGTGAGAAACAAAACAGAACTCTAAAAAATACTACGCCAAAGCATAGGTTACGATTTAAGCGACAAATAATGTCCTTATATCCCGAAGTCTACAGGGGGAAACGTCCAATGGGATGTTGTGGTGGAAGTAAAAATAAACAGGCAACCAATGAAGCTAATTCTGTTGGAGCTAAAGGAGTCCTTAAATTGCCAGGAGCAGACGATGGTTTTGTAATGCTAGAGTACATTGGACAAAATTGGGGCAAACAAACGTGGTATGCTAATGGAACAAGATATGATTTTGGCTTGAGTAGTCCGTTGGGTCACGTCGCTAAAAATGATGCTGATGTTTTATTGGCAGCTATAAAAAATAAACAGAAAGTTTTTAGAGTTGCTAAAACAAAACAGGAACCTGTTATTGAGATTGCTCCAATTGATCCGGCTGAATTTACAGTGTCGGGATTAAAATTAAATGGCTATTCTGCCGATCAGCTTCTAATGATTTTGGAACTTGAGCAATCTGATAAGCAGAGAGTTGGGGTAATCAAAAAAGTTGAACTGGCTTTGGAAGTCAATCACGGCATAACGGAGCATTGAAATGAGTAAGATTAAAGAAACCTTACAATCACGTAAATTCATCATTACTCTCTTGGTCATTGCGGCTGCAATTACTGGGTTTTTTACTGGACATATTGATATCGAGAAAATGATTGAGATAATTCGCTGGGCAGCCGGTATTTATGTTGGTTCATTAACTGTTGAAGATTCGGCAAAGAAGATAGCTGGACTACTTAAGAAGTAATGATGCAATTTATCTTATTGGTTTTAGTCACTTATCGACTTTCGATGTTGATAACTTGGGATGCAATATTTGAGCCAGTAAGGAACTATTTAGGTACTCATTCCAATGATTTTATTAGGGGGTATTTAGGCTACTTGGTTAATTGTCCATACTGCATAGGCATCTGGGTAGCCTTAATCTTAGCTTTTATCTACTATCCCGATAGCTGGCTTTTGATGACATTTGCTATAGCGGGTGGTCAAGCTTTTTTACAGGGATTGAAAAATGGGAATGGGCGATCCGGTTAGATTTGTCAGAAAACTGGCGGGCATTTTTGAAAATGCCTATAACCGTGTTCAATTAGAAGATGCGGCTGGTAATGTAATTGATAGTGCAAATCCATTGCCGACGAGTGCTAGTGGTACATCAAGCTCTGTTGGGCTTGTATCTACCAATAATTCAACTACGGCTTTACTTGGAATTAGCGGGGTGTTTACAGGGGTTGGAGATGATGTAAAAGACTTCGCATCGGTGTCAGTATCTTATAGTTCTGATGTGGCTAATCTGGATGAGACCGGATTGCAAATGCAGTTCTCAACGGATAATGTCAATTGGGATACTGTTAATAATGCTCACTCTCACACGGGGACACCGCAAGTAAATCAAGGTGGTATACATAGATTTCCGGTTTCTGGTAATTTCTTCCGAGTGGTGTATACCAATGGTGTATTAGCTCAAACCGTTTTTAGATTACAGACTCTTTTCCATTCTGATAATAGCTTTCCGTTAACAAATCGTATTGAGCAACAAATAGACACCACTAGCGATTTAGCACTTTCCCGACCGGCCACTGACATTCAACTTGATTTAGCTCGTAGACAAATTACAGGTCAAAGAACATTTTTCTTTTTCGGATTTAATAACAAGATTGATGCTGCCGTTTGGGAAGATATACATCCAAATGGGGGAGACATTAACTGGCTTACTATTGCTACTAAGGTCGAAGTACTTAGTAGCAATGCAGCCGACACAGCTGCAGGATTGGGTACTCGCTCAGTAGAATTACACGGTCTTTCCGCGACAGGAGAAGATCAAGATGAGGTAATTAACATGAATGGTGTAACGCCGGTAGAAAGTGCGTTAACTTACATTCGTGTTAATAAACTCCATAATGAGGAAGTTGGTACTTACGGAGGCAGTCATCAGGGTGACGTTACCTGTCGGGTTACGAGTGCCGGTGCTACTTTAGCGGTAATGACCGGTAGAGAGGGAGCAGTTAATTCCTCAGTTCAATATGGTTTAGGAGAGGCTGGTAACGGCTTTTATTCTGTGCCACTGGGTAAAGTTTTATACATTACTGGCGGCTCATTTGCTACAAATACAAGCGGTACGAAAACGGCTGATATAGTACTATATGAAAGAGAAGGCATTTTAGTAACATCCGCATCTATGTTACCCAGAAGAGTTTTATTTGATGCAATTGAGATTCAAGGTACCGATAATTTTGTGATACGCAGTCATATAAAAATCAAACCTTTAACAGATATATGGTTTAGGGCGCAAGCCAGTAATAACGATACCAAGATTGAAACTTTTTTAGAATTTTATCTTGTGAATGCTAACGCGGCGGGTGAATAATTATGCCAAGACCAGTAGGAATAAATGAAATTCAACCGGCCCGAAGTGCAAGGAATATTGTCCCAAATAATGATGCTTCTTTTACACGAACGCGAGGATTATATATTGGCACTTCTGGCGACTTACAAGTTGTAATGGCAAATGGTGCAACTGTTACATTTGTGGCAATTACAGCAGGCATCATACATCCATTATCAGTAATTCAAGTTTTAGCGACAAATACAACTGCTCTTAATATCTTAGGTCTATTCTAGTTAGGAGTAAGAACTATGGCCGGTGGCCCAATATTTCCAAGCTCGGCTTTTCCATTAACAGACGGTATTGTTTTTCCAAATTTTCACATGGGAGCGGGCGCGGGCGTTAAACACTTTGAGGGTTTGGGTGTAGCTGATGCTACAACTATTGTAGCTAATTCAACTTGGGAATTGACTTTCCAGATGCCTCCAACTTTACCAACTGGCACTGGTAAACTCCGCGTTTGGTCAGTAGCTAATGCAGCAACAGGAGTACTTAAGATCAATCCTGCATGGGCATCCGTAGCGGTTGAGGAGGATTATTCTTCAGCTACACTTAATGCCGAAGGGATTAGTACTATAACCTGGGCAACTGGTGATGAGGATGTAATCAAAGAAACACTCATTACGCTCGATGCTGATACATTGGTAGCCTCAGAACTAGTGGTAATGGACTTCATTATAGAGGATACGGATACAACTCTAGCTGTAGACTCAACGCATCAAGTTTCAATTATCTGGGAGTAGATTATGGCTGTATTGATTACTGAACAAAAGAGAATTATCGCTCAGAGATTTGTAAAACGCGCTTATAAAGATTTGTTAAAAACAGCAGACCTAGATGTTATTGAGATTACTGCTGCCATTCAGCCGACTGAAGATTGGATTAATGCTAATAAAGCATCCTATAATGCTGACCTTCCAACTACATTCAAAGATACAGCGACAGCTGATGAAAAAACTTTGTTATTCTGCTACGTGGCTATGAAGCAGGTAGGTTTAATCTAAGTGTCCCGTGATTTTGATCGTGCTGGGGCAGTAGATTACATCGCTTTAGGCGATATAGCAGCGGCCAGATTTCCGCAACTTAGTACCTGGACTTTGATTGGATTTATTAGACAAACCACTTCTGATGCGACTGCTGAATCTAGTTTTTTTTCTAAGTGGGGCGGTGGAGGCGCGGAAACGTTTAGGGGAAGGATAAATAATGGGACTGCCCCCCAAGAGCCAGAGATTTATATGGCTGGTGTGGAGGTAATAACCGGCCCAGATGTTATTGAATTAAATACGTGGTATATGTACGCTCTTACGAATGATGGCACAGGTGATGCAGGTCAACTGAAATTGTATCTGGCTACGATGGATGGAGTATTTGATCCTGATTATAACCCAGCAACAGGCACTTGCCCGGTAGACGAAGCGACTTTAACTACTCCGATTGAGATAGGTCGGGAAAGTGGCGGAGGCGATACTTGGGACGGTGTTATCGCAGATATTGCTTATTTTACATCGGAATTTAGCAGTGCCAAGATATTGCAATATCTGCGATTTCCAACACGGGTAGCTGTTGCAGAAGGTGGTGGTTGTGTTTATCATTTACCGTTTGGTTTTGGTTCGCCTGAACCGGATATGTCAGGGAACCAAAATAACGGCACGGTAAACGGTTCGCCATCAATTGTCGCTATGCCGCCAACTGCATTATTTACACCGCATTGGGTAACAGTAGAGCCAGTATCAGTAGCAGCAGTTGGAATGGCATGGCCAAGTAGAAATCATCCAAGTAGAAACCCAATATTAAGATTGTAAGTAAGGAGATAAGAAAATGGAAAAACAAGTAATTTTTTGGCAGAAGGTTTTTAATAACAGAGACAAGAGCTGGAAAAAAGTCCCTAGTTTCTCTACTCTAATTCCGGTTAAGGGTGTTGTAGTTGGTGATAGCACTCCAATTTGCGGATATTGTGGAGACCAAGAGGTGGTTCACCGCCGACGAAATAGGCGACATCTTTTCCAAAATCCGATAAGTGGCTTGACTATTAATGTAACTTATGTTGGTGGTAAAACTGGTACAATGAAAAATGTCCAGCAGGGCAAAGAAGCAAATTGCTGGACGGAGGAGACTAAATAATGAGTAGAGAATATGCAGTAGTTTTTGAAGAAGTATCTGTTTCAGCAATACAAGATTTGTTTGAGGTTGTTGCTCCGGCTGATGCTTCTGTTAAAATAAAATCGGTAGAAATTGGTCAGTCAAGTGATGCTGGGGATGCGGAAGCTGAAATGCTTCCAATTCTTATGCATCGAGGTACAGCCACAGGATCGGGCGGAACTACAGTAACTCCTTCGCCATTAGAAGAGGGTGATGCAGCATTTGGTGGTGTGGCTGAAGCAAACAACACTACTCAGTCAGTTGAAGGTATGTTCATATATGCTGGAGCATTTAATGTTCAGATTGGGTTTTTCTACATACCGCCACCGGAACTACAACCAACTATTTCGCCTAGCCAGTTATTTATAGTTGAGTTGCAGGCTGCGCCTAATGATGCGCTTCTCATGAGTGGTACAATTGTGCTAGAAGAAATTGGTGGGTAATATTTGACGGAGTAGTATAAATGGGAGTTTTCCGTAAACGTTGGGAAGATTTCTATAGGCCCAAGCGGAAACTCCCAACTTCAATATTTGTACCTGGCGTTCTGGTTGCGCCTTCTAAAATTCATCCAAGCCGGAATGTAATATTAAGGGATGATACATTTCGTACGGTACTATGGCAGTACTATACACCTAAACGGGTTTTATATACTTCGGTATTTGTTCCTACTGGTGGGCCAACTCTTGTTTCTAAAGTTCACCCATCACGTAATCCGCGTTTAAGAGATAGCACGTTTAGACCTGCGCGTTTAGAACATTACCAACCTAAAAGGGTACTTCCGACTAGTCAGTTTGTACCAGGTATTTTAGTTGCAGTTTCTAAGGTTCATCCTAGTCGGAATATTCGGCTAAGAGATAATACGTTTAGACCACCATATCTAAATTATTATCAACCTAAAAGAGTTTTACCGCCGGCAATATTTGTACCTGGTATTCTAAATGCTTATCAAAAGGTACATCCTAGTCGGAATCCAAGACTTAGAAATAGAACTTTCAGACCACCGTTTCTAAACTACTACCAGCCCAGGCATGTTCTCTCGTCAGCAATACTTGCACCTGATATTTCATTAGTATTAGTC
>SDBT01000489.1_pt1 | contig 62572 bp, 57 predicted proteins | sample 2277101 | NCBI WGS metagenome assembly SDBT01 (sample SAMN10404973, study PRJNA504765) | marine sediment metagenome | isolation source: marine sediment core GS10_PC15, 103 cmbsf | place: Arctic Ocean: Southern Knipovich Ridge | collected 2010 | reverse complement strand
AATAACTCTTCTGATCTTGATAATCTCGAAGAACTGAAAGACGATTCGGTTTTAATAGACATAAAGGAGATTGAAACCTTGGAGAAGGAACTTTCCCAGGTTTCTAAAGAAATTTCAGATTATGAATCAGAATTTACACCACACGAACAGTTTTTAGCTAAGATGGCTTCTGAATACATTACTGTCTCCGAAAAAAGTAAAAGTTCCTCCCCATCTCCAAAACATTATTCAGTGCCCTTAGATGAAGAATTGGTTCCATCACTTTCCTCTGACCATTCTGATGAAGAAATTTCTACATTAGAAGATGAACTAGCTCGCTTAGAGACCCCAAGAGCATTTCAGCATTTCCATGAGCAACTTCACAAATCTCATCTCCAATTACTTGAGAGTGACACTCGTTTGACCGTGGATAAATTGATTGATGAACCAAACCTTGGTTTTCAAGTTACACCGCTCCCCGAACCTCCTCCTTATAATTTTCTTGCAGAGATTGAATCGTTTGAAGATGATGAAATTCAAAACATTAATCAACCGTTATATCCTTATCCAAATCGTTTAACAACAACAAGGACGAAAAATTTACCATTAATAATTCCAAAACAGCAAATAAAACAAGCTACCATTTCTAAATCAGCATCAACATCAAAAAAACGTAATAAAAAAGCAGTAAAGCCTTTAAAGAAGGAAGATATTGAATCCCCAAAAAATAATCAACCCACAACCAAAAAAGAAAAAGGAGAGTCTCATAAAAACGATAAAAGGAGTAACTATTCAAGTCTTGATTCATCAGACAATCTAGAATTAATTTTACAAAGAAATCTTACGCGGAAACGATCATATAGCATAGATTTTAAAATGAAAAGGATACAAAAGATCGAACAATTCGGTTTCAAGGAGTCAAAACCCGTAACCTTAACAGCATATGACCTTAGTACAAATACTAGTGAATCGTATGTTCGAATGATGGGGAAAATAACAGGGAAAAAAGATTATAGAAGTATAACGCTCTCATTAAGTTCAGAAATTGGAGATATGTATGGTTTTGACATGGAACAGAAAGTGATTATAAATGTTCAGAAAAATAAAATGGACATTGCATTAAATAAACAGAATTACAATTATAGGTTCATTATTACCCCTGGAATAGACCAGAATCTGAATTATACTTTTCGAAGAATTTATTCAGGAGTTTCAGACTATATAAATACATTTTCTACAAAAGAGATCCCAATAATTCAGCATTTTGGGTTCCAACCATCAAATGATGTAGTATTCTCAGTATACCAGAAAAATCATACCAAATTAGTGGAAAGTTCAGTTATTAGATTAGGTGATGCACAGAAGGTGGGGAAAAAAAGTTACCAAGCAAAACTAGGCTTTCCTCAAGCAATATTAAAAAAAATTTCTTTTGGAAAATCAAGACTCCTGAAATTCACAGTTACACCAAATAAAATGATTGTAATTCCAGTTAGAAAAGCTAATCCGCTAGTAGAAGAGCATAAATACAAGTATTACTTCACAATCACTCCTTTCAAAAAAACAGAAACTGGAATTAACCAACGGGATCTTGATAGAATAAACTACTATTATGCAGCCTATATTGGATATGAGTTTGAGCGGTTAGGACAAGAAATGCTAGTTCATCTATTTCCAAAGGCTCAAATACACAAACAACAAGTGTACAAAGTCATATTTGATGGGAAAGAGATAAAGATTAGGCCTGATACAACAATTATTGAAGAAGGAAAACCTACGACATTTGTGGATTTCAAAAAATCAATAGGTGCAATTCGTCCAAGAACTCTTAATTATTTAAGATATTTCCCCCAGAGCGAATTGATTATATGTGTGTTGGAGGAATTTGGGCAATCTTGGGAAACAAAACATATAGTAAATCAATTGAATAAAATTGGGGTAACAAAAACTGAGAAAATGGATATCGCAAAAAGAATTACTATTTTACATGTATCAGATATTACTAAAAGACTGCCCCAAAGAATATTAGAAAAATTCGAAACAAAAATAACAAATTTGAAAAAATCAATACCTGAAGATAGACTAGATGCAGTAAAAACTGCGAAAAAATTGAATTTCAAAATAGTTGAAAGGTTAAAGGGGTTAGGAGTTACCAGTGAAATAATAGAGAAGGTGAATAAACCAAGTAAGGGAATATTATATAGTATTCAAAATCTTTTAGTTTTAGAAAGATTAGTGATGTCTACCTATGGGACAGTTAAAAGTATAACCCATCAAACAGATATAAAGAAAGAACGGATGGTTCAACTGCGACTGAGGCAATTAGAACGACTTGGAATGGTGAAAGAAAGATGTTTCAGAGTGGGATTATCGAATAGACATTATTATTATTATTTTAAAAAAACTGCACCTGAATTAAACGATATTCTAGACCCTCAAGCGGTAAAAGGATTAAGAATATTGCAGAGAGAAGGCTATATTCCAACGAAAAAGATAAATGATAAAATTCTGAAGCAAATTATAGGTTCATATTGGTTAAGAGTATTAAGAGTTACCTCATTCATTGATAAAAGGAAAATTATAACAATTGAAGATTTGACTCATTTTAACAATATCAAGACAAAATCTAACTACAATACTCTTTATTCCTTACAAAAAATAGGCACGGTTAATCATTATCAAATAAGAAGAGAAAATACTGATCGTCAACGAGTTTATTTCTTTACTCACGACTTCCCAAATGGACTGAATATTTCAGATCAAATAAAATTCCTATACCCTTATCAGCAAGATGTAGTTAATAAGTTCAAACAACAAGGGTTGAAAATTCCAGAAGTTAAATCATTTATTGAATGGTTGGGAGATCATTGGTTAGTCTCATTAAGAATCTATAATTACTTTAAGGATGGAGATTTACCACAATCATCAAACGGTACTAAAGTACTCTATCTTTATGATTTAGTTAAAAGAATGAATGATTGTGTTGGTGGAATACGACCCGCTCTAATAAGATTAGAGGAAATTGGAGTTATAGATAGGTATCCTTGGTTTGAAAAATCGTATTACTTTCAATTAAAAGGTACAGATCCAATTCCACTTACTAATAATCCCCTCCTACCTACTGACATTCGAGAACCATTGAAATCAATAGAGGATATTTCTAATATATCTTTTCAAGATTTAGCTCATATGAGGAAAATTATGTCACGTAGTTGGAGTACATCGCTTAACATTTATAATATCCTATCAAAAGAACAGGATTTATACACTACTGGACTTAGTCGAGAAAATATAATAAACATACTAAAAGAGAATAAAATAATCCTAAAAAACTATTCGAGACATTTTAAACCGCTTAAGGATACAGGAGTGCTGTTTGTATATAAAATAGGACAAAAAAATTACTATATGCTTAGATCTTGAATTATTCATTTACTTTCTGAAATAATCACTAGAAATGTATTTCTAACGAATTGAAAAATCTTTGAATAGTGAAAAAAAGGGTTACCCTAGTGAGAAAAGATGTCAAAAGTCGCAATTATCAGTGCATCACCTTCAAATATAATTAATGATTACTCTAAATTGTTAGATATTATAGATTACCAATCTGTAATCAAAGAGAAATCAAAAACAGTCATAAAAATAAATTTATCTTGGACAAAATTCTATCCTGCTTGTTCAACTCCACCATGGCAACTAGAAGGAGTAATAAAGAAATTAATAGATGATGGGGTTAAGCTTGAGAGCATAATACCTACAGAAAACCAGACTGTTGTTACGAAAGTGTATAAAGGTTTCTATGAAAACAAACTCCTTGGAATTCTCAAGAATTTCGACATCAAGTTCCGTCCTCTAACTAATGAGAAATGGATTAATTATAATCCCAAAAGTGATGTTCCATGGATGCGAGAATTGTTTAAAGATAATATAATTATACCAGAGATATTTTTCGATGCTAATGTTATCCATTTACCCACGATAAAGACCCATGGCCACACTGTTACAACAGGTGCTATGAAGAATGCTTTTGGCGGGTTAATTCCCAAATATCGTCATCATTCCCATAAAGTCATTCATGAAATTCTTGTAGATTTACTTGCTATTCAAAAAGAAGTTCATAAAGGAATCCTTGCTGTTATGGATGGAACTGTATCTGGTAATGGTGCTGGACCCAGAGTTATGGAACCTGTTGAAACAAATCTCATCTTAGCAAGTGAAGATCAGGTTGCTATTGATGCTATATCTGCGAAATTAATGGGATTCGACCCCCTCAAGATCGATTATATTAAAATGGCACATGACCAAGGATTAGGGATGGGGGATGTAGATCAAATTGATATTCTTGGAATCGATGAGGATGAATTTCAACAAACGAATTTTCATTTTAAAACGAAACGAAGTTTAATTATCCGCTGGGATCAACGAATTCGAAAAACTACCTACCGTTATCGCCCTTTAAAACCCCTCCATTGGTTCTTATTTAATACTCCTGTTTTTCGCATGTTTATTGCCGCATCTAGTGTTTATCATGATTGGCTTTGGTATCCTACACTTGGCAAAAGGAAAATTAAGAAGTTTCAAGAAACTGGATGGGGAAAATTATTCGATAGTTACGAATACGGAGAAAAAGAGAAATATCCTAAGATTAAGGACTGGAATCCCTATTAATATTCCTAATGACTCTTATATTTTTTCTCTCACTTGGGGAAGAACTTCTCTTCCTAGTAAATCTACTCCCTCTTTTGCCGATATTAAGCCATGAGGGGTACCATATTCGATCCGATTTACCCCTTTCTTGAATAGATCTAAAGTTTGATCAACAATTTCTTCGGGGGTTCCAACAAAAGTAGTTTTTTTAAGAAGTTCATCGTCAATATACTCACTCGCTTCTTTGAAATCATAATTTGCTGTTGCTTTTTGAATACTTGACATCAACTCCTCATCTAACTTCAATGTTGGATCAAGTTGAGTTACTATTGGTAGATACATCGCAACTTTTTTCCGTGCCAAATCTCGGGCTTTGTCTCCATCATGATCCACTACGCTTACTGCTCCGATTGTTAACCCAATTTCAGAGACATCTCGATTTACTTTTTCAGTTGCTTTCGTAATTATTGATTGAATCCATGGTATAACATCAGGATTTGCTGTTCCTCCCAGTTTTAGTTCCGAAATTTCATGAATGCACGCCAGTATTGTTTTCGGTCCCCAAGAGCCGAGTAAAAATGGTATTCTTTCTCGAAGTATATTCCATCTAAGTGAATCCCCTCCTTCTAATGAGAAAAATTTCCCTTTATATGCTCTTTTTGATTGTTTTAATAAATGGCGTATGCATTCCATTGCTTCTTTCAATGCAATGATTGGATTCATTGGTTTTAATCCAATATAATCCAGCCATGCCCCTCGGGCTAATCCTAGATAAGCTCGTCCGTTAGAATATTCATCAATCAACGCTATATTACCTGCTATATTTATTGGGTGACAAGTGAAAGGATTTACTGCAGCTGGACCAATTTTTATTTTTTCTGTATTACGTGCAATTTCCGCTAGAGGCAGCCAAGCTGGCTGATAGAGCAAATCATTGTATACACTGATTCCATCAAATCCAATATTCTCAATTTGGCGTGCTAATGGGCCATACTCCGCTAATGGCTTATTTGTTTGCAGTGCAAGACTGATTTCATAATTATTCAAGGGTTAACACCAGGTATCGAAATATATTTCTAAACTATTTTAATTCTCTTAAAGATTTATCTAATGCTTGAACTCCTTCTAATAATGCTTCTTCTGATGCTAATGTAACAAACTTGTAAGATGAATTCAAGAATGTCAAAAAAAATGTTAAACTAATGTTCTTTCTTAAGAAATTCTTCGATTTTTTCTGGGGAAAAATCAGGATAGGTCTCGTGAACCAATTCAATGATTTTCTTCGAGCCTAATTCTGTTTTCAGTTTCTGTAGATCGAGATACTGGAGTATTTGCTTAATTATAGGTCGTTTCGCATCCCAATGGATGAACGAAGTATAGAATTCTCTGCTAATAGAATGATTCAATAGAGTATTTACAATTCTTGCTTCTTCAAATGAATCCAGTGGAATAAAATAGCACGTATCATCTAGTACTATAGGTTTATTGTTGTACGGGGATATTAATCTGAAGTTAATCTGCTTGTAGAGACCAGAGATAGCTATCTTCCATGGTGAAAATGAATAATCCCCAACACCAAAGATCGAAAAGCGAGGCCGATTATTATAAATGGAACTTGCTCTTGCTCCAAGTTTTTCAGCGTGACTTATCAGATATTTCCATGTTAATGGAGCTCTTCTCTTTATAATAGAAGTATCTTCTCCAATATACTTTTGAGTTACAATCATCCATTTTCTAATCTTATCTAGACGATTATTGGCTAGATCTGAACTCTTTAACATTGGGTAAAGGTATTCATCTTCTATTTTGACCTCTTTTTTTAACCCGTTGAAGAGAGTACCGTCTTTTTTTGTCAGTTCCATGATTTTAGAGCAATCATGCTTTATTCCTGATCGCCAATTATGTCTATTTTTTCCTTGTAAATGTTTCCATTTTTCATAAAAGTGAATATTTGCAACTAGATTTCCATCTCTAATACCAATCTCTTGTATTGGATGATCGGAATTAAGATTCAGGAAAATTTTGCATGAAGAACTGTGCGAATTTGGTTTTAAGTGGCAAATGAAAAGGCAGGCATCAACAGAAACATTAAAATGTCTTTTAGAGTCAATTAAATGGATTGAACTCTTTGAAATCATTAATTTCTTACTTTCACAATATAGTAATACCCTTCTTGCAACACTTGTTTTACATAGCATTGCAAGAATCCCATTATTCCCACTAAATGAGTCCAAAAGGGTGATAAGTACCCATTCTGATATATCAAAATTACTTCTTCCTGTTTTTGCCTCCAAACCACTATATTTATGGATATTCGATTTAATTGGAATATTACTCCCATTTAATATTGACATTTCAGCAGAAGTGATCCAAGGAGGGTTACCTATAATCATTATTGGGTCTTTACAAGTGTTTAATTCTTTTTTCCAGTCTAAGTTAAAAAAATCAGCTTGTTTAATGACTATGTGCTTTTTATGTTTAACCGAAGATATTTCTTCAAGGATCAAGTCAATATAATCTTTATTAATATCCATTCCAACGATATTTGCTTTTGGAAAGGTTTCTAGTGCTGCATGAATGAATGAGCCTGTTCCGCATGTTGGTTCTATGATAGTGGACGGATCTATACCAGAATTCCTTAAAAAAAGAACTATCTGGCGAGCTAACGGTCGAGGAGTCTGGAAATCACCAAATTCTTTGATTTTCTTAATATTTTTACGATATATTTTTACGATTTTTGGATTATTTTTCATTATTTGTACCATCTTATCTTTAAACTAAATAAATGAAATTATATCCCTTCAGAACTGAGAATATTTGAGATGTACATTTATGAAATTCATACAACACTGTAGGCATTCTATTTACTCAATTCCATATCCTCATCTTAATCAACAGGGGGTTGACCTAGCTCGTAAAGTGGGAAATGATTTAGGTCCTTTTAATCTTGTTATTACAAGTTCCAAACCACGAGCTTTTGAAACAGCAATAGCTATGGGTTTTGCTGTAGATCAAACCCTCAAAGAATTTTCTGGGATTAGTTCAACGGTTGATCAAGAAATCGCCTGGAACGCAGGATTTCAGAAATTTGCTGAAACTTACGAAAATAATGGAGCAACATCGCTTTGGGCTAAGGGGCTAGCCAAGATTTTTCTCAAAATCGTAAGAAAGCTCCCTGAAAATGGGTCTGTATTAATTATTAGTCACGGAGGGATTGTCGAAGGGAGTATGATTGGATCTTATCCTGATTTTGACTATTCGAATTGGAATAGATCTGTACAGTATTGTGAAGGAGTTAAGCTATCCTTTGACAATGATAAATGCATTTCAGCAAAATATATTGAGGTTAACAACAGTTTGTAACTTATTACTAGTTATAACTGGAATATTTCAATGTAAATCATGGAAAATGATTATCTTCCTTGAAAGCTTATAAGGATTCATTTCTGAGAAGAAATAAGCATGAAACTAATTCAGAAAAAGAAATATCTCTTTTACTTTTTCAATCAAAACTGGTTATTGAATGATGAATAAATCAAAATTCGATATTCTTATCTGGATATTTGCCCTTTCTACGTTATTTCAAGGGGTTTCCGCTGGAAATGACCTTGAACTGGACACAATAAAAAAATACAATAATATTATGATTAGTTTACGTGAGAAAATAAATCAAGATTATGACATTCCAGTTATCCAAATCATTGCTCCTAAAAATATGACTTATGCTGCAACCGTATGGTACTGTGGATTAGATAATTTTTCGTTAAAGGGTTTGATATTGATACCAAAATTATTCATCAATGTGTACACTTCATTAAAAGATGTTTTGAGAATTTATGAACCGCTCTCATAAGGGATGATATATTTTATGGTCGAGAATATAAGGGAAGAAAAAATATTCTAATGACAAGGGATGTGGCAGATTGACGACGGTACTTACAATGGCTGTGTATGAACCAAAATTGTGTGAGTTGATGAAAAACTTTATATAAGCCTTACCCGTATCGTGATAGGATAGATCATGGAGAATGAGAAGCTTGTCCTGCGATTGGGTGGTCTAGCCGGTATTCTGGCTTTTATCGCCTGGGTTGTCGATATGCCTATATATGTACTTGTAGATCCCTTTATCCCTGAGGGACTGCTGCAGTTCCCTGTCAACCGTGTGGGTCTCGCGGTGAACACTATTATGTGCATGACGAGTGCCATTCTGTCGGTAACCCTCGTCTTGGCCTTGTAGCGGGTTCTTCGTGAAACCAGCTTGGCACCCGCTCTCTTCGGGAGTGTATTGAGCATAATAGGGTACTTCGGAGTTGCTCTTTCAGATGCGGCCACGTTTTTCGCCTTCAGTCCGCTTTCTAACCAATATCACGCGCCAGCGGCGACATCCGAGGTGCAAGCGACGGTCGTCTTATTGTGGGAGACAACCCAAGGTATAGCTTACACGTTCACCTTTGTAGGGAGCCTCTTCCTGATGGTCGGGATCACCGCTCTCGGCGTTGCCATGATTGGAGCCCCAGACTTCGGCCGCCGTATCGGAAGGGTGATCGTAGTCCTCGGGGTGGTTGGGACTATGTGTGTGGCTGGTAGTCTGTTTATCTTTGAAGCAATAGCAATAATGTTCCTGGTCAACCTCACCTTCCTTCTTCTCTTGGGATTGAAGGTCTACAGATTGTCGAAAGAACCACACACTTCAAAAACCTAACTAACACCTCAACAAAGAACAGAATATTTTAATAGGAAACAGCGACAACTCGAGGAGATCTTTCAGCTTTCTTAATAGGTTTGATTCGACAAAGGCGTTTTGCCCATAAGAGAGAGTAGTCCAAACCTATCTTTTGTTTAAGTTTGAAGGATTATCTTTTCTATTAGAAAATAGAAGAATGAAGCATTCCCTAAATATATAATCATTATGAGAAAAGCCCCACTAATTTTTTCTGGAAGAGATTTTTCTTTGGTTTGTAAGTACATCCAATAAGTTGTTATCCCTAAGAGAATTTCAGGAATTATGATATAGATTGCAATATTACTTATCATAGTGACATTTTGGGCATGCCAACTGATTGCTAAGAACTGTTCTGATAGTCCAAAGATTAGGAGAGAAGCGATAGCAACAATTGGGTAAGAATAATTCCGTGATATTCTTTTCTCGGTTCTATTGCCAAGAAAAATAATCATGAATAAAGGAATTGTCCATAATCCTGCCATATAAACTGATACGGTTCCAATCCTAAGAAAACCATCTTCAGGAAATACTAAGATATCCAATTGAGCTGATAAAAACCAATCAGGAAAAAATTGAAATAAGCTAAGAATTAAGGAAAAAAACCAGATATTTCTCCATTCAGTATATCCTCTAAATGTACTAATTATTGGTATTGCTATAATGTACAATGCAATGAGAATGGTTAATCTAAATCCTAAGGATATCGGTATTAATAGCACTATTCCGCAAAGAAGTGCAAAAAGAACGTGAATGATAAGGATATCGAACTCTTCTTGGGTTAAAAAGGAAAGGGGAGAATTAGATTCATTTATTGATTCAGACATTGATATAAATTCCTTATAATAGTAGTAGAAAAGAAAGATAATGAATTTTTCCTTATATTTCTTCATCTATTCGAAAATTTTTTTTCTCCGTTTCAAGGATATCAATTCTTTCTTCATCATTGCTAGTATCGAAATAAAACACTCGACCGTTAATATCAGTAAAAATAGCGCTTCCTATGCCATGCTCCTTTCTATTTTCTTTAGACAAGCTAATTCCTTGAGTTTTGAGATAATCAGTAATTTTCTCAATATTACCACCACGATAATTAAAAAGAACTGGAGCTCCGAATTCTTTTTCAATAAATTTGTCTGGAAACAGTGCTAGATAGATTATCCCGTCTGTAATGGTGCACCAACCCTTATTCGGTCCTCCTGTATAAATTTTAAATCCTAGTTTTTTATAAAAATCTATACTTTCTTGAAGACTGTCAACTGAAATACATATCTCAAAATGGTGCCCTAATTGTGGAATTTCAGTCATTATAAACCATCTCATCCTATTATTTATTTTTTCTAATGCTAAGTATGATTTATTAACAAATAACTTATAATCACTTTTATTCCATTTTTTTCCATCTTCGTATTCTTTTGTTTTTAAACAGGAGTAGAAAATTATTTGAGAGTAGCAGTTATCGGAGCAGGTGCAGTAGGCGGGCCAATTGCAGCTCATATCGCAGAAAATAAAATTGATATTACAATCGTTACCAAACATCCTGAGCTTGCTGATTTGATACAGACTAAAGGTATAAAGTTGCAGGGATTTGAAAATAATCGTTATGTGTCTATTAAAGCTGTTCCATCAATTCATCAGTTGAAAGGGAAATTTGATATCGTTCTTCTTGCTATGAAAGCTATGGATGTGTTAGAATCATCCAAAGCATTACTACCTTTCTTACATGATGATAGTGTAGTTGTCACACTTCAGAATGGGATTGTAGAAGTAGATGTGGCAACCATCGTCGGTCGAAATCGTGTTATTGGAGCGGTGGTTGTATGGTCCTCAAAAATGATTAAACCTGGAATTATTGAAATAACATCACCATCTGGTGTGTTTTATATAGGATTACTTGATGGAAAGGGGAATCAAACACGATTGAAGGATGTATCCAGATTATTAGAATTTTGTTTTCCAGTTGTTATTACTGAGAATATTTATGGAGCTTTATACTCGAAACTATCTATAAATGCAGCTATGAACGGATTAGGAGCTATTAGTGGTTATACTGTAGGAAAAATAGTTGAACATGAAAATACAAGGCATTTATTAATGGTAATTATTACAGAATCACTTAATCTGGCTAATGCACTAGGTATTCAACCAATATCACTAGGAGGGATAATTCAACCTCAAGATATTACTCTAACAGAATCTGATTCTTCTGATACATTAGCTAAAAAGCACCAAACAATAATAGATGTTTTCAGTCCTCATGGAGAAGCCAAATCGTCAACTTTACAGTCGTTAGAACGAGGTCAACCCTCGGAAATCAACTATCTCAATGGATATATTTCAAATAAAGGAAAAGAACTAGGTATTCAAACACCAATAAATACAATGATAACTCGCCTAGTAAAAGAAATAGAAGTAGGAAAGAGGAAAATTTCCCCAGATAATTTATTAGAACTTCCCGTCCAGTAAATTTGTTTGATCCCCTCAAGATGTTAATTCTGATAGGAATAAATAGATTTTAAGAAAAATAAAATCTAAATCGATAACCTATTACGTCGTCAAAGTCTTGTTTGAAGACGTTTTCTAATTGATTTCACATAACAAACTTGGAATGGAAAATCAAGTAATTTTGAGCTCGAGTGGAACTGTGTTAGATTTGAGTTCGTTTAGAGAAATTAAAACATTAATTAGATATCAATCTCTTTGGCTGGTTCATGTTCTTCAAGCGGTCCTATCATAAATACTATATACCGAAGTGTAGAAGTTTAGAATCCTATACTTTTCCATTCACCTTTTCTTTTCTCTATTCTTGATTCTCGTGCGAATGATCACGCTCAACAGTGCTAACGCAATGATTACCCCTTCAAGTCCTAGAAATGGAGAAGAAAATATAACTCTTATATCTGATGTGTACGTATTCATGCTAATTGTTGTCTCTGAAATCGTGGTTGTAGCTCTAGTAGTCGTGGTAGATGTAGAACCTGATTCGTAAGCAGTAGCACTTGCTTCAGTGGAAAGATCACTTTCACCCACGCTGTTAGTCGCCGTAATAACGTAATAATAGGTAATGGAGTTGGTTACTGTAATTTCGCTGAAAAAAGTATTAACTGTGCTTTCTATAAAGTAATATGGTCCTCTTTCCATAGTCGCACGATAAATTGTATAAAAACTAATGGTAGAACCACCATCATCGATAGGAGCATCCCACGTGATATTAATGTATCCGTCTCCTGATATCACCTGAACATTCAACGGTTCAGTAGGTGCAAATCGCGTTTCTCCATCCGTTTCATTTATACTTACCTCAGTGTTACCATCATTCATTAATGGATACGAATCTTCTATTCCTACTTCGCCATCCAGACCATATGACGTATCTCCTATACCATCATCATTATCATCGGTGCCATTATAATCACTCCAGTAATTGCCATGCGTCCCATTAGTCCAGGTATTGGTGTCTGTATCGACAAAGCCCTGAGATGAATCACCTCCATTTGAAATGAAGGTATTGAAATAAATAGAGTTATTAGCAGCGTCGGTTAAATAGATTCCATAATTTTCATTATAACTGATATTATTATATTGAATGATATTGTCAGTAATCCCCAGATATTCATCCTCGTCATCAGTTCCGCAAAGATAAATCCCATTATTCCCATTATATCTTAAAGTATTGTTCAGTATGGTGTTATTGCTAGAAATTGACAGATCTATACCAGTACCTGTATTATTTGTTACCATGTTACCAATCAGTTCATTATTCGATGAGTCATATAAATCAAATCCATAGGTGGTGTTTCTAATTATATTCTGAATGAAAAAATTGTGATTGGCTTCAATATATATACCGTATGAGTTATTTTCGAATGTATTCAATTTTATTGTATTATTCTCTGAACCAACACAACTCATTCCTTGAGAAGGATTGTTAGTTATAGTGTTAGAGAGAATCGTGTTATTATTAGATCCTGATATCCGAAATGCTCTGTAAGTATTACCTGATACTTGGTTGTTGACTATATGATTTGTTTCTCCCCCTGAAAGAAATAATCCATAGTTATTTCTTTGTATGGTATTGTTTGCTAATACATTCTGCATAGAGTGCAGTAAATAAACCCCATATTCACTATTTCCAATGATAGTATTGTTTACAAGAATATTATTATGGCTCACTAGCAATTGAAGCGCTCTTGAGCTATTTATTACCTGTAAATTTCTTATTTCGATAAAAGAGCAGTTTACCAGAATTAATTGTCCTGCTTCTCCAGTGATAATCTCATTAGAGACATGCTGACGAAAGATCAGAGATTTATTGTTAACAGTATTTCCTTTAACAACGCCTTGTTTCAGATTAGCAATGGTAGTACCGTGTAGTTTCAGCCCCTTTTCCATAGTATTATTGAGAAAGTTATTATCAATAGAGAAGTACAAGTAAAATCCGTAATCCGTGTTGTTATATTCTCTATTTGCGGTGAAACTGTTATTATTTGAGTTTCTGATATAATAACCATATTTATTTCCTGAAGCAATGTTGTCAATTAGCGAATTATTATTTGAATAAGCCAGTTCGAATCCATAATTATAGTGATCGATAGCGGAATTGTTAACTAGCGTATTAGAATGGCTCCCTGTCAGTATAAAGCCATACATGAGATTTTTTATTGCTCGATTATCAGTTAAAACATTATCATTCGAATAAATATAGAAACCACGATAATTTTGAGTGGCATGGTTATTTGTTAATGTGCAATTTCCACTGTTGTCATTGAGATAAAATCCATTTGCAAAATTATCGATTGCAGAATTGTTGATTAGTGTGTTATTAGGACTGGTGTAATATAAATAGAAGCCATCTTGGTCATTAGAAATAGCTGTGTTACTTGTTAGCGTATTGTATTTACTATACTCTAATCTAAATCCTTGACTACATTCTCGTGCAGTATTATTCACTAAAATATTATAATCAGCGTAATCCTCTATATAAAACCCATATCCATTATATAAAGCTGTGTTGTTAAGCAAACTATTATTATTACTATAAAGCCATAGATTAAACCCGTATGAAGTGTGATTTAACGCAGTATTGTCTTGTAGAACATTATTGGTGCTGTGATATTGTACAGCAATACCTGAATGGGCATTCTTGTATGCCGTGTTGTTGATTAATGTGTTATTTGAAGAATAATAGTCAATCCAAAGACCAAAATAGCCGTTGAGTTCAAGATAATTATTTTGAAAGCGGCTATTATTGGTAAGGCCTGTATAGATTCCACTCATTCCACAATCTGTAATGTAACTGTCCTCAATACTTGCATAACTCACGTTATATAAATAAATACCATAAAAAGCTCCTGAAATTGTCATATCTCTCAAGATGAAATATTTATCGGTGTTTTGGATATCAATCCCACGGTCATTACTATTTCCTGTCGTAATTGTTAAATCTTCTATCATATAGGGATTATTTTGTGTTCCGTTTCCTGAATTCGCGGCATTTGCAAGCTCCACATTGCCATTTATTGTTATTGGTGTATCTAGGCTCATACTGATAGATTTGACATTCACCACATTTCCAGTAGAAGCAATTACAATCACAAATAACATAAGAATGGTAATTTTTCTTTTCACTTTCATCATCTCATCTTGATTTAATTACTGAACAATGTTCACTAACTTAAATGATCGGTGTTCACTAAGACTTATAAAGGTTAGTAAATGAACAATGTTCGTTTAGAAAAGACAAATGGTTGAGTCAAATGAGGTAGAAACGTGACCATTAATTCAACAAAAGCGACTAAAGCGAACGAAAAGGACAATAACACCAAAAAAACTCGTGCTAGATCGGCTGAAGATAAACAAAAACAAATGCAGAGGATAATAAACTATGGTAGAGAACTTTTTCACGAACATGGGGTATCAGGTTTCAGCATGAGACAGCTAGGACGAAAACTGGAAATGTCATCTAGTAATTTATATAATTATGTTGATAACAAGCGTGAATTGTGGTACGCAATTGTCAAGCAAGATTTTGATCATTTTGCAGGAGAATTAACAAGCGTTCTTGCAGAGCTGTCTGGGAATTTTTCTGAGATCCTTGATAAATTGGTTGAACAATATTTTGCCTTTGCCAGCGAAGATTATCAACGGTTTAGAATGATGCATTTATTATCTCCACCAGTATCTGAAAAATCAGCAGGCCCCATAGAAATAAGTTATCGGCCCATTGCAGCTACTTTAATTATCGACTCGGTTAAACAAGCCATGAAAGATGGAGATTTGCCTGATGGTAACCCCTTACACTATATTCACTTATTCAATGCCGTTGCTCTAGGAGCTGTGTTAACAACATCACCAATCAATTCCCAGTATGGGGAAGATTTTCCCAGTATCGAGGATCATGGAGCATTTTTCCAATTCGTTCGAAAGCAGTTTCAAAAGCTAGTGAAATGACTTGATAGCTTGTTAAAGCTGAGCAAGACAAATAAAGGTATAATCTGACTTATCAAATTGGTCCAAATAAGGAGTAAAAGATAATAGTCAAAAGTTGATATTTACTCATTACAAGAAAAGTGAGATGATTGAAGACCGTTGGATTAAATAAAGATGATGAAGATCTTTTAAAAAGACTAAGAGCTCGATATATTTTAACAGGCAAAAAAATTTGAAGAAGAAATAGGTGATGATTACTACTAATATTGGAAGAAAATTTTGCATGGAAATTACTCCAAAACCAATAAGGATTCTACATAGAAAATACCTCCCATCTTTATTTTGATTTGATTCAAAGTTTGAATTGATGTGAAAATTTACGGGATTTTAAAATAATAGTCTTGTTTGTCGACATTTTGTCTATTCTTTCTATAGTTGTGAAATATGGTATAATCATTGAAAATATTCAAAAAAAAATTGATACAGGAATACTTTTTATTATTCAAGATTATTTAAGGATGGGGGAAATGAAACAAATTCCAGAAAATGTGATAAACTGGCTATTGGAGGAGGAAAACCCTTCGATACGGTATCGTACGATGCTAGAATTACAGGATCTCCCAATTACCAGGAACCAGGTTAAAGAAGCCAAAGAAGCTGTAATGGAGTATCCAGTGGTGCAGAATATATTAAAGAAGATGCAACCTGCAGGACATTGGGAGGTGAAAAAACGAGATGGCCGAATCATAGGAGCTGGGGTGGAATATGCTGATTGGAGTACTACACATTATGTGTTGAGTTATTTAGTTGAACTAGGGTTAACAAAGGACAATCCTCTAATTTATAAGGCTGCAAATCGCTATCTATCGCTTCAAGAACCGGATGGGGATTTCTGGAATCATTTTTCGTGTTTATATGGAATAAATATTCGAACCTTCATAAAATTAGGATTTCAAGAGGATCCAAGATTATTAAAGACGATTGATTTACTAAAAAGTATGATTCGAGAGGATCAAGGCTATTTGTGCGATATGCATGAAGGAAAACGAAAAACACGTCTGGTGAAAAGCTGTTATAAAGGGTCAGTAAAAGTCCTGTTTGCACTCAGTGAACTCCCTCAGCTATGGGTTGAATCACACGCCAAACGCTTAATTAACTACTTTCTTAATCGGAATGTGCTCTATAAAACAAAAAGACCTACTGAATTTGTGACAAGGGAAACTGGAAAAACTATCTTTCCCTTTTCCTACCGGGCGGGGCTTCTCGAAACTTTGTATGCCCTTGCAAAAATGGGATACGGTAAGGACCCACGAGTGCAAAACGTCTGGATTATTCTTCAGAATCATCGAACCTCAACTGGCCGTTATATTCTGGACTGGACTCCTGGTAGAACCACGAATCGGTATTTCTACCCAGGAAAAAAACAGGCTGAAAATAAATGGGTCACGTTCTATAGTTACCTGTGTTTAAAGTATAAAAACGAGAGGGGGAAAAGTAACGGCTCCAAGTGAATAAAGTAACAAATCCTAACCAATAACTTGTTCCGAAAAAAAGTTGATATAAGATCTAATTTGAGAAGAATTTTCTGAATGATAGAGTAGAGCGAATAATAATGAAATTGTTAGTTTTTACGGAAGGAACAATCATAATGCATAAGAATGCAAGGGGTCTTTCGAGAGAAGATATTGTACAACAAAGTAAAAATAGAAAAGATCACTTACTAACTGATTGGAGTAGTTATATTCCTATTTGTAATTCAGTTAATAAAATGACTAATTGGAAAGAAGGGGGCATTGAAATATACTATTTAACTTCTCGGAGATTGACTGACGAAATCAAAACAATTCAGGATGTTCTTAAGAAATTTCATTTTCCTGAAGGAAAATTGTTATTTCGAAATGCAGGAGAAGAATACAAGGATGTAGCTGAAAGATTAGTCTCTGATGTTTTGATAGAAGATGATTGTGAAAGCATTGGAGGAAGGAAGAAAATGACTTATACGCAAATTAGACCAGATTTCCAACATCATATAAAATTGATCACTATAAAAGAATTTGAAGGGATTGATCATCTACCTAATAATCTTTCACAACTTTAATGGCACGATGAATTATCGCTTTATTTTCTTGAGCATAAAAATGTTAATTCCAGTCCTCAATCCAGCAATATAAATAGTTAAAGAGTGATTGTCTCATGTTCTTCAATGATTTAGAAAGAGTTCGTGTTTTGATAATTTTTGGAGCATAACACCAACCAAAATGCCATAAAGGATTCTTTTCTGAGGAATGAACATCGACCCATACATTATCCTTGCTGAAAGCGTCATCAAATGAAAGAAAACTCCGATCAAGCTTTCCTATTCTTAATGAAACGATTGTGACTCTATATCCTTCAAATCTATATCTTTTATTGAGTATTCGTAACTGGATACTTGCTCTCCGATCAGTAGAGATTTTTATTATTCCATTATGACTTGTCCATTGAATAGATCGGCCTCTAAAATCAAAATCTTTGAAAACTACCTCATTAAACTCCTTAACTCGAACTATTCCATTTCCCTTCTATGTCTATTGAGTTATCTGGTTGATTTATAGCACAATTCTAACTAAAAGATTTATCTAGATAATTAGTCCGGAAAAGATTCAATAATTAATAAGAAGGTTCAGTACCACTCATCCTGAATTTAATGAAATTATCAAGGAAATTAGGTAAAAAATTTTACATTATTGTACTTGAGGAATTATGCTTTCCATAAGATTAAAAAAACTTCGATTAATGGTTGTTTATCGCATCTTTTGAGTCTTAAGGAAAGGTGAAACATCATTAAAAAGATTAATTACTTAATTATGACACTTATTATTGGCCCTTTATTTCTCGGTTCACATATAAATCCTATTATGTCTACAGTTTCGTCTGAAAATTTGATTATAAATTCCGATTTTGAAACAAACCTTGATGGATGGTCTGATTATGGTGGTTCATTCTCATTAACAACTGAAGAAGTTCATAATGGCTCTCTCGGTGTAAAATTAAGAGCTGAGGATGGAGAAGCTGGTATACGGTCAAATAAAATAACTGGTCTGGTCGATTCGGAATATTATTTATCGTTGTGGATATATAAAGATTTTTATCTTGAATCGGCTCATGTTTCGATTGAATGGTACACTGATGGAGGAATTACACATCAGGGGTACAAACGAATCGATATTAAGTCTTATCTCGGTTGGACGCAAATAACTTGGCAAGGGGAGAGATATAATGATCTTACTGATACCTTTGAACTGAAAATTCATTCATCTGATCAGGAAGAGCTTGTTTATCACTTTTATTTGGACGAAGTGTGGTTTGCAGCAAACCCTAATCCTGATTATTCTGAACCAGTTAAAGATAATTTAGTTCATAATTCTGATTTTGAAACAGGTGTTACTGGATGGTTTCCTCGAGAGGGAACAATTTCACGATCCTCTAAGGATGCTCATAATGGATCTTACAGTATGAAAATGGAAAGTGAAGTCACCTATGATGGTTATATCCGCAGCGAAGTTACATCTGCTCTACTAACAGATTTAGACGATTCAACTTATTACCTATCTATCTTAGTAAGCAAAGAACAGATCATCAAAGATGCTTATATTTGTATTACCTGGTTTAATTTTAAAGATCCAGATAATGGGTATCCTTTACACCTGGGAGAGACAGTTCTTGAATTTGACGATTATAAAGGATGGACTCAAATAACTTGGCAAGGAAGCAAATATAATTCCGAAACAGATAGTTGTGAAATATCAATTAGGGGTATGGAGCCTTCCGATGGATCTCATTTTACTTTCTATGTTGATGAAGTATGGTTTTCAGACAAACCTTACGCTCATGAATATCAAGATGCGAGTAGGATTACTATTGAAGCCACACCTTTCTTTTCGGATAATTTGATGTATTTCGTGTTCATTCTTGTCTTAGCAGCCTGGATAAAGCGAAAATACCAGTAGTGAGAATGGAGTTAAGTGATACCGAAATAATAGTTGTTAAAGGGTGTCAATCTTCTTTTCTCTTTTTAACAACTTGGATCGTTTTTTACTCTGTTTACATATAAATCTTTTAAAGAAGGGTCCTTTCCAGTAAACTATTTTAGTGGGAAAGGCTTCGATTTTAATGTAACTTACTGGTATATTTATTCCCATTATTTTTGTAACTTCGTCAACACCATACTTTTCTTGTAGATTATCAAAACACATACTGACCTCTTCTGGAGAGAATATTGCTCGAGATACAGTTTCAATCATAATTCCTGTATTTTGGGATGGATCTGTCTGATGTGTTTGATCAGTTGAAAAAGTAATATTTGGGTGTTTTTGGATATTTCTTGCAAGAGATGATCCTTTATGTACGAGGAACGCTATATTGCATTTACCAGCTTCATTAGTGAAAATGGTTGGTTGAATCCTGGGACTATTAGAGGCATCAAGTGAACCACAGTACATCAATGTTGCATTAAGAATAAATTTTGCGATATACTTAGGAAGAACGCAACTTTGACCGTCCAACTCACATTTCAATTTCATTATTTTTTTCCATCTACCTACAGTTTGATGAGATCTGATCTCGATGCCTTCCATAGGAATATATTATCCGGATTTATTTGTACAATAGTTCTACTGAGGATTGGAAATATTTGCCATGCTCGGGGAAGGTCTCGATTAATTTTCCTGTACTGATCTATGTAATGAGGATACTTCCGGTTAAACATGTAATATATCCTACTAATGCGATAACCAAAAAGCAGGAAATTTACAATTCCAGTTTTTATATTGTGGCCATAAATTTTTGTTTTTCCAGTAACTAAAATGCCTACACTTTTTGTTATATCTCCATGATTTTCAAAATCAATGAATAAAGAAACTTTATTTGAACGTATTAGATTTCTAACTTTCTTACTTTTAGTGGAAGTCGCAACAAAGAAATTTCTTCCATCGAATACAAATAGAGTAGGTGTAACATGAGGTATTTTTTCTGGAGAAATTGTTGCTACTTGGGCAAATTTAGAAATTTTAATCAAATTTAACATTCCTTCAGGGATTGACCTGACATATAGTAATCTAAGATGGAGGATATTTAGTGTAGAAAGAGTGAATACAATAATAAGATAGATAATTAAAGCTAATAAGATCATTCTATCTATTAATCCTAGAGGGATGAGAGTAAATCCTCCACTTATAGCTAAATAGTGTATATAATCAGCTTTTTCTAAATTTTTAATATCATTCGGAGAAAAATTGTTCTTTATCATGGGGGTCTTTAGATATTTCCTAAGATGAAAATTTCTACGGATTTGCATTAATATAATATAAAATGAAAGACTTAATCTATAAGAAATATCGAATGTTAATAAGAGTACAAACCCCAATATAAATGGCGGAATTACCGAAACATTTAGTTCTTTTTGTAGAAATATCAAAAAATTATCAAAACCAAAAGAACTAGAGGTAAAGAAATAAGTTAAAATAACCGTATAAGTTATAACAGCGATAACAATTGATGAAGGATGAAAGATATTCTCTAGAAATCCAACAAGGAATTTTTTGTTCACTCGATTTATTTTTTCAATCTCAACATTTCGTAAACGATCAGCATAGAGAACGATACCAGTTGTCCATAGGAAGAGACCAAAGGCGCAACAACTCCCTACAATAATATAAATAATTTTAATTTTATAAATAACCATTAGAACTAACCCCCAAACAAAATAGATTAAGAGTAGTAGGAAAACGTTAGTTGGTGACTTCACTTTGTTAAATGGCCATATTCCTTCGAAAATTTGTTCCTGTAAGAATTTATATTTCTTTAGGGGTTGCATGGAACCGAGTTTCAAGTATTTAATACACCTATTATGTTAAGTCTTATTTTGAATTAAGTGCAAAAAAGCCTTTATAAGATGTTTTAATCCCAGTCTCCATTTATGAGAATCTAAAAGGGAATTAACTATCTTTAATAAAGTAGTGAGTAAATCTTAACCTCCTCTAACCCCGTTTGGTACTGGTTTTTCTGGAATTGCTAACACAGGGATGATCCCATCAGGATATCCAATATCAAATAGCATACCATCAGATACCTCTCCCATCATCTTTCTAGGTTCTAAATTAACTACAAATAAAGCTTGTATGCCTTCTATCTCTTTAGGATTTGTTCGTTCCTGTTTAAGACCTGCCAGAATATTCCGGCTATGATCACCGAAATTAACAGTCATTCTAACTAATTTATCCGATTTTGGAATATCTTCAACTAATTCTATAGTGCCAACTCTGATGTCTACTTTTTCAAATAACTCATACTCAATTTCTGGTTTTATATTTGCTGGATTTAGATTTTTCATAACCACAACTTTCTTATTTTAATTATATCAATTATTAATAAACTGCTAGGTCTATCCTTTGTTAGGTTTTTATTCTCATATTTCCTATATTGATAATTTCATTTGTTCTATCCATAGGTAATATGAAATTAATGTCAAATAAATGAAACTATTAATAAAGAATGTAATATATTACGAAAATAGATGAAAATGCTAGCTGTAAAAAATCTTACTTTATGCAATAAATCACTGATTGTTACTCCAGAACAAGAATTAGCAGTAAAAACATATGCGAGGGCTATTAGTCAAATCACCAAGATACAAGAACCTCAATGTCTGTGTGTATGCATATCTGCGATTCAAGAGGTCGAGATGGATTATAATACTGCATTCATGGAATTGTATCATCTGCCTCTATCAATGAAAATAATAATTATAAACCAAATAAATGATATTATCCTAAATTTGCTTTCTGATCAGAATGTTGAACCCCGTACTGCTAAAAGGGCACTAAACTATGCATTAGATATTCTGAAACACCAAAATTCGAAATGCGATTAATACGATTCTAAGAGCAAACAATGAAAACTTCCCTTCATTGTCTATCAGAGCAATGGAGGCTTTTCTTATCAATTATTCATAAAAAAACAGGCAAATCATCGACTTACGAAATTGCCTGATTATATGTTTTTAAATAATATAAATCAAGAAGACCTCAGAGTAACAGCTTCATCAAAATAAACCCTAGTGTTATTTGTTGGAGGCATAAGGAATAGCAGATTTAACAATTACAATTGGATTACTAGCCCTAGCAATTGCGTTAGGTATTAAACATTCATTTGATGCAGATCATCTAGTTGCTGTTTCTGGATTATTAACTCGTTCATCGTCTAAACGACATACCGCGTACTTGAGTATGAGTTGGGCAATAGGTCACATGTTTACTGCATCGATAATTACGATAATTCTTTTCTCTTTTCGAGAAACAATTTTGAAGAGCATCCTTGAAAATTTAGAGTTTTTAGTCCCTGTGATGCTGATATTAATCGGAATCATTACTCTGGTGATAGAATTTGATTTGCTTCACTTTCACCGACATCAGCATAATAATGAGGATACTGAGCATTCCAAAGAGCATACTCATTTACATCCTCATCTTCCGTGGACTGGGAAACATGAACATGGCACCATGGCTGGAATAGGATTTATTCATGGTATAGCCAGTAACGATGAGCTTTTGTTATTATTCACTTTAACTCTTGGATTTCAAGAGTTGGGGCCAATTTTATTGGGTGTTTTATTTTTTACTCTTGGTGTTATTTCAGGTATGCTGGTTTACAGTCTATCCATTAATTACCCAGCTCAAAAATGGGGACATAAGCGAGTTACGCGGGTTATGAACGTATCCATTGCTACTTTAAGCATACTTTATGCAGGTTGGTTATTATTTGGATACGAAGGCATTAATATCTTTGAATTTCTTTCGACATTATTTTGATGTTCTTGTACGATCTATTTACTTCTCAGCCTTTTTCTTTCTCCGTTGAATTACTTTTTTAATAGTAATTACGATCATACTAAGAATGAAAAATTCAATTCCCCAAAAAGAAGCTGTAGCCATCGCTGATGTTGTTTCATACATACTAGTTTGGAATATTGTATACTGTCGAAAAGTGAGAAGTGAGTGAACTTGATCCAAAAGATGTAGGATATCGGAATCGGATATAGTAGCAATAAGTTCTTCGATTGCGTTATTTGTGCTGGTTGGATATTTAAGTATAATATTACAGCGTATAATTAACGCTTGATCCATTATTTTGATGTCTCCAGAGTGTTCATGACTTATCGTGTTATAACTGCTATAATATGTACCTTCACCTGAAGAGAGAAAACCACTAATAAATCCAGATAGGCGCTCTTTTATTCTTAAAGAAGTGCTTTTTACTGCAAGTGCATTGCTAGTGTATTCTAAGGCAATAAAGAGCTCTCCTTGTTGCTGACAATAATATGTTTGAGAAATCCAAGATAAATTTGTTCTAAACTGATTTGGAAATCCTTTCGTGATATTTGTTAGTTGATCAATTGTTTCTAGGATGTTATTCGCATAACCTTGTAATTCATTTGAGTTAAAAACGCTTGGATGATCAACAGCTTTAGCAATTGTTTCAAGAAACAGTATTTGAAGTGAACTATGGCAAACAGAATCATTTAATGACTCTTTAATCACATTTGTTTGTATATCCCATCTTAATTTAGTTTGATTCCAGAGGTACTCACTTTTATTTAAAAAAATATCAAAATTCACAGAATTGAGTTGTATTTCTGATTCTGAATATGAGAGCATACTTCGCAACGCTTTAAGTTGAATAGGGAAGTTTTCCAAATCGATTGATGTGGAGTTCCAGAATGGAAAATCTTCAAAGAGAAGTTGTCTTCCTAAATTCCACTGTACAGAGTACTCTTCAAATTGACTTAATGTCCATATTAAATCAAGAATCTCTGTAAAATTTATCAGTTTTGAAGTATTATCCGTGTTTCGGTCAAAAATTGTGTTGATAGTAGAATGATTTGACCCGATTAGTACATCAATAGAGTTTTCTAATTGATTTATTGACATTGCGAGATCTGGAATTTCCTCAAGTTCAACACTTTGTGTAAAGATTGTAAATGTTATAGAATCATGAAATTCTAGCCCTATCGAATCATTGCCATATGCATGAAGGATATAAATCCCATCTGGTAAAGTTCGTATAATATTAGTGGTCCAAGTGTGATTCTGATCATCTACTGACTCAATATAATACCAATAATGATCTACTTGACCTGATAGTGAAATATTAATAATTTCTGTTTCATAAGTCGAACTTGTTGGGCTTGTAATTCTTATTTGTTGTTGAGTCATATTGTTCTTACCATTAGTAGATAACAAAGAAATTGTGATAAAGATTGAAGAGACTATCACAATAGAAATTATCACTAAAGGAAGAAGTTTAGGATAAGATTTTTTTTGTTTAAAGATTAAAGGTGATTTCCCATCCTCCATACGCTTTAGGGATTGTCTCCCTTTTTTGATATAATTTTCTAGTTCTTCTTCCGAAGGACCTTCAAATGTTTCTCGACCCCGGGCACGACTCATTTAGATTCCACATCATAAATTGAATGACTTCAACATTTTATCGCAAAATGATGTTATTTGTTCGGAAAAAGGGTGATCTTTTTCATCTTGAACATAAATTCGCTCGGTAACAAAGGGGATTCTACGAAAAGAATGAAAAATTGGAATTTCGAGAGAGCTATTTTCTAATATTTGAGCAATTTCTATCAAGTTTTCTTGAACTAACTTGACATCTTCTGGGTTGGGGTCGAAATTCAAGTCCTTTTTTGCCTCAATTTGATTCATGATGGCAAAAAAATTCGCACCTTCCAGTTTGGAATAACATTCTGATATTAATAGACTTAATCCCTTCGTTTCTGACTTAACTGGTCGTGTAACAACCATAATTTTGTCTGAAACAACTAAAGCGTCAAGAGATCGAAAGGTAATACCAGGCATACAATCTATGATAAGAAAGTCATATTCTGCCATATTACAATATCGAATAAATTCAAATAATTTTGCTAGGATTCTCCCCTCTCCATGTTGAGCAAGCTGTGTTCGTATTTTGGAGGATTTTTGGAGAATTTCCACATTAGAAAAAACACAATTAAAATTTTTGTTATTAGTTAGTGAGATGACATCCTTAGGATCAGCTTTTTCTATTAAAAATTCAGTAAAAGAGCGAATTTTCTCTTCAGATTGAGAAAAAATACTCGATGATGATATATATGATTGGAGAGATGGTGCTCTTAAATCAAAATCAACTAAACAGACTTTTTTACCAAGGCTTGCTAGTTTAACTGCCGAATTGATTGATAATAGGGTCTTACCGACCCCACCACGATAACTATGGAATGATATGGTTTCCATTACTCTTCTACTCCTACGATTTTATAGTGTACTGTAGTTGCTTTGTCTTCACCAGGTACTTTCACGCGTTTCTTAAGTAAAAAGCCATCATCAACTAAATAATTTAGATATCTAGACTCTAATCCCCTGCTACGACCTGTTACATCAGCTATCGTTGTACCTGTGACCCAACTATCCATTTTCTGAATGGCTTTATACGTCTTAAAAATTCCAGGTCTTGATTCCTGCAAATTAAGAATATCTAAGCTTGACGGCATTGATAGTATCTTGGTTTCTTGTTGTTCAGAACTAGTATTATTTTCTGAATGTGAGTTGGTGACTTTTATTGAAGTTTCTATGGTTTTTAATCTAGCGGATATGGATTTAAGCTCCTCTAATATTTGCATCAGTATTTTAGTTTCGTTAGCTGACATGGGATCATCCATTTTTACACAGTATTAATATTGAAAAAATCAATCTTATAATTGTTATGCAAAGCGCATGAAAATAACCATTTTCTTAACGTAGCTCAATGACTCTCTTCACATTTCAATATCTTTATAAACTTTGTTGATCAATGTTGAAATATGATATAAAAGTGTTGATCAAAGTAGAAATATCAAATATTATTTCAAATAAAGGTGAATGAAATGAATAAAAAAATGATGTTGAGATTTTTTGGGATTTTATTCTTATTAGTCATAATTCAGGAAATATTTTTAGTATCGTCAATAAATCTAAATGAGAACTCGTTTATAGACTCCACTACAGGTGTAAAAGATACCTCTGAGGACATTATACTAAAAATTAGTCAAAACGCGACTGGAATAGGATTACATTCTAAGATTGAGTTTAATGTTTCCGTTATCAACAATGGCACTGGCCCTATGCAAGATATTGCAATTGATGTGAGTACAACGGCATTAAATGTCGAATTACTACCTTCAACAGGATATTCTGTTCCCAGTTTAGGAGTAGATGAATCTTATTCCTTTAGTACAACCGCTACTGCCATTGATCAGACGACGGCTAGTTCAGTTGATTTAGTACTTGTTGTTGACGCTTCTGGCAGTATGGGTCAAGAAATATCTGCTGTTCAGAATGAATTAACAACACTTGTAAGTAAGCTTTCTTCCGAAATACCTGACCTTAGAATAGGGATAATTATTTATGGATGGGGAAAATATTCCGAATATCCAGCAGAATCATCAAATAACTTTGTTGAATTAACCAATGAATTTGATGATTTAAAAGAATTTATTAATTCTCTATACGCAAGTGGTGGGACAGAGCCTTGGGGTGACGCTCTTCAATATATCAATGGTTGGGATTGGCGTGAGACTGCTCAAAAACTTGTTATTATTGTTGGAGATGAGGATTGTGATCCAGGTAAAGTTATAGGTAAAGGTTGGGGTGGTTCATGGTATAATGGCTCTGAGCTAGTTTCTGCTGTTGAAGATTTAAAAAATAAAGGAATAGTGATTAGTACTGTTATTTGTGAGGGACCAGATGAACATGTTGAAAACCAATTTAAATGGATTAGTAAATATACCGAAGGAAAGACAGTTTATCTTCCTGAACTTGAAAATGGTGAGTCTCCTGTCACTCTACCAGAGATAATTCAAGAGTGGACTTTAGAACTTTCTCGCGAATTTTCGAATTGGTTCATTGTTGAAGTAAGATGGTCTTATGATACGGAAACAATTTACAAAACTACTTCTGCAGCTCACTTCTGGATGGATTTTTCTCCTCCTTCAATAATATTTTTTGAAAAGATAATCCCTAAAGGGTCAGGTCTATTTGATGTTGAATTATCAGCAGAAGTAATTGATTTTTCTAATGTAACCAGTGTTATGTTGTATCATAATGGACATGGAAGTTGGAACTTTATATCTATGGAGTATGAAGTAGAAACATCCCTTTATACGACGATAATAAGAGATTTAACACAGCAGTATAATCTTTCATTCTTCATTGATGCTGTTGATGAGCTTGGTAATTCAGGGAAAACTCCCGACTCATGGTTGACTGTTGATTTCCAAACTAAATCTCTTTATGAAACAGTTAAAGTTCCTATAAGTCCTAATGAGCTATTGATTTCATTATTTGATAATCCGCATAATCGTGCTTATTTAATGCTGATAGGTGAAGAATTGATCGATAATATTTCTTTGACATTAGTCAAGCAAAATAATAATGAGAAAATCATTATAACTCCAGATGAGGATGTTTCAATAAAAACAGACGATCCCCTCCGATTTCAAAGAGTTCTATCATTCGATCTGGAAAAAGAGCAATATTTACTGAATATATCAGTTTCTAATTTTCCTGAGAAAATATCGACCCTAGAATACGTCTGGTTATCCCCAATATACTTAGAAAATCTTTCTGTGACAAATAATATGACTCTAAGAATTCGAACACATCTCTATCAATGGACATTGAATAACACTTGGAACTTAGTTGTAGATTACACTCCCACATCTGATTTAGTCGTTTTTGGGGACGTTTTTCACACCAACTGGACTTATGTGGGAAAATTCTCCGTAACAGAGTTTGTATCTCTTTCAAACACTACATACTTTATCATAATTCATGGAGTACTTCGCGAAGGTAGTTATTCTCTATTGATAACTGAGGAAGTGCCTGAAATCACCGACAGGTATTATGGATCTGCTACTCCAGGTTTTTCAGTAATGATTTCATTGATAGCATTGGTTTTATTATATTATCATATTCGGAAGAAGAAGATCATTGGTTAAAGTTTCTGGCTTCTTTTTCCAATTCTTATTTTTTTATTAAAGCATTCTAATATTAGCTTGTTGCAATGTCTCTCTAACTAAAATTACGAAAATGAGTAAGTTATTATTTGAAAATTGGGGAGATTGCTAAGTACAAACCAAATCCGATCATAAAAATACTACAAGCAATTAAAATTCCGATATATATCCTCTTTGTCATGAATCTATGAGTGAATCCGAGTGCTGTTGCAATAGAACCATACCACAAAAAATCACCTAATTCATGTCCAAAAAAGAACGCTAGCAATTCCATCTGGTTCGAAAGAGATACTGAAAACTGAGTCATGAAATTCAGCCCTATTACAGCCCACCACAGCCACCAATAGGGATTTGACATCGAAACAAGAAAACCCCCAATAATTGGATGCCTGGTGAGACGCTTGTTTTCAACGTTCATTTCTGCTGTTGGAATTGAAGATTCACTCACACTTTTCTCTTGTAAAAAGCTGAAATCAATTTTATTAGATTTTAAATCGAACAATAAACTACTCCCAAAGAAAATCAAAATAATCCCTCCACCCAATCCAATCGCGATTATAATGCTGGAACCTTTTATAAACGGTCCTATGCCGATTAATAGGAATAGAATTAGTAAAAATTCTAATATTGCATGGCCAACACAAACAAAAATACCTACAAGATAAGCATTTCGTTTAGCTTGAATCGATTTATAAACAGTATATGTTAACAACGGACCTGGTGACATAGCACCAGTCAAAGCAACGAGAAATGCAAGTCCAAATATTTCAAAGATACCTGTAGCTATTTTTTTCACCTTTCTAGTTGAGGATATTTGACTTCTTAATTACTTCAAAATTACTATGGAAAACAGATTTCTAAGCTAGTTATCTGTTTTAGAAAATCATTTCCTTTATGAAAATGGAAGAGAAATACTGAAATAGGAGATATTTTCGGTTAAAAAATTATTAATTGCATATATGAACCACTTGTTGAGTTATATTGTGATCAAATTATACCTTGAATCCTTCTGGAGATTTAATCATGCATTTTTCTTTAATTCAACGGATATTATTCATATGTACGCATAATTCAGCTCGTTCACAAATGGCTGAAGCAATTTTAAAAGAAAAATTTGGAGATAGATATGAAGTAGTAAGTGCTGGTACGAAACCAACAGGAGTGAATCCATTTGCAATAGAAGTTTTGCAAGAAATAAATATAGATATATCAAAAGCTCAATCTAAACATGTTAATGAATTTATTGTTCAAGAATTTGATTTGGTTGTAACTGTCTGTGATTCAGCCAAAGAGAACTGTCCTTTTTTTCCAGGTGCTAAACAATATGACCATCGAAATTTTGTTGATCCTACACAGACCGAGGGTTCGGATGAGGATATCCTTAATGCCTTTAGAAAATCTCGTGATGAAATAATGAGATTCATTATCGAAGTATTTGGCCCTCATATTGATTCCCATGCAAGAAAAGAATGAAATAATGTATGAATGAAATAATATATGTGTTTATCTTACCTGTCAAGGTAACGACGTCCTTCAGGATTTTTAACAAAAGGATGAATTGACGATGAATTGCATTCCTTTACCATATTTAATCAACTCTACCTTATTAATATTTGAATTAAGTGTTTTCCCGACAGAATTAGCTAGTCTAATCCACTTTCCATAACTAAAAACACCTTTTACTCTACAAAGGGAATTATTATGTCTTACCAAGTCATACGGCTGGAACTTGTATCTCTGTCTACGGATCGAAGGTTTGAAACCCTTTCTATTAATCTGAAGACAACGGTTATTCCGTCTGATTTGTTTAACATCAAAAGAGGTGATTCGTTGTTGTTTCCCACCATTTGCAATAACAAACGCATCGTTAACATGCGACTTCGATAATCCAATCTTAGATCGGTCATATTTTGTCCGATCACCATACGTATATTGGCAATTTAACTGTTCGACCATCTTCCATCTCACCATAGTCATAAAAGTAGCCGCCTTGAAGGATTGACTGGCTCGTTTTTTAATAGCTATTATTTTTTTACGCAGTTTAGATGAACATTCTGATGCCAATTTATTACTCTTCTCAAGATTACAACATCGACATGCAATGGTTAAATTATCCATTCTATCCGTTCCTCCTCGTGATTTAGGAATAATATGATCAATTTCGAGTGGAATATTCGCTTTTTTACAATAAACACATCGATGCTGATATTTTTCTAAGAGATAATTGCGAACAGTATAACCGAATAACGTTCCTTGCTGGTACTCGATGCCACTAATATCCGGTTTCTGCATTTTTTGAATATCAAATGAAGCTACTTCGATAATTGTACGGCTAATTGGTAGTAACTCGCTAATCTTTTCCACTAATCTAATATGGCCATTTAATTTGTGTTTAATGCTTGGTGCCATCCAACTTTTAGGTTTGGAGGCTTTGCGATTGTTAAAACGAGGTTGGCGAAACCATAGCTTCCTTCTACGGGTTCTACGGTACATTCTCCTTTCTGTTAACTTTTTAGACACATCTTTGCGTAATGTTAATACTCCTGCAATCAACTCCTGCTTATCTGTGACGGCAGAGAATCCTATCTTTGAATAACCAGCATCAATCCCCAATGTTATTGGTTGTTTCGTCTCACCAGTTGCATAGTTCAATTGAATGGTAAATGGTGATCTTTGTACTACTTTAGCTTGCTTTTCTTTCAATAATAGTCGTGCTCTTTTAGGTGTCGTCGGCATAAGAGGGTGTCCTCTCATGTTTAACACATAAACAGCTACTCGCAAGTGCTGTCGCTCCATATTGCTATGGAGTAGGTTCTCTTCGACAAGGTTATCAGACCGTACTATACTATGATCACTAAGACTTCTTTGTAAGAACTCTTTGTTTAAACCATCGTTTACAGAGCAAGGGACGAGAGAAGTATCCCTTGGTGTGTTCTTTAACTTTCCTGATAACTTAGATTGCATATGCTTTCACATCTTCTTCTTTGTCTAATCAACTAATTACTCTTGGTTCTCACGATCCAAGCCCCTTGCCTTAGCTAGGGGTAATTGACTCTAGTTTTTTGGACCAATAGGTGCCTCTTTCTTTGCACCAAATTTTATATGCTGTAAGTATGGAATGATGGTCAAACGCTAGGTCTAAAGAGAGAGCTTCCTCAAGTGAGTACATTTTGATTGATCCTGCATCGGATCCAGCTTTTTTAACTCCTTGATACTCACATACAAATACTGTTGAAATAGATCTACCTCGTGGATCACGATCCAGGTGTGAGAAAACTCCTAATATCTCCTTTTGTTTTACATTAACTCCCGTTTCCTCTCTTATTTCCCTTTCTAAAGCTTCCTCAACCGTTTCTGTTAATTCAACCATACCCCCCGGTAAAGCCCAATAGCCGTCAAAGGTGTCGCTTTTTCTTTGAATTAGAATTATTTTTCCATCTGAATCAACCAAAATTGAATCGACGGCATGAATCATTTTTGGAAGCAAATCTAACTTCTCCGATACAATTTATTCCATATTCTCCATTAATCGTGCAATCAGGATCTGACCTTGCTTGAAGTCATCCATGAAGATATTTTCGTTTGGGGAATGGGCGTTACTTCCAGTATGTCCGACTCCAATAGACAGAACTGGAATATGATCAGCAAAAAGATACATCGGACCGCTTCCTGCATTCCATGGATGAATGATAGGATCCTGATTATATACTTCACGCATACTTTGCTTTACTACTTGAACGAATGGGTCGGTAAGTGGAGTATATGCTGGTCGATATCCTTTATACCATTCAATTTCAATATTGAAGTTATTTTCAGAAAAGTGGTTCCGTAGTTTATTAATAACATCTTCAGGGGTTTGATTTGGTACTAATCTGAAATCCAATTTTGCATGAGCTGTAGCGGGTAATACGGTTTTTAGTCCTTCTTCTTGCCATCCAGCCCAAATTCCACAAATTGTGCAGGTTGGACTTAAATAGTATTTTTTAAGTAAATCTGTTCCGCTCAATTCATTTATAAACTGTTTTACCCCCCATGCATCTTTATGGCGATTCTCATCAAAAGAATTAGCCACATTAGTTATTTCTTTTAGTAATTCGTCGTTTGGCTTTATAATTGTTTTATAATAATCCTTCAGTAAGATTCGGTCGTTTTTATCATCTCTTAATGAAGCTAAAGCTGCCACTAAATGATTCGCAGGGTTTTCTACTATAGCTCCCAAGGCACTATGAAGATCATTTGTGGGTCCTGTTGTTCTTAGTTGAACATAACAAATTCCTTTCACTCCAGCCCACAGTTCCTGAACACCAGAAGCATTTTTTCCTCCGAACTCCCATATACAACGGGTATTTTCTTTACCTTTTACAAAATCTAAATTTTCTTTCACGAATGATGCCAGATTGGGGCTAGATACTTCCTCCTCTCCCTCAATGATGAATTTTATATTGACAGGAAGGTCTCCTCTCAATTTTTGCAGTAATTCAACCGCTGAAGCTCTTACAATAATCTCCCCCTTGTTGTCTGCCACTCCTCTGCCAAAAATTATATTATCTTTAATCTCAGGTTCAAATGGAGGGTTATCCCATGAATCGAAAGGTTCTGCTGGTTGAACATCGTAATGATCATAGAATAATAATGTATTGGGCTTATCTGCATCGTAATGTGCGATAAATACTGGTTGTCCCTTTGTTTCAATTATATCAGTTTTAAAATTCATTGTTTCAAACATTTTTTGCAGTTCTTTTATTGCTAGTGCTGAATATTCTCTATCTTTGTCTTTTGCTGTGACTGTTGGAATTTTCACTAACCTAAAAAGGTTATCAAGAGTAGATTTAATATTCTCATCAACATATTGAGTCATTTCTTCTACTGGTAACATTTCTTCACACTACCCACTGATGTGATTCAAAATTAAGCAATCGCTTATAAATCCAATTTGCATTTAATTGATAAAAAACTACTGTGAATAATTTTCAAGTTATCAATGTTCTATCTTGAATTCTAGTTGGAACTGTTAACTCAAATAGTAAGAACAAAAAATGGATTGATTATATGGATTTAAATGTGAAAATCATCTTTAGACTAAAGGAAAGTTTAAGTCAAGATCGTGGAACGTGCATTTAAATTACTTTCAGATATAGTGTGGATAATTATGGCAGAAGCAGAGGTACTTGCTGGAATACAAAAAGTTCTGAGTAAATTGATGAAAGAAGAAAATCAAAGACGATTTAAAAAATGGAATAAATCAATTGCATTCACTTTCAAAGAGCTAGATAAAACTTGGACAACAACGCTTGTTGCTGGAGTGCCAGGGGATGTAGAAGAACTTCAGATTGATAAATCTGCCAAGTACGATATTCAAGTTCGAACTGATGCAGAGACCTGGCTTGGAATTTTAAATAAAGAAATTAAAGCTATGAGTGCAGTTACATCAGGAAAATTAAAAATTGAAGGTAAAATGACTGATCTAATTAAATTAAAGAGAGTCTTGTGAATTTGGTAAAAAATAGTAAACTCTGCTATTTATATTGTCTTTTAGAGCTGTTCATCTAGCCATGTAAGAAATTCTTTTGAAGGATTTGTGTGATCTGTTTTTTTTGGAATAATCTCAGTTTTTTGAGATCCATCTTTGTTTAATTTCTTGTTTTTTGGATACGGTACACTTTGCAGCCAGTTTTCAAAAGAATCAGTCACAGATTTTCTTTTTTTTCTTTTTTTCCACTTGTTAACTATATCTTCTTTATGTGGAAGCCATCTAGGAGGAGTGATTACTTCAGAGACCCCCTCCATGCATCGGAGAAACTGTGCTGTTTCAGGAGGGATTCCATATCCTCCTGAAATAATTCTTATCTTATTCATTATTAAGTCAGTTGCTGCTCGTAAGGCATAAGGGTCATACATATCTTTACGATCATACCAGTCCACAAAAAAAATAGGTTCTCCAATCAGGATTGTAACCTTTTTTCCAGGTTTAGGCCAATTCCCACCGAATGGAAGAATCCCATCTGTTCCTATGATTCCCACTGGTACCACTGGTGAAGCTGTTTCAAATGCAAATCGAGCAACCCCTACTTTTCCTTCCAACTCTTTTCTAGAATAACGAATGTGCCCCTCTGGAAAAATCCCTAGCGCTTGTTTTTTTTCAAGAACATTTATTCCTCTCCGAAAAGCTTCTTGATTACCTCTACGCTGAACAGGAATTACCCCGAAATAATCCATCATATTCGCCCAAAAACGGTTTTTCCAAAGGGCAGATTTCTTACCTAGAAAGAATATTCTTTTGTGTTTTAGGTCCGATGGGACTGTTAATCCCATTAAAAAAGCGTCAATTACACTTTCATGGTTTCCAGCAAATATAGATCCACCATTGAGTAAATCCATGTTATTCTGTAAATATTCTGATCCTTCAATCTGTAAGCGATAGCCAAAAAGAGCTCCTAGTTGAACAACTTTTCTTATCATGCCATATTTAAAATCCGAAGTGCTTTCTGACATCGCAACCAACTTAGGAGCTTATTCTTAGATTTTAAGGAATCTAATCCTTTTTATCGTATACGTTTACTTGATATATTAAAGGTTATTATCAATCGTTCTAAGTAATTCTCTAGATAGTTTCTTAAACTTTTAAGTATTAGTGTAATTACATGAATATAAGTAATTAATTACAAATCCTGGTGATAATTTGAAAGTTGGTAAAAGACTTGTTTGTGATCAATGTGGGAGAATAGAATCTTCAAAATTGAAAGTCCATCCAAATCCAACTGATATTTCACGTCATCTTTGTGATGAATGTAAAAAGGTGGCTTATTCTCATACTCTTCCACCTATCCAGAATGAGAACTGAATTCATTTAATATTTTCTCTCTTACTGAAATCTAATTTCACTCTTTTCTAAAATAATATTTTAATTATCTCTAAAAACTCTAAAAACTCTAAAAACTCTAAAAACTCTAAAAACTCTAAAAACTCTAAAAATTCTGGTATAATACTCTAATAATGAGTTTATTCTTGACCAGATGAAACTACAAGCAAATCATCATAAATAGCACCTTTGGGTGTTAAAGTGCTTTTTTTTAGTATGAATCTATCAATAGATTGTGATCCAAAATACGACCCCTTAGATTCTTCGATCTTTTTAATTAATAATTCTTTTCCTTCTTCTTTCAAATATTTAACTCTTCCTAAGGTTAAATGAGGAGAAAACTGTCTTTTCTCTTTTGGAAACCCGATTTGTACCATTTCTTGCTCAACCAAAGAAGCAAGCTTTTTGAGAGCCTCTTTTCCTTCTGAGATTCCAATCCATACTACTCTAATTCTATTTGTATTCGGGAAGCATCCAATTCCTTCTAGGGAAATATTGAAAGGATCAAATGAAATTTGTTGAATAGAATTTTTAATATGTTCAAGTCTTTTTTCAGAGACATCGCCCAAGAATTTCAAAGTAAGATGCATTTGTGTTGATTTAACACTTCGTATTCCTTCAATTTTTCCCAATTCACTAATTTGTGCATTTATGAGAGAAAGTAATTCTGGATTACTTATTTCGACACAAATAAATGTGCGTATCATGATTTGAGACTCCTTTACAGGTTTGATTTAAATAAAATAGAGCATTTATAAAAACCTAGCAACGGATCATTCACGCTATAATTTTTAAAAATATAGATCAGATGTGATTCTTCCCTCAAATTATTTGGATTATATCCGAAAAATCAAGTGAGCAACATTCTTTTTCTATCATATTTTTTGTCATTTGAGCTGGACAATTTCATGGATATTCCCGAAAGGATCTTTGAAAGCATTGAAAATGCCAGCAGGGAATTCTATTATGTCTTTATAAATAAATTCGACCCCTTTTTTAGTTAATTCTGCCATAGTTTCTTTGAGGTCATCAGTTTCGAAAATAATTATCGATTGAACTTCATTTGGATAATCAATCTTTGTTGGTTTTTCTACTTGATATAAAATCAGACGAATACCGCCTTTTTGCACCAAATCTACTGCTCTTGGAGGGTAATAATGGTCTTTTGATATTCTAAAACCTAGGATTTCTGTATACCACTTAATCGCTTCTTCAAGATTAGTAACATTAATTTGATTTATTTTAATTTGTAACATATCTATTCCTCAAAAATTTCAGCATTTTACTTATTTTTTATCGATTTATTAATTTTTATTGAATGTTTTTTATCCCCATTGTCGAAAAGGGGTTGTCGGCTTGTTATTCAGGATTTCATCAATTTCTCCCTGAATTTCCTTTGATAATGATATTTCACTAGCAGCAGAGTTTTCAACTACCTGTTCAGGCTTCGATGCTCCCATAATCGTCGAAGAAATTTCTGGATTTCGCAAAACCCACGCTAATGCTAATTGGCTTAAGGCAAGAATTTAGTTTTCAAATTATAGTTGAATTGTCAGAAGTCTAATAAATCTTTTGAATATGGCTAAAATTGAAATCTATTTTCCGAATTATAAACCTTAACGAAGATAATTAACAAATTATTGGAGGAATGCTCTTAAGATGAATAATGATAGAAATTTATTGTACGAATTCTGGGATTCGATACCTCCATTGAAATTCATTGATGGAAAGAAAAAAGTTTATGGAAAACAGCCTATTCGGAGTGCAATAATCCACATTCTTCGTGAAGGGCTCATGGAAGAATCTAAAAAAGACCCAAATAGAAGAAGACGCGCTCTAAATGTGAATGAAATTGAAAACTTATTAAAAGATTATTTTGAAAATATAGAAAATGAAAAGGAAAAAGTTCAAATTACGCGAACAAAGCTCTATTTTCATCTCAATCTTCTTGAAGAAGCTGGTATGATTCAAGTTGTTGCAACACTTCTTGAAGGTCCACATAAATGAAATAAAACCAAGTATTACGGACGTACAGCTCGTTCTCTTTTCATAACAGACGAAGAAATGAGTCTAAAAAAATATAAGACTCGATTTCAAGAGTTTGATAAATTCGCACGACTGCTCGAAATCCCTTTACCAGAAACTTTTTCAGAATTACCGGAACAAATCATAGAATTTGATCGAAAACGCTATAATAAATTGGCACACTGGTTAGCACCGTACGATCGTCTTATCGATCAGAATAACATTAATATATCAGAAATATTTGAATTTATTAAATACATTGACGGTATAAATCCAGACCAAAATCAATCATTGAAAGCACTTTACGAAAATTGCCAAATTGCATTTGAAAAATAGTGATATCAGTACTAGTTTTTTTATCCTATATTCAACATAATAATCAATATGCCTAATTTATCATTATTGAATACTAAACAGCAAGAAATGATTCATTCTGCTGCATTAGACATATTAAAATCAGTTGGATGCATGATTCAGGACAAGAGATGGCTTGATCTCTTATCCAATGCTGGAGCTAGGGTGAACTACTCAAAATCACAAGTTTTCATAACTGATGAAGATTTAATCGTGTCTTCTCTTGATTCGTGTGGTAGAATAATTAAAAAAATGGCTTATGATCCTGATTTAGACTTTAAATTAGGTAAAGGCTATCCCAAAGTGCATACACCTGAAGGAGCGACGAATTATATAGATATACATACAAAAAAACGTCGTTTGGCATCTTTATCCGATTTACGAGAATTAACTAGAGTTTGTGATGCTTTACCCAATGTTGATGCCATTGTTTGTCCCCTTGTACCGAATGATGTTCCTCCTTTACTTCAATCGATAATTTCAATGAAAACCTTGTTTGAAAACTCATCAAAACCAGTTATTCCAGGTGGAACTGCATTAAATCAAGTGCTTCCTTACATAGTTAGGATGTATCAAGCGATTGCTGGTGATCGTGATCTATTAGATTACAGTCTAGGATTCGGTATTTTTACAACAAGCCCTTTACAATTTCCTAAGGATCAACTGGATATACTTTGGGAGTGCACAGAGAGGGGGTTAGCATGCTCAGTAGGATCTGCACCACAAGCTGGATCAACTGCTCCAGCTACAATGGCTGGTATGCTTGCACAATATGTAGCTGAAATTTTAATGGGTATTGTGATGTGTCAGGTAAAAAATCCAGGAATAAATCAGTACGTGTACGTCCGAACTTATCTTATAAATCCTAGATTTGGTAGTATCAACTGTAGCAATCCCGAAGTAGGATTCGTGCAAGCTGCTGCAACACAGTTACTTAAGGAAAAGTATGGCTTGTTGGTTGATGCAGGCTGGGCTGTAAGTGACTCACATATAGTAGGTTCCCAAGCAGCGTTTGAAAAAAACTATATCTGGCTATTATCATCACTAGCAGGAGCAGATATGATTTCTGGAGTTGGTGGATTAAGTAGTGGATTAACAGCTTCATGTTCGCAGGCAGTTATTGATAATGAGATAATTAGTTATCTCCGTCATTCGTTCTCAGGGATAATTTTAGATGATTTTCATTTAGGGGTTGAGATGGTAAAAGATATTGGAATTGAAGGGACTTTTTTAACTCACCCAAGTACAGGAAAGACACTTCGAAATGAACAGTGGTTTCCTCAGATTTCTAATCATGAAACTTACCAGATCTGGAACGACGCGGGGGGACAAGATATTGTGAGTAACGCCAATAAAAAAGCCCTTGAAATCATTGAAACTCATAAAAAAGATATTCTTGATCCAATTGTCCAAAAAAAGCTAGCAGATATTGTAAATGAAGCAAAGAAACATTTGATTTAAGTTTTCCAGCTTTTCATCCGTTTTTGCATAATTAAAAAAATTTAATTAAATCAACTGACTCCAATCAGTTAATTACTAATAAAATGTTACTATTTTTTGAAATGGTCTGTAGAACATTAAAGAAATTGCTAATTTCGGAGGTAGAATGTTCTTTCCCAATTACTGAATTAAAATGTTCTTGATGAAGTTGAAAACGAGAATATATCTCTAAACCCTCTTTAGTTAGAGAGAAACGAAAACCTCTTCGATCTTCTTCATTCATTCTACGTTCTATTAGCTTTAATTCAACTAAATTATCTGTAATCCGGGTTGCTGTACTAGGAGGGATATTTAGTATTTCAATCATTTCACCAAGGGTAATTTTCGAATTTTGGCCAATAAGATGGATACATAATATTCCACTACCGATTTTTTTCCCTTTGTGTGAGAAAGTATTGATTTGACGAATAAATTGAGTAGCTAATCCATAAATCAAAGGGATTTTATTTTGATTTTCTACCATTTGATAAAATTCCATTTGAAAATACTTATAAGTATTTCGTGATTATTTCGATTTGGTATTATACCATATGGAATTAAATATTTAGTTGAATTAAAATGGATGAAAAAAACAAAATAATGCTACTTCGATTCTCCTACTGGTTGGGTGCCATACTCGACGGTTTGTTTGCGCTGGATATGTCATACGTAACATTAATAGGAGCTAATTCTATATTGACAAACATATTCACTCGGAATGAGTTTTTAGTAGGTGGTTTAAGTTATAGATATGCTTTAGGAATTGCTGCAGGATTGATGTGGGGTTGGACTTTTCTTCTAATATGGGCCGATAGAAGACCTGTTGAACGAAAATTCATATTACCGTTAACAGTGTTTCCTGTGGTTGTCGGATTACTTGGAAATAATGTTTTTGCTGTTTTAAATGGATTAGTAGAATTTGAGCTTATGTTACTGAAGCTGATAAGTCAATGTAGTCTTATCATTATCTTTTTGTTCAGTTATTTCAACGCTCGAGGGATTAAAAACTCCTAAGTACATTTCTATTCTCTTTCCTTTTTTTCTAGTCACTAGTTAGCTACTTTTATAAATGAAAAAATAGCTAGGTGCATTGACTAGGTGTACTGACAATATTTCCATTATTAGCTCCCTTATTTCTAGGAGTTTGATTGATGAACGAGAATAAAAATAAGGACGATAATCAACAACAGAAGGAAAAAACAACGATCCTCAAGAATTGGGAGCGCGATCTTCGTCGTGGGTTATTACAATTGATGATCCTTATGCTTATCCGTTTGAAAACACAGGAAGCTCACGGTTATGGGCTAATAAAATTGATAAAAAATACTGGAATCGATCTAAAGGCTGGAACAATCTATGCCCTCTTGAAACGAATGGAAAAAGATGGACTAATCGCTTCAATTATTGCGGTTGATTCTGATGATTCTGGTCTACCCAAAAAAATTTACACCATCACAGAATATGGAGATGAAATGATAGATGGAATGGTCGAAACCTATTCATCTTACCACGAATCGATTAATTCGTGGTACCAAGAAATTAACAATCAGAAAAGAGGAAGGATTATAAAGAAATGAAAACATTTGATGTTGATGCAAAACATTTAATCAGAAATTATATTGATAGTATTGAAGAATTCGTTCGTAACCATACTAGACTTCATCCAAATGAAATTGATGGCTTATTGAATGAGATAAATGATTTTGTGTATCTTCGCAGTCGAGAATTGACGGTTGGAGATCGTGTGCTTTATAGTGATGTATTACGTGCAATCGAAGAATGTGGTTCTCCATCAGAGATAAGTGAGCAATATCTTGATATGGATCAAATTGAATCTAGAGATGATCCGATCGTAGAAAAGGTTGTACTTAAACCAAAAGCTGGACTGGAAGAAGCTAAAGGTGGGGAAAGAACATCTGACCAAAAACATGATAGTACTTCTGTATCAATAAACACATCCTCATCTAAATCAAGTTTTGCATTTATTGGTAATTCTTATCGCTTTGCTCGAGTTTTTGGGATTTATCGTGCAATGTTCATCGTTTTGATCACAATCCAACTCATAGGATTCTTATCCTTCCTTCCATATGTAGGTATAGCTCCTTCAAGAATTATCCCAATGCGTGATTTCATTGAGATTGGCTATGATGCTTGTATGGCTATTACTATTTATTTCTCATTTCTAATTATTTTGGAATGTTGGGCTATAGACCGTTGGAAAGCTAATCTTGTCAGAGAAAAACGTTTGGATCGTCGTATGGACGATAATTTCATTTCTTGGGTATCTCGTATCAGTATTTTGCTTATATTTTTAAAAACTTCATTGTTATTCGTCCCTGCATATGTTGTTTTTCTTCCAATCTGGATTATTTTAGCCTTGATTGTCGAAAGATCTTTGGATTCTGAATTATGGCGAAATATTATCAGTCCTGGTCTTGTGAGGGTAGGAATACTCCTAACTAATGATAAAAGAACAGGAGATGATTACAGTGTTTTTTTGTTCAATTTTCGAGGCAAATATTCAAGAGATGAATTAGGAGTAGCTCTAATTCCATTACTTATGTTATTCTTTAGTTTTTTTATTCTTCCTTTTATCCCTCTCTATGATTGGATCAATGTCGTTGGTTTATTTACTTTTGGAATGCTGTTAATTTTAGTCTTGATTATTTATTTTCGTGGGAAAAACCTCAGGATAGCTGATTTTGATAGATCGATGATGTTTTATGGAGAATCAGAGTTGATTAACTGGCTAGTTCGGTTATTAGCTTTAAAAACATTAATTGTGGCAAGAGTGCTTATGTTTAATTTATATAATACCCTTTTCCTCATATTACCCATTATAATTTTATGGCTAGCAATTGAAATTGCTTCAAACTCTCTAGGTGGGGTAACTAGATCCTGGTTGGGTAATTTTCTTGTGCAAATCGGAAGTTCTGAAGAAGTACAGGTTAAACATACAACTCAAGAGGAGAGAGTATCACCTTCTCAAGGTTATTCTTCACCTGTTGAACCAACTAGAATCGATCCATTAGTTCAAGAGCAGCCTGTAGTAAGTACTGTTAATCAGGCTGAACAGACTTCCATTTCACACCCTCAAATCATTGAAAAAAGTTCTGAAGTTCCTCCAAAACAATCCTCCTGGTTATTTAGAATCACTGGAGCTTTGCTAAAAGCTATCATAATGAGTATATCAATGCTAATTATGACAATTTTTGAAGTTGCATTGATTTTCATCGTCATACTTACTAATTTTACTCAAGATGGGTCATACCAGCTTCCTTCGTTTACTTTTGATATGTCTTATCTCTCTTTCTTGGATTCTTATTATGAAGGATATATTCAGGAAATTTATTCATACACAATTTACAGCTGGTACGCTTTATTACTGTTAGTAGTTCAAGTCTTTCTCATTGCTTTAGTAGGATATTATGGAATTGCTACTAAAAAACCAGAAGGAGTTGTAACGTTTTTAGGACGAAATGTAAGTCGAATATTGATATTTGCGCTATTTATTGGCTATATTGTTCGTTTTACCTCTTTTACAGATTATTATGCGTTATTAGAATTTATGGTTCTCTCTGTATTCTTTGTGTTTAATGAAGTAAACGCATGGAAAACCCGCTCTGAAAGAAAAAAATGGAAAAAAAATGAAGAGATAAAACAATTTAACACAAAAAACAACGAACAGATGCTCCAAACTCAACCAAGAATGTTATAATAAGTATGGAGATAAAACAGGAAGGTGATGCTTGAATGAAGAAAATGGATGTTGACGCGAAACAAATGATTCGTGATTACATCGATAGCATTGACGAATATATGAAAGAAAAAACTAATTTGCATCCCAATGAAATTGACGGTTTACTGAATGAAATCAATGATTTTATCTATTTGAGGAGTAAAGAAATATCTACCAATAAAAAAATTCATTTTAAGGATATTCTAAAGGCAATTGATGAGTGCGGGTCTCCTTCGGAAATATGTGAGCAGTACACCGATCTTAATGAAGTTGATAAAGGAAAAAAATTCACACCTAAAGGAAGTGCAGCAGAAGATGGAAATATTGAGAGTGATGATAAATTAAATACTATATCTCTTTCTAACTTCGCCAGTGCGAAGAGAGATAGATTTTATTGGGTGAGAAATCCTTTTCGAGCAATTTTTTCACTCATGAAGGCTTTTCCTTCATTCATACTATTTCGTATAACATCGATTTTGTGTTACATATCATGGCTTATCTTCTTGCTTCTATACTTTACTCTATTTATTAATGAAAATTGGGATAATTGGTTATATAATGGAGAGTTTGGATATATTGATCCTGGAGAAGCTTTCGATTTTTTTTTCATAGCAAATATTTTCTTTTTAATCAGTTTTCTCTTATTTATTATCATCGAGGGGGTTTTAATTGATTTTTTGAAGTCATTCAAGGTTAATAATCAGAATTACAATAGGAAAAGTGATGATACTGCAATCCTATTCATTTCTCGCCTTAGCTTTCTTTTACTTCTCCTAAAAAGTTCTATATTACTTAATTTCTACTATATTCCGTTAATTCCTTTCTGGATTATTCTGACACTTTTTATAGAGCGTAAATTTAAATCTGAGTTATGGAATAAGAAAATTTCTCCGATATTCATTTCAATAGGTTTGAGGATCGAGGGAGGATCTTCTACTGAAAATAGAATAACCATTAATTCATTCTATGAGAGATTCAGAAAAACCAAATTTGATATCTATGAATCCATAATTATTCTATTTTTAGCAATTCCTTTTGGCTTAAGTTTCTTATGGCCTTGGATAAGATTAAGAACAGTAGAAATTACTGTTACGAATTATTATCTTCCCAGGTTAGTTAATAGTCTAATACTCGATAATTTACCTTATGATGCATATATTTTACCGTATTTATTTCTAATTCCCGTATTTCTTACTCTTCTTTATTCTATTTCAATTAGAGTAGCCAATAAATTCTCTTTGAAAACTCATCCACACGAATCTAGTATTCTAATTTGGTTGATGAGATTAATATCAATAAGAATTGTTTTAATTATAATAACTTTTACAAAATTTCCCTCTACTTTTGGCTTTAGGTTGAATGATCGAACCCTATTCAGGGTTAATGATCAAATCACGATAGATTATATGGGATATTTTACACTCCTTATTCTGTGGTTATTATTTGAAATAGTAATCATTGAGTATAGAAGAGATTTTTTTATTCGAAAAAGAATTGGTCAAGGATTTTTATTCGTGGGTGGATCCGATCCTAAGAAATTAATTAAAGCAACCACTGATAAAGAATCTACTGTTGTTGCGGAAATCATTCCTCTTACTAAGGAAGAAGAAGATGAACTTAAACCTGATAAGCCTCAAAGAGGTCCTACTTCTAATATTGGTTTAGCTTTTAGAGCTCTATTTTCTTCTTTGTCAATTTTTCTCATAATAGCATTTCAAGTGTGGATTGGCTATTGTTTCTCAAAGATTTTTCTTAATGATCCACCCTTTTTATTTTACACAGTTCTCTTACTAGGTATTCAAGTTCTGATTTTAGCTACAATAGTATTTTATAAAGTATCTTCAAACACATCAGAAGGAATTGTTTTAAAAACAGTCAGAACCTGGAGTAGAATATGTTTAATACTATTAATTTCTTTTTCCATCATGAATCCTTTGATCTATGATTCTACTAATCTTATGACCTTTATAGTACTAGGTTTACTAGCATTTAATGAAATGGTAGCATGGAAAATACGATCAGAAAGAAGAAAACTTGATAAAGAAATCAACAAATCTCATTACAAAGAAAATCAATTAATAGATAGAGGAATTCTGAACAAGATCAGTAGATATCTTTAATGAAATACCCTTTTGTTAATCCTAGTAGAAAACACAAACATCCATTGGGGCATAGTTATAAACGAATTCATTGAGTTGGTTCACATATTCTCGCAGATGTGAATAATCATCTTAGGTAATATAAGTAACCTGCAAATCGAAAGATTAGGTAATTTTTCTTTGTTTCAGGTGCATTTAGGACATGAATTATGTTTTTAATCCCAAAAACTGTAAAAAATTATGCAGGAAGAATAGAAATTTCTACATCTGAACTTAGGGGAACACGCTTTGATATTGCTCTAAAGAAAACTCAGTAAGTCATTTTATCATTTTGAATTCATTCTATAAATACATTCGTGTAAGAAAGTGGAGATGATTTCTTTTCCTGGTTTGAAAAAGGAAAAGGAACTCAATAGCTCTTACATTTGCTCAAAGCTTTGCTATTAGCTTTTCACGGCTGAATGTGAGTCTTGCTAGGTAAAAGGCTACAATAGCCACGACCATAAATACAACACTTATAGCAATCGCAGTTGCTTCAAACATCTGTCCTGGTAACGCGTTTTCTGGTATTAAAAAACCTGCCGCCTGCGTATAAATGATACCTATCATTGGTAGCATTACCACTCCGCCGGCCTGTGTTGCTTCTCTCAGATTGTTAACCCTCGTAGATACTAGTACCATGATGCTCGTTGCCGCTACTGCACCGAAAAAGGCAATCGCGAGTTCAGATATGAAGTAAACAGGTGAGGGAAAAAGAGAATTGATCAGGATGGTAGGATCAACTCCTTTTAGCTGCTCCATTCCAGTAACCCATGTGATGGCCGATGAGATCGTGATGGTAATCCACGCAAGGATGGTCGTTGGTAGGACACATGTGATCATTTTTCCCAGTAAGATTTCCTGATCAGTTAACGGAATAGCTAGTAATCTTTCGAGGGTTCGCCTTTCCTTTTCACCAGCAAAGGAATCTGCAGCAACATAAATAGGTAATATGAATCCAATCATCATGTTTACTGCTCCCACTACTGTAACCATTATCAATTTATAATAGTAAAGATTTTCTGTTAATTCCATGGTAATAACCATTAGTGGCATGCCAATTCCAAGAACTGCCGATATTCCAACAGATGACCATAGAATGAGTTTTGTTGTCCAGATTTCCCATATCTCTTTCTTGGCGATGATCATCGATTTCCTGTAATTCATTGGTTGTTCCTCCTGATGATTTTTGTATACAGCTGGTCAAGTGTTGGACTGCGATCTTCTATTCTAATAATTTTAGCTCCTTGATTTACCAGTTCTGTTACTAAAGCAGGATTCGTATTAGTATACTGCCTGGAGGGAATTTTATAATCAATAAAATTGCTTGTAACTTTCAGTATTTCTATTGCAGTGTTTTTTCTGAAAATCGGTTCGAACTTCGCAGAATCATTGACAAATTCTACACGGAAAATTGTTTCTCCGACTTCTTTCCGTATTTCTTCTGGCGATCCACTGATTTGCAACCTCCCGTGGTTGATCATAATGATCTTGTCAGCTAGTTTTTCTGCTTCGGGTAAGTTATGAGTGGTAATGAAGAAGGTCATTTTCAGATCTTTGGCCAGTTTCTGAATCATACGACGAACAGTTTTTTGCATGTCAGGATCGAGTGCACTCGTGGGCTCATCTAACAAAGCTATTGCTGGATAGTGCGCTAGTGAACAAGCTAGGGCTACTTTTTGCGTCATTCCTTTGGAAAATGTTCCAACTTTCCTGTCAATCCAGCCGCGTAATTCAACAATGTCCAGTAAATCACGGATCTGTTTTTTATCGTAATTACCGTATAATTGGGCGAAAAATTTGATATTTTCGAAAGCTGTAAGCCTAACATAGAGATTATGATCCTCTGGTAGGAAACCGATATAGCTCCGCGATTTATTCGGATTTTCAATCACACTAATGCCGTTTAACCAGCAGTTACCGCTCGTTGGCTTGAGAATACCAGCTAAAATTCTCATTATAGTTGTTTTGCCGGCACCGTTAGGTCCTAGCACGGCGGTTATCGATCCTTCCTTGACAGATATGGAGAGGTCTTCAACCGCTTTCACTTCGACATCTTTTTTTAGGAATATCTTGGATAAGTTTTCTGTTTTGATAATATCAGTTGCCATGGTATCTATTTCCTCTTTCTTTTTTTAAAGATCATGATTATTCCAGCGATAACTGATAGAAGTAAAAATTCAATGAAATCCATTCCTGCATTTTTTGTTTTACTATCCATTTTTGCTGCGATCTGGTCAATACTCGAACTAATTATCTCTAATTTAACTTGTACGAGTTTAATTTCGTTTTTGTAGTCGTTGAAGATGGATTTTAAGGTGTCAGCTGTCAGACTGTCTTTAGTATCGATATCTTCTTTGATTTTTTGGAATATATCACTAAAACTGGTGTTACTTGTCTGGTTCAGTGGATCTGTTAGAGTACTCATGTCTGTTAAACCTTTCATTGCTAGAAACAGATCATGAAAGGAAGAATCCAGTTCAAGATCAGGATACCGGGTAACTGTTTGACTTAAAACCATGTGAGACCGGTAAAGCGATTCGTTGAGCAGGGTCATGGTGGAAGCATAAGCTGGACCCAGAGAACTGCAAACCTGACTAAGTTTGTTTTTATTGGTATTAAATGTTAAGTAAAGCGAGTAAAACCAGCTGCTCAACGTATCAACGGAAAAATCACCTGCTAAAGCTTTGAAAGCTTCTTTACCATTTTTCCAAGGACTCACCATTCCCGAAGCGTAACCATTACCAGAAAGCTTAGCTACTATTCGATCTAGCAAGTGCTGCTGGGTTTGATTGTCATCAGCAGGGATTTTAGATGGATTAATAGTAAATATCATTGAAATAAATTGACGTGCAGTCCATGCTCTCTGAAAATCGCTAATGGTTACCGTAGTGTAATTACCTCTCAGTGAAAAACCGTTCTGGTAAGCCAGCGAGCCGATGCCCGGCTCATTGATCATGATATGGGTAGAATTATACCCAACAGCGACGATAGCGTGAGCTCCATTGCTGTCTACGTAATCCTGGTAGTCAGGAAAGGGAAACTCACCAGGATTCACCGATAGGAGAAGAGGCGTGGACGCCTGTAGCGATGATGTTAGGTAACTATAAGCTTCTTCCCAGTTTCAGAGGAAAACAACTTCAAGTCCGAGATCCGCATAGTAATCTTCGAGGACTAGATTCTCATCCGTTTCTAATATTGTTAAACAAGTGTCCAGACCATAAAGATCAGCAATAAAATCGGTATCTTCCATTTGAGAGCTAAAAACTCCTGGTAGCATCATCACTGTAGGGCCGCTACGGACATAGCTAAACCCCCATCCAGCGCCAGAAAGCGATAAGGTGTGAGCTAAGTTAGAATCAATGTCTGTGTAATAATCGAGCATAATAGTTACTGCAGCCCAGTTACAGAAGCCGTTTATTTCCTGCCAGACGTAAGGTACTGAAGGTATGAGCATTCTATCATTATTGTTTGATCTAGAAGCGGAATCAACAGCTTGCAAATGTCCCGGTACAGGTATGAAAGAGAAAGGGTTGATAATGAACATCAACAGTATAACAGATATAGCTAAACTGAATTTTGGAGCGATGTTATCTGGCATCTTATTCTTCATCACTTCCCCAGAGTTCATTTTCACCCTTCTTCTTTTCATCAGAACCGTGTATCCGTCTCAAAATATACCTAGTCGGGGACAAACGACCGCGGGCAAAAACTAGCATCACTACCACGAAGATTACGATGAGGCCAATAAATCCCAGAAACACGGGATCTGTTAACGTGATGAAATTTTGCTGGGTTTCTTTGGTACCAGAATCGTCAGCACTATAACCGATTATCTTTATGGTATGTTTTCCCTGTTGATATTCATCAGTATTGTACTGCCAGCTGAAAGAACTTTCAGTATCGTTTTTTTGCAGTACATCGTCCAAATAAAACTCTACATAAAGTAATCCATGAGGTCCGCTCACGTGGACTGTAAATAAACCTTGAATACCATAGCCGGGGATAGTTGTACCAACTCTGGTGATATTATACTGTATATCAAGCTCATTAGTTGTAGTTTTCGCAGGATTGACGGTCAAAAACAGTAGTAATGGAATACCGATGCAATAAATGGAAACTAATTTCTTTTTGTCCACTTTTTTCACCCTTTTTCCGTTTTTCAGCTTTATTAATCGGTAACCGATTTAAATGTTATCAGTTTATTAGTTGCTAGTTGCAAAACAATTTTCGATCAGAGGGGAGCTAGTGTGAAGTTTTCAATTATTCTCAAGCGAGGAAGCCTTTATTATAAAAACAAGAGTTATTCAGAGCTTTCAGATTCAGAATTATGTGATTTACGAAGACATGAGATAGGAATAATTTTTCAGTTCTATAATATGCATCCAAGTCTTAGTGCTGGTGAAAATGTTGAATATCCAATGATGATTGCTGACGTGCCAAGTAAAATACGTCGTGAACGCTCTCTTGAGTTGCTAAAAAAAGTAGGTATGTACGATAAACGTAGTAATTCTCCAGCTGAGCTATCTGGAGGAGAAAAACAACGGATTGGGATTGCAAGAGCTCTAGTTAATAATCCATCTGTCCTTATAGCTGATGAACCGACAGGAGATCTTGATACAGAGAATGCTGAAACTATTTTGGATTTATTAAAAGATATTAATGAAAATCAAGGAAAAACTATAGTTATGGTAACACATGATGAGTCTTTAATTACTGAGAAGATGCGAGTTATTTATATTGATGATGGGAAACTAGTGAAAATGAAAAATGATAATAGCCTTGATTTCAGATCAAACAAACAAATAATTTCGCAATCCTAGTGCATTCTACAATTGTATCATCTTTTCTGAGATGAATTATTGAATAAGAGCAACATAAGTACAATAATTCTGGCAAAAGGTACCGATGATATCTAATCCTGGCTATGTGATGAAAATTAGCTTCAATGCTTGAATAAATGTTTTGGTCTTCTAAGTATGGCAAAAAAATGAAGAGATGAAGCAATTTGTGATAAAAATCGCTATCATAATACGTATGGAGTTAACAGATGAGAGTGATATCGATACGAAGCAAATGCTTCGAGATTAAATCTAAATCGAATACTTGAGGAGATTAGGTTTTCCGTCTTCGATAGATCAATACTACAAGAGGAAGAGATATTACTGATACAGCTAGTTCTAAACCAGGAGTAGGTACGGGAATCGGTTCTCCATTTGTATCTTCATTCTCATCAGTATCTTCATTCTCATCAGTATCTTCATTCCAAACAGAATCATCATTTGGATAATAATCCCAGTAGGAAAATCCACTTGTTAATGATTGAGCGTAAGTTGTGTTATCAGAAGTCCAAGCCCAGGCAGAAGCAGTCCACGTGGCATGGTTGCTAAAATCATCCCAATATGAAGTGTTTGTCTCCCACGATAGGCTATTACTGATTTCATTTATATTCGGCTCATCATTTCCAGTTCCAAACGAGCTAAAATCAGAGGTGTTTTTCCATACCCACCAATATGCACCTATAGTCGTTGATTCATAACCACCTGCCCAAAACCATGCACCAGCATCGGAACCAGATGTACCTTCTCCTGTGAAAGAAATCCAAATCCAATATAAGTGATAACCGTCAATTACAGGAGCATCCTCACAGGTGAGAGTCATGATAATATTCTCTGAATCTTCCGTCACACTAAGTGAAACAATATCGATTTCGTCCTTAAAATCACCTTTATCATAATCATAATCTGGAAAAGAATATTGGATTTTTTCAACATCGTTTGTTGTATCATTTCCCAGATTTCCATTTGGTACAGCTCTGATGGCCATTACTGAAAAGAAAAGGACTAAAAATAATAAAATATTGATTTTAATTTGCTTTTTGTTCATTAATTCACTTCCTAGAGAAATAATAATTTCATTCAAATTTCTAGTTTAAGAAGAATGAGTTCTTACTTCGCTGTTAAGACATAGAGATAGGTAATTCCAGAGAATATTCCTGAATTATCCTTTATTTTTTTTCTAAATAGAATAATCTTAATTCCAGTTATACAATGATCTTCAGGAAATAAAAAAAGATTGAATTTAACTACAATCCGAGTTCTTTCTTTATTAAAGTTTTTAAAATTTCTTTCTGAACCTTTTGTTTATTTGGGATGTTTTTATCACCAAGGATTTTTTTCCCTACATCAAGAATTTGTTCCTTGGCAATGTCCTTTACTCCACTCTCATCGATTAATTCTTTTACAACAGAATTAAGTGTTGTAGACATTGCTTCTTTAGCTGCTCCTTTGGCAAGTCCTCCGATCTTTTTCATATAAATTCACTCCTAAAGTTCTTTTTGTTTTTTATTTAATGATGCTATTAATAAACAGTTTTATAAAAATAAGCCTTTCAAAAATTGTATCAATCTCAATATTTAATTTTTCGGGTCTTTTCCTTTTTCTGTTGATTATGTCTATTTTTTGAACCTATTTCTTCATTTCTGCCTTATTAGGGACTACTCTATCTATCTGCAATTGGTAATTTTACATTAATAATTGTATTATCCTCTTGGTTAATAATATTCAATGTTCCTTCATTTTTTTGTAGAATTGCTGAAAGGAGAAGGAGGATCCGAGATATGTGTTACACCTAAAGGAAAAAAAGACAATCTAAGGTTCTTTGTTTTATCATTTGTATAATTAAAAAACTTTTCATCTACCTGTACAGGTTTTCGTTCATTAATGGCTTTATTGAACGCATTTTCCAAAATTGATTTATTATTGTATGATAAATTCTCTAATAAAGGTTCTTTCCTATTAGTGGAGGTGATATATTGGGATGCTACTTGATTTAAAAAGGTGATTTTGCTATTAAGGGTGATTATCATAATACCAGCATTTGCTGTAGTTATAAATTGAAGGAAGGGTGAGAATTTTCGATTGATAAATGCAATCAAAATGACAGTATAACCCATTATCTGAAAGGTTTGTTGAAGAATGGGGTGGTAAAATATGGTAAAGATGAAATTTGCTCCCATAACTAGAATAATTCCTAATGAAAGAAAGAAGTAATTAGCTCTTGATTCATCTGATAATTTCAACCAGTAGTATAAACCAATAAAAAGTAGCTGAATCGAAATAATGATTTGTGCAAATATAACTAAGCCATTTAAGATACTATTTATTGTCAATTCTGGTCTATCTGGCAAAAAAAGCACTGATATTGGCGTTAATATTATTAAATACACCATTATTAAATTTTGAATAATATCAAAAATTCTTTTTGGAAAAACAAAGACAACTTTCATCCATACTTGTATCAAAATCAGTTGAATGACCAAAATTAACGAATTTAATCGTGAAAAATTAACATTAGTAAAATCAAATACATAAATCAAGAAAGTCGAAGTGTACACATAACATAATGTCAAAAAGATTAAGCTAGCTAATAGAGTTTCATTATCTTTCCTTTCTTTTCGTGTAATAACAAAGTATACCGACAAGCTTAGTGTAAGCAAAATATTGATTACTACTAAAGTGGAAAAATATGGATCTTTCAATTTCAATCACTAGAAGAGTTAGTTACTTTTTTCTGGATCAGTTTTAAATTATTCTCTTGTGATCTACAACTATGACTTTAGAAACATTATGGAAAAATGTAATAAATAATCCGTAAAATTCTATTTCCCTAGAATGATTTAGGTTATTCCTACCGCTAAGGAAGTTTCCGTAGAAATTCACCTTGATTTGTTTCGAAAAGACGTAAAACTGAGGTATTATATGTTATCGATTTTAGAAGAAAGTAAAGCTCTATCTGATCAGATTGTTACCTGGAGACGTCATCTCCATGCAAATCCTGAATTAGGTTTTCAGGAGAAAGAAACAGCAAAGTATATTACTAAAATTTTACAAGATTTAGGCATGAAACCTAAATCTGAGGTTGGGAGAACAGGTATTATTGCCTCTATAGGATCTGGAGGTCCCTGTATTGCACTTCGTGCGGATATGGATGCACTTCCGATTCAGGACTCCAAAGAAGCTGTTGAGTATAAATCAACCAATCAGGGAGTAATGCATGCATGTGGACATGATGCTCATGTAGCTATGCTCCTTGGAGCTGCTACAATTTTAACTAAAAATAAATCGTTGATCCCAGACGGACGGGTCCGTTTTTTATTTCAACCTTATGAGGAAGGCCAAGATAAGGATGGAATTGGCGGGGCGGACGCCATGATGAAAGATAATGCTCTAGAAGGAGTTGATGCTATCATTGGACAACATGTTCATGCAGAACTGGATGCTGGAGCCTTTCAAATAAAGAATGGGTATTTTTCAGCTGCGGTCGATACTTTTTACGCTGAGGTTTCTGGGAAAGGCTGTCATGGAGCTTATCCCCATGAGGGTATTGACCCAATTTTTATTACAGCTCAAGTTATAAACGCGGTTCAAGGAATAATAAGTCGTCGTATTGATCCCCTTGAGCCTGGTGTGATTTCTTTTGGTAAGATAGAAGCAGGAACTGCAGCAAATATTATTCCGCCAAAAGTAAAACTCTCGGGAACTATACGCTCCTTGAATCCTGAAATACGAACACAACTGAAAAAGGATCTTGAGAAGGCTTTTCAAATTTCCCGTAATTTTGGAGGTAATTACAAATTAAAGATCATTGAAGGATATCCTTCCATTAACAATAATGATAATTTGGTAAAGCTTCTCCGTGAAGTAGCATCTGATTTTCTTCAATCTGATAAAGTATTAGAAGGAGGTTTAGGGATGGGAGCAGAGGATTTTTCAGTTTATTTGAGAAATATACCTGGTGCATTTTTTTATTTAGGTACAGCTTTAGATCAACCCCGAATGCATCATTCACCAGATTTTGATATTAATGATTCAGTTCTTTATCTAGGAACTGCACTTATGGCTGAATCTGCAATTCGTTTTCTGATAAATCCAGAAGTTTTGAAGCCATCCTAGCTTCAATCCTTCAAACTAAATGTATGTGAGTTCACTATCCCGATGTTTTAACATTATGAATTTAGGATTTGCTAACTCAGACATTGTAGGAGAATATTGAGCCTCTTTAAAAGAATAAGGAAAATATGCTCCTAAGCCCGCTGTTGCTAATTTTCCAACCTCATGTTGATTTCCAAAAATCACTAATGAGAGATTTGCTGTTAATTCTCTTACCTTTGTTTCATCCAAAAAATCTGATTTAAATATACTGCAGGAATGTAAGTATTCATGCAAAAGTAAATGAAAGATATAAGCTTTAAAATATTTTTTAGTTGAATCCCTTTTCATAATTCGTAATGCAGAATGATTTAAGTAAATTTCATTTGTACCTACTCTGTGAAAACCACCTACGAAATTTCCACGAGAGTAACCTAATTCTACTAACCCCAATAAGATTCCTGGTCTTGAAAAATCTAGTATTTCACGAATGATTTTCGTGACAAACCTAAAGATACCAGAAAAGTCATCTGCATCAAGTTGAGTGTATTCCTTTCTAAAATTCTTAATTTGCAGTTCGGTGACCAATATTGCTCCAACCAAGTTAATTGCTACCAACCAAGTTAATTCTATCAAACATAATATAGACTACCTTATGGGAATCGCAAAATCAATTAATTCCACAAACTTATTCATAATTTACTAGAAAAAGGAGTCAAATTTGAAGAAAAATAAAAAAACTTAGAGAAAAGGCGTTCATTCGTCCTTTTCTTTGACATAAATAGTTGCTTTTGCCTTTGGGCTAAATTGATATGAAACTGAACCCCAGTTCGTAATAATTCCCTTTTTTTCGACTTTTGTTCTCAGATTTTTGATTGTCTCCAAATGATATGATAATAAGCGGTTAACAGCAAGTAATGAAGCACCTACAATAATTGACCCGAGCAAAAGAAAAAATAATCAATACGATTAGCTCTAATTACTCCGTCTTTAGGAAATAATAAAGCGAGGTTTTCAAGAACTATTTTCTAATATATCAAGAGGCATTTAAAGGAATTTTCTTATCTGGATATTATCTTCTAAAGATTTTTTTATATTGATATTGATTCAAGATGGCATTCTCGAATATTTTTCCAAATTCAGAAAATCTAGTAATGTAAGTTGTCCTTTACTACTTTTTAATCCTGATAAACGGACCCCAACAAGTCTAACTTTCTTTGTTGAATTTTTAAATTCATAAAATAATTTCATTGCGATATTAAAAAAAACTGATTCATCAAGAGTGTAATTATTTAGACTATAGCTCCGAGTATAAGTAATATATCCTTGAAAACGGATTTTGATTGATACTGTTTTAACTAACATTTGTTTTTCTTTGAGTCTGTTTGTAAGCTTTGTTATGATCTGATTAACCACTGTATATACTACTTTCCAATCGTTTTGATCAGTACCAAAAGTCCGTTCTGAGCTGATTGATTTTCTTTTACCTTTTGAGTGACCTACTTCTTTATAATTTTTACCTAAAGCAACTTTTCTTAGGAATAGACCGTGATCCCCAAGTAAAGAATAAACTTTTTCCCGAGACATACAAGCAATGTCTCCTATTGTATTAATGTTTAATTTTTTCAGTTGTAATTCGGTTTTTTTCCCAACTCCAACTATTTTTCTCACAGATAGCTGATGAATTTTTTCTTCGAGCATAGAATTATGCACAATCGATATTCCATTAGGTTTATTTAAATCAGAAGCAATCTTAGCTATTGATTTAGTTTCGGCAATACCAATGGATACAGGCAAAAAAAGCTTTTTACGAACTTGATCTTGTATAATTTTTGCTAATGTCCCTGGAGTTGTCCCATATTGTTTCCAATGCTTTGTTACATCTATGTATGCTTCATCAATTCCTGCTTGCTGGAATTTATCAGTATATTCCTTCAGAATGTCCATTACTTTTTCTGATTCCTCATGATATTTTACAAATGATACTTCTCTCCCTGAACAGATGTATACTCCTTCTGGGCATAATTTATATGCAATCGAAATAGGCATAGCTGAATGAAGCCCATATTTCCTTGCTTCGTAGGAACAAGTAGAGATGACTCCGCGTCCTTTACCCAATTTTGGGTCTGATCCTATAATCACTGGGGATCCTTCCAAATAAGGATTGTATTTAATATGAACAGCTGCGAAAAAGCAATCTAAATCAATATGAAAGATTACAGCTTTAGATTCCCACATTTATTCTTCATTAAGAGTAACAAATTCGGATTTAAAGTGTTAAATGCTATGATTTCAAAGAAATAACTCGACTCTCAAGAAAAAAATCGTAAATGAGGATAATTTCTAACAGTAGAATGTTTAAAACCATATGAGATAGGATATTTTTGTTTTTATGCTCCAAATCAGGGCTATATCGTCTAAGAACTTTATATCTGAGTTATAGGTATCTCGTTTAATATTGTTAGTTCTTTTTTTTCAATGGGATCATATACACAATTAACTGCAATGATTTGAACCCCATTTTGATTCGCTTTTCTAAGGGCAGATGTGAATTTAGGATCGATTTCCTTATTGGCTGAAAAAGAATGTGCGTCATTCCGTTTGCAAATAAATACAATAGTTGATTGGTAACCTTCATCAACAGCGTCAATTAATTCAGTAACATGTTTTGTCCCTCTTTGTGTTGGTGCATCAGGAAATAAAGCTAGTCCATTCTTTACTAATGTAACACTTTTAACTTCTAACAACATTTTTTGCATTGTAATTTTATTGCGCATTAAAAAATCAAATCTACTCTTTCTAAAACTGAATTCTGGTTTGATAATTTCATGATTTTTGAGCTTCTCTATCTTCTCATAATCTAATTTAAATAAAGTATTCGTTAAAATTGAGTCAATGTTTACCCAGATATCAGATTTTTTTACTCCAACCAGGGAATATTTTGTTTTACGTTTCAGATTGGTACTTTGGCGAATAATTACATCAACATCAGGTGTAAGTAATTCAATCAATCTTCCAGGATCTGGGACATGTGCTAAGATTATTCTATCATCATTTTTTGGTTTATTAAGTTCAACTTTAGCTATAAAACGGTTTGGACGTTCTTTAAATTTAGCAAAATATGTTTTTCCTTCGAGTTTCATTTGATATACGTAGAATTGATATTAGATTGTTATTTTTATCGTAAATTTTGTCAATAACAAAAATAATTTGCGGAATATAGACATCCAAAATGATTAAAAACGAAGGTATTTAATTAATAATAACTGTTCGTTTGATTATATCAAAACATTTGGAATGACTTTTTCAACATCAAAGAGGCAAAAACTTTGAGTAAAACAGAGATGATTGATCCTGGTGTTCTTGCTAAGTTTCGAGGATTAATAAAGAAAGCTGTGTCTCTTGCAGAAGAAGGTTCATTCAAAAAAGCAATTGTACTTATACAAAATTCATTGAAAGAAGCTGAAAAGCTTACATTTATCCAACCAGAGGTCGATCTTAGAAATCAATTAGGGATACTACACTGGAAGAATGATTCCTTCGACTATTTTTTAGAAGTAGCAGCAACATCTCTTGCTTTAGCCCGTGCTCATAACTATAAAAAAGGTATTGCCGAAGCTCTTCTTAATCTCGCTTGGGTATTAGCTATGGAAAGAAAAGATTTCATGAAAGCTTTTGATTTTACTGAAGAAGCTTTAGAAGTAGCAGAAGATATTGGTTATGAAAAAGGGATGGCTACGAGTTTATACATTATTTCTACTGCGTATAAACATAAAAATATGGAAGATAAGGCTGCATATTATTTGGATAAATCGTTAAATATATCTATGAGGTTATCCGAGGAAGCTGATCTCCTTACCCCAAGTGAAGAAGGTTTAACAGATGAAGAAAAGGATCAATTAAAAGGAGCTCTTGATCTTCTCTAGAAAATAACTGTAATGAGAATGTTTTTTTTGATTATTTCTTTCTTTCTTGTTTCGTTTTGAATTTTTATTGCAGCTCGTAAGAAATTGTAGATTCTCTGTTTCCTCAATGAATGCTATTTTTTCTATTTTTCTACATAAACTCTCGAATTCATAACTATAGAAAGGGAATTTCATTGATAAAGTTACACTTTTATGCTGATTATATGAAATATGGAGAATTGTATTTATTATCTCAATAATATAATTTCTCGAGAATAATATATTACAAAGGAAAATTCGCAATGTCTGTTTTAAAAAACTTATCTATGAATCATATGCGAGTTTTAATAGGTCTTTGTAATTATCCGATGGAATCTGATTCATTTATCGCAAATAAAATCGGTGTAAAGCGATCAACATACGCAACTGTTAAAAAACGTTTGACCGATCCTCCAAACTCGATTCTATCCCCAATTAATATACCTAATTTTCATATGTTAGGAGCAGAATTACTTTCCATTTATAATGTAAAATTAAACCTTATATCTGGATCAAAAGATTCTGAACTTAAAGGGATTGAACCCGCAATTAAGCTTCCTAATGTAATAATTTTCTTTTTAGATTCTGATTCTGGGTATGTTTTGAAAGTTAGTAAATCATTTTCCGATCTTGTTTACACTCAGGATCTCTTTTCAGGTTATGGTGGGGATCAAGATATCTTCTCTCCCTCAAATATAAATCGTATAATAGTTCCTTTATCCTATAATGGTTTTTCTAGATTCTTAAACTATAGCGATTGCTTTTCGTACCATTGGAATATCCCAATAGAAAAAGATAATTCTCTTGGACCTATCTTTCCTCACAAAAAAGTGGATCTGAACAGTATTTCTCCACTTGGATGGCAAATTTTTGATTCAATAATTAAATATCCAGATTATACTATTCTAAAATTAGCTGAGCAGCTTAAAAAACCTAGAAATACGATAACTAGGTGGATTCGTAGATTTAGAGCGATGATGCTTTACCAGAAACGATATCTTCCTGATTTACCAAAAATTGGTTTTAATATCCATCTTTTTCTTTCAATTTATGTACAAGGAGTCACAGATGAAAAACGATCTGAAATATTGCATCTTATCAAGAATATCTTTCATCCTGAAGATATTTTTTGGTCATATCAAACTATTTTTCTTTCAGCAGTTTTCCCTGACTATGTAAGTTTAAGAGAAAAAGAAGGGAAATTTCTTGAAGAAATGAGCCTATTAGAGTTTCCATTCACATATAATAAGTACACTCATTCAATTAACAAAGTTATGTTAGTAAAATCATTAAAAAACTCTTTACCGCATTTAGTTAACTATTTAAGAGGTTCTAACAAGTATTCTTTAGCATCATCTCGTTCTTTTGATTAAAAAATCGAAATTTCATACTTAGGACTGAAAATGGATGATCTCTCACAATTCTAATCTTTCAACCAGAGAAAGGATTGTATTGTCAAGTATAATCGCATATCCCTACTCCAATGATGTGGATATAGCCAATAATGCAGGAATAAAACATTCAACCTTTGCTACGATTAAAAAACGGCTAATTAAAAATAAATTCTTTATGAAAATCTATTTTCCAAATTTTACGGGTCTAAATGCAGAAATTTTCAATATTACAACTAGAGAAATTTCGACTTTTTCTTCACAGAATGTTGATCCAAATATCATTAAGGAATTCGGATTTCGTCAAAATGAGGAAAATTTACTTATAACTGGGATTGATGGTAATGTTGCAATAGGTGTAAGTATCGTTCGCAATTATTCTGATTTACTTAGGAATCATTGGAAATTTGATCGAATTGCTAGAAATTCAAATATTATTTTCAATTTCCAGCATAATCTGTCAATTCCAATGAGTCATTCTACTTTTTATCGTGTTTTTGATTTTTCTCGGTCTGTTCCACGGCTTTTAAATGTTGAAATAGATCCTATCCATCCCAAGCCTTTATTTAAGCCTTTAAAAAATCCTTTATCCATAACAAAACACGGTTGGGAGATCTACTTAGCGATTCTTAATAACCCTGGTTTTTCTCCTAAAAATATATCGAATCTGCTTGATAAACCTCGTACAACAACTACTCGCTGGTTACGTAGTTTTTTAAATACTGGATTACTTACTCCACGGATTGCACCAAATCTTCGAAAATTAGGTTACAAACTATGCCTAATTGTGCATTTGGAAGTTTTTTCAGCAATGAAAATACACCAGGAAGAAGTTACCAGAATTATAGATGAAATCATTTCACCAGAATTCCTTGTTCATTCCTATAAAAATATCCTCTTTATTTCTATGTTCAGCACATTTGATGATGTTAGGAATGCTGAAGAGGAATTATCACTTAGAATCAATAAAATGGATATCAAATTCAATATAGTGTACAGATTTTTGTTTTCTATACCCAATATTCGTTTTTTAATTGCTTTAGATAGATCACTTGGTCAAATTGCAAAAAATTTAGGGATTCCAACATCAGTTTCAAAAACTTTATAGCTAAACCACAAGCAAATTTAATTTACATACTTTATCCTTTGTTTTTTGAATTAATCAAATAAAAAACTAATTAAACGAATATAATTAACATTTAAATATAATGTAATAGAATATTTTTTTACTCAATTAAATGGATTAGTACTAAGAATAATGTCTTAAAAGAACATAAATCTAGTTCTCCAAAGATAAGAAATAACTTACAGTAGGTTTCTTTCAACTCCAGTGTATCAATCGAATGAGAATCATGATCAATATGTGAATAGGCGAAAAATATGGCTCGAATACTGCTCGTCGATGATGAACGTGATTTGTTATTGATTTATACAAAATTATTACAAATGGAAGGTCATGATGTTATCGATAGCGCCTCTAACGGTAAGGAAGCCATTGAAAAGTTCGCTAATCTCCCAATTAAGCCTGATATCATAGTTATGGATTATAGAATGCCAGTCCTTGACGGGTTGGTTGCGATGAAAGAAATACTTAAAAGAACTCCTGATGCTAAGGTTCTTTTCGTAAGTGCTGAGAAGAGGGTCGAAAAAGATGCTCTTGAAGCAGGTGCAATTGGTTTTTTCACAAAGCCAACTAGCATTAGGACATTGTTAACAGAGATAGATCGAATTCAAAAACTCCAGACCGAGAAACTTCACAAGATGGATAATGAGAAATAGAATTCGAAACTATCGAATCAACTCATTAATTTTCAATTATTTTGAGATTTATTCAATTGTCCTTTATATTCCCAAGAATTATAGCGATAAAAAGCTTTTATCATCATATAAAGGAAAAAAAAAGAGAAGAGAATACTAAACATTAGTAACTTGCCAATCTTACTTTGTAGCTGCAAGTTTAATGTCAGATTCTTTTACAGTTTTTCTGCCAGAGTGACGAGCAATATCCACTGCGTATTTTGCAACACCAGTGGCATAATTCGTCAAAACTTCATTGAGTCTGTCAATCGCGTCAGCTGAGACACGTCGTGCGCCAGCAGTACGAATGAGTTTCTCTACACGAGCACGTGCAAATCCTGTCATTTTTATTTTCACCTTATCTCCATAGTAAATTCCTATCTTGAAATAATAAGAATTCTTTACTGGGAATTTTCCAGTAATTCTCTTCAGCTCATTCGTCTTTAAAAACTTTTTCTTTCAATTTGAACTCTAACCTTCTGAGGATCAAATAAATTCTATTTATTAGAGTAAAAAGATATGTAATTCTTAATGGAAAATTTTTGTTAAGTCAAAGGTAGCTTACTCAACAAAAAATTTCCAGCTCAAAAAAAAAACTCTTAAAATGGTTGAAATCGCTTATTTTGCGAAAAGAATTAGAAAAATCATTATCTACAATGTAAAAAGTATAAACCTCATCTAAATCGGAATTAAGTAAGAAATTTTCATTTTTTTCGATAATCAGTCTTTCTAACTGCCTTAACCAAGCGTTAGTAATCTTCTGATGAATTTTATTAAAAATCCAGATAAACAGATCAGTTCATCAGTTTATCATTTTTTGAAAAAAATCTTCGAAATTTATTTACACCAATATGCAAATTTGAATTACAATCTAGAGAGAATTCATTTTATGAGATAAATAAAAAAAAAGAGAATAGAATACTCAACATTAATGACTTGTTTTACTTACTTAGCGGTTGTTCGAAAATAAGTTCCCCTTGGATTTAAAGTTAGTCAAAAACAGAAGAGAAAAGACGGGGAGAGATGATATAATTCCATTTGGGGCAAATAGGATGAGGAAGAAGATTGA
>SDBT01000488.1_pt1 | contig 62574 bp, 103 predicted proteins | sample 2277101 | NCBI WGS metagenome assembly SDBT01 (sample SAMN10404973, study PRJNA504765) | marine sediment metagenome | isolation source: marine sediment core GS10_PC15, 103 cmbsf | place: Arctic Ocean: Southern Knipovich Ridge | collected 2010 | reverse complement strand
AAAAATACGCCCTGGTTGTCCTACTATAACAAAGTTCTTCAACCCTGAATGTTGACATATCTGATAACGCTCTTATAATGATTGCTGAGAGGTCGAGGGGAACACCGAGAATTGCCAATAATTTGTTGGGATGGATTAAAAAGGTGATCTTATCAAAAAAACAACACAAAATTAATCCTAGTATGGTAATCGTCTCCATGGATATGATTGGGATAGATGAGAATGGATTAGACAAACATGACAGAAAATATTTAGAGTTTTTGAGAACACACAGGAAACCTGTTGGACTGAATACATTAGTGTCATCTCTTGATATTAGCAAGGAAACTATTGAGAAAATTATTGAACCGTTTTTACTTCGTAAAAAACTCATTGTTAAAACTGGAAAAGGGAGGATGATTGGATGAAATATTATAAGTTGGTTACTCCAGAATTAGAATCTATAACAAAAGAAGAATTGCGTAGTAATACCGAATTTATTATTCAGTATAAAGTTGGACAATTTGTTCGAGGAAAATGGAATTCTGGTTTATATGTATTCACATCTCTTGAAGAGGCACAACGTTTTAGACAATCATATGGTTGTTATGTATCTGGACACATTTATGAGGCAGAATGTGAACAACCAACTAAAATATTGTTGTTTTATTATCAAGGTATATTAATACGAGTCTTTAAAAGACGAAAAAACAAAAAGAAGTATACCCATCTTATTGGCAAGCATAATTATTATGATATCATTCCAGCGGGAACCAAATGTTTCAAACAAGTTAAACTCCTTAAAAGGGTTGGTTAAAAAGTGCCCCATAAAACATGTCCAAATTGTAAAACCCCCAATGGGGTAAGAACCCATAAGTGTAAAACGTGTAATCAGTCCTTTACATTCACCCCAAAATTTCTTCGTTCAAGGAAGGGTCAAGAGGTTAATTGGAGAGATTTGGAAAGGGGAGACATTATTAAAGTTGGTGGTGGACCATACCGAATAGTTCACAATCATCAATGGGATCAAGATGAAAAAATGTACGTTGGTTATAATGGGACATATAGAGTGGGCACCTTAGAAGAGGATGGACTTCTTGTTTATCCTATCAAGGCCAATGAAAGCGGGTGTTGTTTTATATATATGGGTCCTAGCGGACAGTCGAAATATGGGACTTGTTTGGAACCTCATAATATTAGATTAATTAAGAAAAAGGAAGGAAGTTGATTATGTACTACAAGATTGTTAACGTCTCTTTAAAATCTATAGTTGGTTGGTCTCTTGGCAAGTTATGTACTCAGTATAGAATTGGAGAATTTGTTGAGGGATCATTAGATTCTGGTCTATTTGTTTTTGATTCCTTAGAATCCATAGAGAAATTTAAAAATGAGTATGGGTCATATGAAGACTATCCTGTATTTGAAGTAGAGGTTAAACAAGAAGTTAATCCTCAATTTATATTTTTGAAGGGTTTAAGGTGGAGTCTTGAGGTAGAACCAACAATTACCAAAATGCTAACACAACATAAACAAAAAAAGAGATTTAAATATCTAATTAATAATGAGGTGATGCCAACGGGAACAAAATGTTTTAAGGAAGTTAAATTAGTTAGAAAGGTAGAATAAATGTCAACCACAAAAACAGAAATTAGAAACTGGTTGGAGACAGCAAAACAAAATGGTGCTACACACCTCTTAGTCTTGTGTGATGCTTTTGATTGGGAAGATTATCCGGTTGAGATTAAAAAGGGAGAAAACCCACAAAAAATATGTGATAAAAAGTGTGCCCACAATAATATGCAAAAATTAATGGAATGTTATGATTTATCATTAAATATTGAGGAACAGTTAGATGAAAAAAGAGCACGACATTGGTAGGGAGAAAAAACTCCCATTAGTTAATCATGTTCCTGGTCGTATAACAATCATTGCTGCCGTAACTCCATCGTTAGTCATAGGTAAAGATGGTTCTTTGCCCTGGCACATTACTGGAGACCTTCAATGGTTTTCTAGAAATACCCGTGGACACATTGTTGTCATGGGAAGAAAAACGTGTCAAGAATTGAATTATGTAGCTAGTCATTATAAACCACTAAAAAATAGAGTTAATATCATTTTGTCAAAATTCACCCCTTGGTGGAACATTGTATGGAGCCAGAAGGTTGAAGACCTATATGTGTGTAATCATTTATCCGGGGTTAGAGCAATAGCAAATTCTACACAACCAATGAAAAGTAAGGAAATCTTCATTATTGGTGGGGCCGAGATTTATAGGACGTTTCTCGCCGCCAACATTGTAAACAGGATGCTGTTGACCAAAATTAATAAAGAATATGAGGGAGATATCAAGTTTCCCATGGGTTATACAAACCCCAAATTATGGGATGTGGAAAAAATTTATGAGTCCGAACGATTTAATATTGAGGAGTGGTTAAAGAAATAGTTGGTCTACGACCAACGGAAAGGGTAGTTATGACAAAAAAATACTATAAAGTGGTTACACAAGGTTTAAAATCGTACATGTCATCATACACTGATGGAATTTTGACAGTTCAATATAAGGTTGGGGAATTTGTAAGTGGAAAATTTAATTCCGGACTTTATGTCTTCAATAATTATCAAAACGCTAAAGTTTTTCAAAAAAGTATTGGTGATCAGTTTCGGTTGAGTTATATTTATGAAGTTGAAGTACGGCAACCTGACAAAATCCTGCTGATATATCTAATTCATTTTTATTCGGAAAAAGCAGCGTCTCTCCTACAGCGTAGAAAAAACAAAAAAGAGTTTATGAGTTTAATGGATGAGTGGGGATGTGAGAGTTTTCCAGAGGGAACAAAATGTTTTAAAGAAGTTAAACTGTTAAGGAGGGTGTCATGACAAAATATTATAAGGTACTTACTACAAATTTAACATCTATCATTATGAGACAAAATGGTCCATATGGAGTAGATGCAGACAACTCTATGACCGTCCAATATAAGATTGGCGAATTTGTAGAATCGGATTCTGGTCTCTACGTATTTGATACATTACAGTCTGCTATACAATTTAGAAATAATTATAGGAAGGACCCCTGTCCAATCTACGAAGTAGAGGTTAGACGACCAACGATCGGATGGTTTATTCCGCTTAAAAATAAAGAATGGCAACAGATAATTCGGCAAATGTTAAAAAACAAGAAGAACAAAAAAAAGTATTTACAATATGTTCGGAGGGATGAAGTTCCCGAAGGTACGAAATGTTTTAAAGAAGTTAAATTGATTAGGAGGGTTAACCCACTATGAAAACCGTAATGAGTCCAGAATTAGTTATTGGTCTTAGCTCAAAGTATCTTATGGAGGCAAAAAATGGTGAATTATGGTTATGTCTAGATGAATTAGAGAATTTTGTCGAGATTCCCATTCAAAAAATGACCCAGTCCTTGTCTTTCTGGGTTGAGGCATCTACAGAACAATGGAAAGATAGGAGTGGAATAGATGTTGAAGTCAGAGATAATTCATATGATTATGGAGAATATAAGATTGCAGGACTTAGAGAAAGATTAGAACCGGCCCCACTTGACTTTTTAGTTGATGAAGGTTTCATAGAAAAAGATGAGTGGACTAAGATTTATTTTAGGATTTTGTATACTAATTAACAAATAGGAGGACGAAGTCAATGGAAAGTAAAACACTGGAACAATTGGACAAGACTGGGGCTGACGCCATTAAGACCGCCCAGGAATATGGTAGTCAAATTGTAGAGTTTGTTAGGGAGCAAGCTCCCGAACTGATTGAGGAAATTATTTTGTTTAAGAGGGTGGGGTATTCCACCTATGTGTTGATGGGAATAATTTGTGGTTGTGTAGCTTATAAATTAATAAAGATGATTCCTTCGGCGACAAAAAAGTATGAGGACAATGATGAAAACATTTCTGACTTTTTTATTATGTTTGGTTCTATAATTGCCCCTATTGGTTTTACCATAGTGGGAATTGGAACAATATGTACAAATTTGACACCCTGTCTACAGGTCTGGTTTGCTCCCCGCCTATATCTCTTGGAATATTTTTCCGACCTAGTTGATCGAGGAGGATAAAATTATGGGAGGTTTAGTGTATCCCACCCCAGCAGACCTGAAAACTACCGCTGTTTTAGCAATACAAGGTCTTTATAATATGGTGGAACCGTTAGAAAGACAAATTTATGAGCAAAATAAAAAGATTGTTGAGCAAGAGCAGCGAATAGAAAGATTAAGAAAAAATGCCGACATAATCTCTTCTGAATATTTTGGCAACAAAAAATTGTCAGACATTGAACATGCTGAAATTATAATGAGCAATCTTCATAATAAGATAGGGGCACTTCAAGAAATTATTAAGAGGAAAGACAAGAAAACCGAAGAACTTCAGGAGATTATCAAACATTTAAACCTTCATCTTAATTAATCATTTCGACTTGTCGACGGTGTATCTTCATATAGAGAGACAAAAAAGGGGAGGTTCCCCCTTGTCTTATTTTTCTTTCTTTTTTCTATATGGGGATGGATAAATGAGTTTTAGTGTCACGGCCATAGTTGGTCAAAGCGTAAACTTTAGTCAGGTTGATAGGGATGACTTGGATACTAGCAAGGTAATCCAGGACGATTTTGGTGTTACATTTGCCAAAAATTTTGCCTTTAGTGGAGATAATTCATCGGGGAATATCAACAGGGCATTTTATGTTTCTACTTCAATTCCTTCTGGGGAAACTTTATCGTATGTTTTTAATAGCGGATTAACACGAACCGTATTTAATGAGTTACTCCCAAATTCATTTAATAATATTAAGGCAATTGTAGTTCAAAATTTACATGTGGGATTTAGTGGTGACATTTTAGTCTCTGCGACGGGATCGGGATTTACCGAACCTTTTGGGGGTTCTACTGGTTTGGCCATTATATCTCCAGACTCAGCGTGGTCAGCAGTCAATCACATTTCGGGCTGGAACATTGATGAAACTAATGGAACTCTACAGTTTACTGATGTTCATAATGTTAATCCCGGAATAAAAATCTCGGTAGTAGGGATAAGGGGAGCGGGATAACACAAGTAGAAAAATTTAAGAAATTGGAATCCTGTCTCAGAAAAGACCAAATCAAACGTTCCTTCGTTAAGTCTCACCAAAACCTCCATCTTTTGTAGATTCCATACACGAAATTTAATTATTTTAGAAAATTTTATTTTAATTAGGAAAATAAATGAATAAATGTTTATTAATTATGACAGTAATGATATTACTAATCGGTTTTCTCCCTATATTCTTGACTGTCAAGTGTGGTAGTCCAGAACGTCAAGCTATGCTATACAATTCAAGTATATATGTATCTGTAAAGACAATGGGAAAACTTGAACTAATAAAAACTCTACAAGAACCTCGATTTTTGGAAATTATTGATGACACTGTTATTAGAGAAGATAACACCTGGATTTATAGTTGTAAGTATGGTATACCAGACAATAATGGAAAATATATCATTAAGAAATATCAAACAAAATTTATTATCGATTAGGAAAAAACATGACCCAAAACGAAGTATTAGAATTAATGAGATCCAGTCAAATAACTATTCATACATTTTCTTAAGGGAGATATCCATGTACAATGATTTTCGTCAACCATCTCGTGAAAATTGGAAGTATCTATACAAGGGTAGTGAACTTTTAGAATCCTCCAAAATCAAACATGCTGAATTTCTTACAAAGGAAAAAGAGGCCAGGGTCGTAGTTGTAAAACTAATGGGTGATATTTTGGTATCTCATGATGATAGGGGACTGAAAGATGCAAAAACAGAAATTGAACATAGCGGAAACCTAAGGGAACAATGTGCCGTGTTTATCCACGAATTTGAACGGAATCCTGACCGGGAATATAATCTCTCATTAGGGGATGTGGTTTTCTTTAATTTGGCACCGGTCGGCGAGCTTGCCCAATGACACGTCTCACTCTCCTAAAAATCATCAAAAAAAGTCATGACACAAAAACAAAATAAGACTGACGGTTGTTCTGGAGATTGCGGAATTAAAACGAATCAAGAAAATCACTTTCTTCTCACCAGGGCTTATCGCCACTCATCCTGGCATCGCCAAATAATCGATATTAGTATGTGGTGTGGTTGTTTTTATTGTATATCTTGGTTTGTCTCCGACAATATTGAAAAATGGATAGACCATGGAGAAACAGCAATGTGTCCACACTGTGGAATTGATGCTGTAATTCCAGATAAGTCAGGATTTTTACCAGAGGATTTAAGCGAAAGACTGTCGTTTTTAATTAAAATGAATAAATGGTGGTTCACATGAAAAAAGACCATAAGTTCACCACCAAAATTGGAAATCGTGACATAACCATTAGGGTGATTGAACCCATTTATGATGGAACACCTAAAGATGTCCTGGTACACGTACCTCCAATGTGTTCAAATATATTTCCCTATGAAGTAAGTAAGTTAATATTTGTGTTAACAAAAGCATATCAAAAAGCAGCACAATTACAATATGATTATGATAGGAGGCTATATTTAGAAATATGAAACACAAACTATTATTCCCGAATATAAATAATGGAATTGACAAATTATTAGAATTAAAAAGAGTAGCAATCAACATGGTTGAGGGTCGAGAAGCCATGAACAACACGCACTATAATCCTAACGATAAGAGCAAGAGACACGAACTTGATCACGCTGACAAACACAACAAGGTATGTAAACAGTACTACGAGACAAAAGATATTTTTTGGGAATTTGTTAGAGAATTAATTAAGGATAGAGATAAATTTAAAAATGACCACCCTTCTATTGGGTCTCCAGAATGGTTTATGAAGTTGAACAGTCTTGACAGGGTTAGGGCCCACCAATTAATTAATGATAAAGTATTATGTACCCTTAATCGAAATAATCATACTGTAGAATGGCAATGGTCAATTCAATTTGAAAACACAGAATTTTGGGCGGACAGTTTTCCAGACGAAAAACGAGGCCATGATAGTGACGGATATCACCAAGCAAAAAAACTAATGGATGAGTGGAATGCAAAGATTACAAGCCGTCATTCCTAACCAACCTTCTTTGGTCCTGTAGCATAATTGGTAATGCTAGGCGAAACATCTATCAACCTAGGATAGTGATAGAGAATTCTTTTTGTACTCAGTTCACAAAAAGGAAAGTAGCTGAAAAAAAACTGTAATGAGGGTTCAAGTCCCTCCAGGGCCTATTTTTTTTCAAATTTCCCCATTGACAAATCCCCACAATCTCGTTATAATAAGAGAAAGACTGAGTTTTATGAAGTGTTCACGAAGGAGAGAGTATCGAAATATCGATAGGTTTTCCCAAGAATTCCCCCTCTCTATTTTATTAATTAAGATTGGAAATGGGTATACCCTACGGGAAATTAGTCGGACTTGTAAGGTTTCCCGTTATAAATTGAGGTTAATTATAATGTTTATGTCCGAATTCTTTAATAGGTCATTTGTATGAGTAAACAAACCACTGAAGATCATAACTGGTGGAAAGAGGTTGGAAATATAATTGGAGGAAGAGTGTTTGCTTTTACTGATAGATACATAGCAGATTTTGTATGGAATGATGATGTAGATGGACCAAGTTTTTCAATCAATGAAAGATTGGCCACAATATTGATTGAGCAGAAGAAAGAAATTAAAAGACTGAAAAATAGATATGAATTATCCATAAATGAAATCTTGTCTACATAAAAAATGGTATTAATGTTATGACAAAACACAGTGTTATTGATGGAGTACATGATAATCCTGGAGTATGGCCAGATCTATATCGTGAGGCAGCAGACGAAATAGCAAGACTAAGAGGCGAAGCCCAATCTGGTTGGCAACCTTATCCACATAAAAATCATTATTAGAAAATGAAAAATATAAAATTGGTAACAAAAACCGAATATGTAGTTGGGTTTCTTCATAGTAATACTCACGTTGTATTAATTGAAAAACAACGACCATTGTGGCAAAAAGGTAAACTTAACGGAGTTGGTGGTCATATTGAATTAGGAGAAACTCCTCACGAGGCTATGGAAAGAGAATTTTTAGAAGAGGCCGGATTGAACATTGATAATTGGGAACTTGGAGTAATAATGGAAGGCAAAACATGGAAGGTGTTCTTCTTTTTTGCTTATATTGCTCCGCCTATTCAGATAATACAAAAAACCGATGAATTAATATGTGTTGAAAGATCGTATCCGTTGCCACTGAACGTTCTTCCTAATCTTCGTTGGTTGATCCCTTTATGTTTAGATGCAGATATAACTAAACCTATAAGTATATATGATCAAACAGATCCTAGACTAAAATTTATTCCCCCCCAACAAAGTAAATTATTATAATGGGAATATTAGAATCTACAACCTGTTATCTGGGCGGGCCAATTGAGTATGACACAGGTCCTAATTGGCGAATAGAAGTTAAAGAAGTCTTAGAAGGGGAGTTTGGTATAAAAGTCTTCGACCCTTTGTCCGACCCAAAACAACAATGGTTCTCAACGCTTCAACAAGCCAGAAAAGATAAAGATTATAAAATGATGAGGGAGGTTGCTCGTAAGTTTGTTCGTAAGGATTTATGTCTTGTAGATCGCAGCGATTTTTTAGTTGTAAATCTACCATATAACATACCTACTACTGGTAGTCATCATGAAATTACACAATCGAATGACAGAAAGAAACCAACCTTATTAGTTTGTGATAAAGGAAAAGAATATCTTCCCTTTTGGTATTACGGATTTATTAAAAGTGATTATCTATTTGGAAATTGGAAAAACCTTTATGCATACTTACGGGTAGTAGAAAAAGGAGTTTACAATTATGACGAACGATGGCATTACGTATTGGGATTAATTTAATAATAGGAAAATATCATGCCTTGTAGAAGTGATTATTTAGCAGCTAGCGGACAAGAACTAGAGTCAAAAAGAGTATGTAAATATCTTGTTTATCTTTATAACAAAGTTGATTACGTGATTCCAGAATGGGTCACCAGTGCTTCTGAAGATTGTTATGGAAATGTATCAATGTTAAACGAGGCAACCAGGATGCTTTGTGAGTGTTGTCGAAGTTTTACCACAGAAGAAGTTGAAAAATATATTTATGATGCTCATAATGATGCTGCCAGACAATTAGCAGGATGGTGGGAAAAACATCAGGAGTGGGATGCTAGACGTGTAAAAGAAGAAAACGAAGAAAAAAAACGAAGTATTCTTACTAAGCAAGCAATGAAAAAATTAACCCCAGAAGAAATGGACGCTCTAGGACTTTAATCAACAATGAAAATTCTCTGGATAGCAGACCTATCATTAGACCAAAACCCAGGAGGGGCACAAAGGTCAGATGACATCCTCATTAAATATGGAAGAAGCATTGGTCACGAGATTGTTGAATTAAACTATGGGGACGTTTTCAACGTCGAAAGTGGATACGACTACATAATAACTGGAAATGTTTATTCATTTTGTAAGGGTGTTTCTAATTTTCTCCCCTGGATTAACCATCAAAAGAACCATATTCGACTAGAACATGATAGCAATCTGTACCTGACGGAGGATGAGCGACAACTATTATTTGGAAATTGTGTCAAAACAATCTTTCTAAGTAAAACCCATCACTATCTCTTTTCTCAATATAAAAATACGTACAATAACATTTATATTGTTGAGGACCCCATTGATACAAAATCCTTCTATGATTATGGTCAAGATAGAGAAGATGCTATTTTGTACGCTGGATTTTTACATCCCCTCAAAGGTTTTGAATCGCTGTGTCAAAAAATAGAATCAAATCCCTCTTTGAAATTTGTTGTGGCAGGATTTGGAGACGATAATATAATTGATCGTTTAGTTAACCATAAAAACGTTGAGTATTTTGGTCTGGTTCAGTATGATGACATGCCCAAGATTTACAATTTTTATACTGATTTCTTTTATTATCCTAATATTCCGGAACCGTTTTGTCGAAGTGTTGCTGAAGCCATTTTGTGTGGAATGAATGTTGAAATTAAAGGTTTAATCGGTTCTGCTCAACTATATAATGAAGTAGGACTAGAAGTTTTTCGTGTTTTATGTCAAGATGCACCTGAAAGATTTTGGGATATAGTAGAAAATGGGTGAGGAAAATCACAAAGGCGACATCACCGTTATTTTGACGGGTTACAGGAGATTCAAAAATCTCCCACGACAAATTGAATCAATACAAAATCAGACAGTTAAGCCTGACGAGGTCTGGTTGTGGAAAAATTATCATGAGGAAAACAAAGATGTAAATCTAAGACGACCAACTTTGGGTAATAGTCATATAGTTTATGATCTAGACAAAACATTTGACTGTAACCACAACTGGAAATTTTATGGACGGTTTGCCGCCGCCCTATTGGCCCAAACAACCTATGTGGCAATTTTCGATGACGATACAATTCCTGGTCATCAATGGTTTGAGAATTGTTTAATGGCAATGAAGCATACTCCAGGAATTCTTGGTGGTGCTGGCATTATTTTGAAAGACAAAAACTATACTAATCATATCAGGATAGGTTGGCCATCTCAAAATATAAACACAACTCAGGTAGACTTAGTCGGTCACGCCTGGTTTTTCAAACAAGAATGGTTAAAGTACTTATGGATGGAGAAACCTCCCACGTTTGAAAATGGAGAAGATATTCAGTTCTCCTATATGGCTCAAAAATATGGAGGGATAAATACGTATTGTCCTCCTCACCCGAAGGGTAACCCCTCTCTACATAGTTCCCTCTTTGGTAATGAATTGGGAATTGATGATAAGGCCACATCCCAGGTGTGGAATCATGACGTATTCTTTTCCGAAAGGAATAAGTGTGTACAAAACGCCTTAGATGGTGGGTGGACGACGGTTTTAGGAGTAAAAAAATGACACCAAATAAATCATTCTTGGGTGACTTACAAATTTTTGAAAGTAAACTCAAAAACAAAGAAAGTTTTGCCTTTTCAAAATATGCTGATGGAGAATGGCACGTTCTCAAAAAAAACGAACCAATTAATAATGGAGAATTTTCACACGACCCAAATAGTGAGCATGATTTGCTATGGAGACAAGAGTTAATAAAATCCTTCCTATTTGTTCACGACCAATATTATGTTGGGATTACTTGTCCTTGTTGTGGGGGTAGTGAAACCTTCCAACAAATGAAGAAAGCGTGTGGTAGTAATGATGACCATATTACCTGGGCAAATATTTGGGTTAATTCCAACTATAAATATTATGTTGAGAATATACTCCCGTTGTACAACAACTATAAAGTTTGTCTAATATGTAATGAAGATGCTGATATTAGTCACTTGCCGTTTAAATTGGATAGATATTATGGAGTTGGCAAAAGTGCCTGGTCAAATAGTCAAAACTTAATTAGAGACTTATCGGGATTGGCAACCACAACCAACAATATGCTATATCTATTTGCTTGTGGTCCCTTGGGTAACTTATTATCCCATCGTTTATTACAAAGTAATCCAAACAACACATATCTAGACGTTGGGTCCACCCTGGATAATTATTTTGGATTTGGTGTTACCAGACAATACCTCAACCTTGCTAATCAATATGCTCCATGTATCTGGGAATAAAATGAACGTTATAGCCATAACCTGTTATAGTCAACCTGAACTCCTTCATTTATATTTGGAGCAATTAGGAAAAGATTACGAGGAATTAAAAAAATATAAAATCAGATTATATACAGAAGAGGGTTATGACCCATATACTAACGTAGTAATTAGTCACTTTGAATATAACAATAAAGATATAGACATCAAATTAATTGTCAGACCAAAAGTAAACTGTCCATTGGTTGGGTATCACAATATATTAACTTCCTATATTCTAGCGGCAGCAGAAAGTGATGAGTTTGTCATTATTGGTGAAGAGGACATGCTTCCTACTGAGGATTATTTAAGGTTTAACAGGATGTGTTATGAGAAATTTTTATCCAAGTACAAAAGAATTTTTTGTGTCGCTCATAAAAGGCGTCCCGAAGTAGAAAAAGAGGGTGACCCAGAAATCCTAATCGGTGACTATCAATGTACATCCCCATCTTGTGTATCGGTTAGGTCTATCAAAAAATACATGGAACCTTATTTTGGGTATATGCCGCCATATTTTGAAGACCCTGTTGAGTTTAATCGTATATATTTTCCAAATTCCAGAATTCCACCAAATGAACATACTCATCATGATGGAGCGATTGAAAGAATTATGGAATGGCACAGATTGTTTTCCATTAAACCAGATCAAACCCGCTCAATGCACGTTGGACTCAAGGGAATATTTTGTAATGGGCAGGCACCAAAGGGCACCTTACAAGATAAGATTACTCAATATAGAGAATTAATTAAGGATGGAGATAAGTTGAGAAATTTGTCCACACTACCAGACGACATGGTCGTCACTGACCCTAAGGGCCCATCATGGAACGACTTACGACTTGATACAGATAGGGTTCTTGCTAAAGCTAGTTCATGGTGGTATGATGAAGGGAATGAATTTAAGGAGTATATTACATGAAAATCGTCGTTGTATCTTCTCTCTCTAAATATCATTTTTTACTTAATGGATACTCCTATCTTTTTAACAAGTTTTGGTCTTCCTCTCAACAGGTTGACGTAGTCTGTTATTCTCAACCACAAATAGAACAATTACCAGATAATTTTAATATCGTAAATTTAGGATTGCCAGAACAAAAATATTGGACGAATGGTCTAATAGATTATTTTGAGAGGGTGGAAGATGACTATTTCTTATTGGCATTTGACGATCATTTCATATTTAAAACAGTTCCGGTTCTCCTTATTGAAAAAGCGTTTGCGTTATGTCACAAAGAATGCCTGGATAAATTTTGGTTGCACAGTAATCCACAAAATACAGGCGAACAATATGATGGGGATTATTATTTTTCTAAGGAATTTAATACGATACAAGGATTTACACCTAGAGAATTATACGATGAAGAAAAAAGACCACAAGGACAATGGGCAAATCACTCAACACATCAATCGTTAATGTTAACCGCTCTGTGTGCTGGAATTTGGTCGAAAGATTTTTTCCTATCTTTGTTAAAACCTGATTTAACAGGTAGGGAACTTGAACAATATAACCTGTATAATGTTGGACCCGATGATATTGGAATGATACCAAATAAACAAACAGGATGGTTATATCCACAATTTGATGTTATGAGTGTAGGTAGAGGACAACCATTCAACTGGATGGGAGACCCTCATTATTCATGCATAGCAGACCCCGATATGGTCAACACCTACAATCATTTTGCCCAAAGGGTAAATTTGGCATGAAGTACTATGGACAAAACGAAACAGACAAAATTATTGCTGAGTTCATAAACATTGAACGACCAGGAAATTGTGTTGAGGTAGGGGTTGCTGATGGTTCACATGGTTCCAACACCAAGATTTTTGAAGATAAACACTGGGATGTCTTATGTATTGATCCAGTTCCAGAACACGTAGAAAAAGCCCGTTCAATCAGAAAAAATGTCGTACAGTGTGCTTGTGGTGATAAAAATTACACAACAAATAACTTTTTTGTATTCGACATTGGAAAAAACAACATACTATCTTCTTTGAGCGGATTACAACCAGATCCGGAACTTCTAGTGTCTCACGGACACCTGATAAATAAATGTTATAAGATAAAAACCGAAGTTAAAACTTTAGAAACAATTTTACAAGAACAAAGGTGGCATAGACAGATAGATTTTATCTCTATTGATACGGAGGGTACAGAACTTGATGTGCTAAAAGGAGTAGATTTTAGTAAACGCTTCATCTCGATGTTAATTATAGAAAATAATCACAATTATCCAGAAATAGAAAACTATCTCCAAACATACTATTTCACAAAAATAAAAAGATATTATATTAATGATTTTTATTTACATAAGTCAGCATGGACAAATAGAAGGATGAAAAGATGATTCCATTATTTAGTTTGGGAGATTTGTATGTTTCAAATTTTATTCCCATGAACCATAAATCAGAGGATTATCCAAAGGGAAAACTAGAATTGTGTTTGGACGATGAAATGGTTCGTCTGTCTGAAACGGTGGATTATGATGTTTTGTATAAAAACTATTGGTATAATTCGGGAACTAATGATTCCATGAAAAAGGAGTTGAGCGACATAGTTCAGTCCGTCCTTAAGACCACCAAAATTAATACTGGAGATGTTTGGTTAGACATAGGGTGTAATGATGGCACTCTATTGGAAATGGTCCCTGACAACATAATTAGAGTTGGATGTGACCCATCAAATAGTATTGATAGAGCAATAAAGTCAGCAGATTATCTAATTAAGGATTATTTCTCCTATCAATCTTTCAAGCAAAAATCACACAAAAGAGCTAAGTCTATAACAGCAATTGCTATGTTCTATGATTTGGAGGACCCAAAGGAGTTTTTGGATAATGTATATGACTCATTGGCAGACGATGGAATTTTTGTCATACAAATTAGTTATTTGCCGCTAATGTTGAAGCAACTGGCATTCGACAACATATGTCATGAACACCTCTATTATTATTCGCTCCAAACAATAAAGAAACTATTTGAGGATAGTAATTTTACAATTGTTGATTGTATATTAAATGATACTAATGGTGGAAGTTTTAGGGTATATGCCAAAAGAGAGGATTCATTAAATTACACAAATACATTTGCCACTGGTCCGTATAGAGATGTTGCCGAGTGGAGAATTAATAGTTTATTAGATTATGAACAAAAGATTTCCCTAACGGAGACATCCACATATAAAAATTTCTTCTCTACTGTGGAAAAATTAAAAACAGATGTTTGTGATTTTATTCATGGGGAAGTTAAAAAAGGCAAAAAGATTTGGGGATATGGAGCTTCCACAAAAGGAAATACTTTACTCCAATATTTCAATTTAGACAGCAGCTTAATTCAGGGAATAGCAGAACGACAATCTATCAAATATGGATTAAAAACAATAGGGAGCGAGATTTCCATCTATTCGGAGCATGATATGAGAAAGGCCAACCCAGACTACCTATTGGTTTTACCTTGGCATTTTATAGCAGAATTTCAACAAAGAGAGCAGGAATTTTTGAAAAATGGTGGAAAATTTATTGTTCCGTGTCCCAAGTTTGAGGTAATAGGGTTATGAATAGTCTAGGAGAACTTATTGACAAACTTACAGTGGCCAACTTGAAAATTTGGCATTTAGAAGACATCAAAAGAAAAAAGGATGCCTCAGACAAGGATGTGGCAGACGCCACAAGGTCAACAAACACCCTTAATACTCAGAGAAATCTATTGATTGAAGAAATTGACACACTAATTGTTGGATGTTTTGAACACAGAATGTCCTGTGATATTTCCCATGTGGGCACCACAAAGGTTTATTCAGAATGACCAAAATTATTTTCTGTCACAATGTTATTGAGCAAAGTTTGAATCGTCTGAAGGTCACCCTTGAAAAAAACTCCGTGGTAAACCACGCAAGTCCAATTTACATAGCCTACTATGGTCCACGTAATGCTACAAATTTAGCAATTACAGGTGCTAAAATTAAATTTTGTGGACCCGTACAAACCCACGAGGTGGGGGCGTTTAACGGAATGGTACAAACTATAAATCATATGTTAGATCACGAGCATGAAGGCGTTGTCGTTTTCTCACATGACGATGTTTACATTAATAATAAAGAATTGTTTAAGAAAAATTTAGATATCATTAAGGATTACGACCTTATTGTTCGACATCCATCCTGGTGCTCCTATTACATGTTTGATAGTTTGATTTTTAATATTAATAAGAAGACCACCAGAATGTTTAGAAGCATACAAAAGGTAACGAGTAGGAATAAGTTTCCAGTTGATGTTGTGGGCCACCCTTGTCCAGAGGGAGAGTTTACCAAATATTTGTTAAATTCTGGATGTACATTTTATAAACACGCCTACGGTGTAGATGTTGGAACACAAGGAAATCAAAACCACGGATTTTACCACATGTTAGGAAGATGTATATGAATCAATTAGACAACTTTATGGGAGCATACGCTCCAACGTTTAAGAAGATGTATGGAGTATCCGATGCGGATTTAATCCAATATTATAATGAGGATACATATAGTGGATATCCCGACACACCAGGAGGTTCTGCTTGGAGAAGTGAGATGAAATCCATATATTGTTCTATTCGTATATTGAAACCACAAAATATATTAGAAATAGGCAATTTTATGGGACATAGTGCCAATCATATTTTGTTAGCAGTTGAAAAAAACCGGTTTGGTAATGTTACACTGTTAGATTTGGCAGAACAGATTGATTATGATAATATTCATAATCGTAATTTTACCAGAGTTGTTCAAGACTCTATAATATACTTAAAAACCAATACACTTTCTCATGATTTTTATATTATAGATGGATGTCATTCATATTCATGTGTCAAGCAAGAATTACGAATAATTCAACAAAAAAGCACAGTAGATATTAACATTTGGTCACATGATTATTATGCCAAGATAGTACCCGGCATCAGACAAGCATGGAACGAAGAAGGTAGTAACTTCGACCATTTTTATCCGCTAATAGACAACGAAAGCGACTGTGGCTTTGTTTTAGCGTCAAAAAAGATTACAAATTGAAATGAAAATATTATTCCACTCAAACCAATTGGGAGAACGGGGAACCGAAACATCATTGTTTAAATATGCTCATTATAATGAGACGATACTGAATAATGAGTCTTACATTATTACTAAGCATCCATCTATTCACCCATATTCTCACCCTGACATAATCATCAAGTTTAAAAATAGATTTCCAAATCGTGTAGTTCAATATACAAACGAGAAAGAGATCGACGAAGTCGTACAAAACTGGAACATAGATGTTTTCTATGCTCAAAAGGGTGGGCACGTTGACGGAATAATATCCAAATTAGTCAAAACCGTTATCCATATGGTATTTAGTCCAGCGTATCCACATGGAGATGTTTATGCCTGCATTTCTGAGTCGCTGAGTAAAAAAGTTTCTAATGGACAACTTCCTTTTGTACCATATATTGTTGAGTTACCAGACACTTCGGAAAATATGAGAGAGGAATTAGGAATTCCATCAAACGCCACAGTCTTTGGAAGACATGGTGGCAAGGAAACATTTAATCTTCAAATGGGAATAGATGCCGTCAAATATGTCGCTCAAAATAATCCACAGATATACTTCTTATTTTTAAATACGGATAAGTTTATTGATTTACCTAATGTTATTCATTTGGACACCATCACAGATGATGTTGAAAAGGTTAAGTTTATCAATACGTGTGATGCCATGATTCACGCTAGAACACACGGGGAAACTTTTGGCCTAGCAATTGCCGAATTCTCAATTAAAAACAAACCCGTGATTACTACTGGGGGATACGATAATGCTCATTTAGATTTACTTGGTTATAAAGGAATATATTATAGCGGTTATCATCATCTAGTCGTTATTTTAACCGATTTTAAACCACAACCCAACAATAACTGGGACGCCTATTCAAATAAATATAGTCCAGATAAAGTTATGAAAAAATTTCAGGAGGTATTCTTATCATGAGATTTGCTACACATGTTTTAGCATTTAATCAAGACCAGTGGTTAGAGAAAAACATCTTAAATTCTGGGCCCTTTGTAGAGAAAATCTATGTAGCATATAGTACTGCTCCGTGGGCGTATAATAGACATGCACGTCAACAGTTCACAAACACGTTTGATCCGTCCGACCTAGAAAAATCTCCTTATTATGACAAGTGTGTATTTATTAAGGGAGACTGGGCTTTAGAAGAACACCAAAGAAATGCTTGTGCCCAACAAGCTAAAAACGATGGGATGGATTACATGCTAACGCATGACGCCGACGAATTCTATTCATATGAAGACTTCAAGAAAATTCTCAAATTTATTGAGGACAATCCAGATTATGATGGTTATTTAGTCCCATGGATATCATTTTGGAAAAACCTCAATCAAATTATGTTAAATGAGAAGGGCGAACGAATTATTGGATATCCTCAAATAGCAATTAATCTCAATACCAATACGTTTTTCAAGCAATATCGTATTCCTAGTAGTGAGAACACCATCACAATGAAAGATGTCCTATGTTATCATATGTCTTTTGTTGCTAGCGACAAACAATGTTATGAGAAAATTAATACGTGGGGTCATTCCCACCAATTTGATACTGAAAAATGGTTTAGAGAGGTATGGTTGTCTGACAGAAAATATAATTTACACCCTTTGGACGGTAAGATATGGTCAAAATGTGTTCCGTTTGAGGGTGAATTACCGGAGGTTTTAAGATGAAGATTGTTCACGGAATGAGTCAGGATATGCTGACAAATATGGAAAATTATTTTGCATGGGGTGGTGGGGTCTATGTTATTAAGGATTTACTACAGAAATCTAATGAAGATTCCGACCATGTTTTAATGGTCACACTGGATTGTGCCAGAAAAGATTCGATTAAAGAACAATACCAACACTATAAAACCAAATCCTTAATTACAGAATGGACCCCTTGTGAATTTGCAGAGATACCAAGTAGAAATCTTACTCATGTTCTAAAAGATTATGAGTATTTTGATAATGTGTATTGTATATGTCCATATTCATGTAAATATTTGAATAATTTGTATGGATATAACAAGTTCAAATATGCCCCATGTTGGTTTACAAACTATACTGTACAGAACCCTTTTGAAATAGAAAAAGATACCGACATATGTTATGTTGGAGGAATCCACCTCATAGCACATGCACAAGCTATTGATGTAATGAGTAACTATAAATATAAATTTTTAACTCTTGGAACGTGTGGACATCCAGACATAGACAAGTATAGAACCCACCAAAAATTGTTGACTAGTGAAAAATATTATCAAATGGTCACATGTAGAATTAGTTTAAACATCAACATGATTGATTTTCGACAGCATCACATTAATATGCTAATGTCTGATCATGATATCGTACAAAAACATAGGGCATTTAATAATATATACAGTGGTACCGCCCCACAATTTAAAATGAGGGTTCATGAATCGGCCAGTGTTGGTGCTTTAATTCTATGCAAAAGAGATAATTGGAATATTATTGAAGACTTCTACGAAGAAGGAAAAGAATTTATCTATTATGATGAGTCAGAAGAACTTCACGATATAATTAAGGATGTTAGAGAAAATTGGAATAACAAATATAAGCAAATTACTAAAAATGCTTATAATAGATATTTACAATATACAACAGACAATTTATGGGACTATATTAAAACTAGCGATAAAAATTTGATTACTTGGAATACTGATAAATCATTATAGAAAATTACTAATATGTTCTGTCAAAAATACGATTGTTATTTTATACATATTCAAAAAATAGCAGGAAGTTCTATTGTTCATTTTTTTTCAAATAATAACATAGCAACAAGTGAACCAGAACACCAATCACACATGTCGGCCAAAGATTTCACTTATATATACCCAAAATATAAGCAAAATAGAGCGTTTACCTTTATTAGAAATCCTTGGGACAGAGCCTTGTCATCATTTCGTAATTTATTATATAATAGAAATAGGCCAGATGGTTATGCACTAATGCCACCAGAGATAAAAAATGAAATACATTTTGATACATTTATTTATGCTATAAAAGAAGGACATATTGGAGGAACTGCTTGCCAACTACACTATATTACAGATAATCAACTTTGTTTATACCATATAAATCCACTTAAAGTATATCAAAAACATCCATATTTAAACGACAATAAAGATAATGTTATCGTGGATAATTTGTATAGGTTTGAAGACTTGCACGAGGAATGGAAAAGGGTGTGTGTTTTGTTTGGTGTCCCACATATCGAATTATCAAAAAAAAATATGTATAAAATAAGGGATAAAGTAGACAATCCCAAACATTATTCTAAATATTATGACGATAAAATGGAAGAGGAACTTTACAATTTATATCACGAAGAAATAGACTATTTTGGTTATACATTTGAAGGAATTTAAATGAGGGTACTAATAACAGGAATAACAGGAAGCGGAGGAAGCTACCTGGCAGAATATCTAGTTAATAATCAAGATGTTGAAGTTCATGGTATTTCACGATGGCATAGCGTTCATCACAATAAAAACCTGAAGAATATTAAAGACGATGTAGTCATCCATGAGTGTGATTTGAATGATTTTAGTTCGGTACTTCGTACTCTTAATAGGGTAAAACCTGATTACATTTTCCATCTCGCCGCCCATGCCAATGTTCGTCTATGTTTTGAGACTCCTCTCTCAGTCTTGAACAACAATGTGATGGGAACTGCCAACCTATTTGAAGCAATCCACATGTCCTGTTTAGACCCCAGGGTCCAACTTTGTGGAACATCAGAAGTTTACGGAAAGGTTAAGAAGGAAGATTGTCCCATTACCGAACTACACCCAATACAACCTGCTAATATTTATGCTGTATCTAAACTAACCCAAGAACAAATTGCTCTAGCGTATTACCAAAGTTATGGTATTAGGTCGATTGTTACACGAATGTTCTCCTATATTAATCCACGACGACAGGATATTTTTTCGACATCATTTGCTACACAGGTTGCCAGACTCGAAAAAGGACAACAGGATACAATTAAACATGGAAATTTGGATTCGGTTAGGACATTAATTGATGTTAGAGATGCCATGGAATCATATTGGATCGCCCTCATTAAGGGTGAACCTGGACAGATTTATAATATTGGTGGTACAACAACGATGACGGTTGGGGAATTTTTAGAAAGATTAAAAGATAAATCAACAGCATCCGTAATGAGCACTACATTAGACCAAAAACTTCTCCGACCTGTAGATGTTACGATGCAAATTCCAGACACAACTAAATTTGAAAAACAAACTGGATGGAAACCAAAATACAACATAGATGACAGTATAAATATGTTGTTGGATTATTGTAGGTCTCACTATGTTTAATAATAAGAATGTATTGATTGCTGGTGGACGAGGAATGATTGGGAGGTCGTTAATCAACCTCATCAGTGAAAAATATCCACAAACCAACCTCACAATAGTTGATATTAGTCTAAAACCAGGAAAACATCTGTTTCAAAAAAAGACCTCTTATTGTAATCTTAATCATATCAGAGCAAATCTAACTTCTTTTGATGTGTGTCAAAACCTTTGTGATAACCAAGATTATGTTTTTAACTTGATGGGCATTAAGGGTTCCCCCAAAAAAGTTAATGAACAACCGGCATCATCCTTCGTACCTGTATTACAATTTAATACCAATCTGATGGAGGCAGCCCGATTGGCTGGCGTAGTCTGGTATTTGTATACTAGTACAATAGGCGTTTATCATCCGGCAGAATTATTAAAAGAGGAAGATGTTTGGGAGACGTTCCCGTCTCACAATGATTGGTTTGGAGGGTGGGCCAAACGAATGGGAGAACTACAAGCAAAAGCATACGAAATTCAATATGGATTAAAAAATATTTCTATTGTACGTCCTGCTAATGTGTATGGTCCACATGACAATTTTAACCTAGAAACCGCCATGGTAATTCCATCCCTAATTAATAAGTTTGTAAATAAAATGGACCCAGTTGAAATTTGGGGAGACGGTAGTCAGATTAGAGATTTTGTTTATATGGACGATGTTGCTAGGGGGATGTTATTTGCTGTTGAAAATCAAATAACGGAACCAGTAAATCTTGGTAGTGGATTAAAAACCTCGATTAAAAATTTAGTATTGCTTATTAGTAGTTTTGTAGACCATCAAGGTAAAATACAATGGTTAAAAAATAAACCAACTGGTGATAAAATTCGTCTAATGAACATATCTAAAATGAAATCGTATGGTTTTGAATGTACGACTGAAATTGTAGACGGACTAACAAAAACCATTAAGTGGTATCAGGATAATGAAAAGAGTCTATCTTAACGAATATAACATTCAAATTGGCAACGCTATATATTTGCCTTATTCGTCTGGATTATTAAGAGCATATGCTCAAACTTTCTCAATTATTAGAGAAAATTATGAGTTTATGCCGTTTTTATTTCAGCATGATAACGTAGAAAATATTCTTCAACAATACGATAGTCCTGACGTAGTCTGTTTTTCTGTCTCAATTTGGAATTATCAGTTAAGTTTGAACGTTGCCAGAACAGTCAAGAAAAAGTTTCCCTCCTGCCTAATAATTTTTGGTGGACCAAACGTTCCTCAAGACGGAAAGAAATTTTTCGACCAACACCCTTTTATTGATATTGGTGTTTATGGGACAGGCGAAGAAATTTTTGCCGATATTTTGATAAAAAACTTGACAGAACGACCAAAATCCCATATAATAGTACAGAGACAGGAGGTTTCTCGACATCTTGACCAGTATCCATCTCCATATACGACAGGATTGTTTGAACCCCTAATCAAAAAGAACCCCTCTCTTAACTTCCAACCAATTGTTGAGACAAGTAGGGGTTGTCCATTTCAATGTGCCTTTTGTTTTTGGGGACAGAAAAACCTTAGTAAGAAAATGAGGTATCATAGTTCACAATACGTCCAAGACGAAGCCGAATGGATTGGTCATCATCAAATAGATTATGTGTTTTGTGCCGATTCTAATTTTGGAATGTTTGAGAGGGATGTTGAGACATCAAAAATATATGCTGGGGTTAAACATCAATATGGATATCCTGATAAATTTAGAGTTTGTTATGGAAAAAATTCTACAGAAAGCATTTTTAAATCTGCAAAAATTCTATCGGACGCCAGTCTAGCCAAAACGGTTACGTTGTCCATTCAGTCGAGCACCCCAAAGGTTTTGGAAAATATTGGTAGGAAAAATATTAGTCAGGAAACGTTTAATGATTTACAACAAAGATATATTGATAGTGGGATTCCAACATATACCGAGATTATTTTAGGGTTGCCGGGAGAAACCTATTCGTCCTTCTTAACGATGTTGGAGAAAACCCTACAAACCATCCGTCATAACACAATTTTCATATACCATTGTCAAATATTACCGAATACCAAACTTGACAGTCAAGAGTATAGAGAGAAATTTGGACTTGTCACACGTAAAATACCTTTATTGGAGACTCATGGGGCCATCAAATCTGAAAATTGGACAACTGAATTTGAAGAGGTGATTGTTGGTACCAACACAATGTCAATTGAAGAATGGAAAAAGTGTACAATTATTGGATGGTTAATACAACTTTTTCACGGATTGAAGGTTGGTCAACACATCACAAAACAGTTACAACGTAAATATGATATTTCTCCCGTATTTTTTTATACGTTTTTGGTTGAAAACCCTTCTAGTCTAACAAATTGTTTTGACATGACTATTAATGACATCCTTGATGGAAAATCTAAATGTTATTTTGATCCCAAGTTTGGTCAAATATATTATGATCCAGAAGAAATTATTTTCCTAAACATATTATGTAAGAAAGATGAGTTTTATCAAGGGTTTTCTCACACTATTAGAAAATTTTTAGACTCTCAAAACATTTTATATGGAAAAATGTGGATTAAAGACCTTGTAAGAGAACAATCACAAATGTTGCCAAATATAAACCAGTTTGATAGCTTAGAAGATATGGCAACACAAACAATACTTCATGGACGTAAAAGTTAATGGATAAAAATAGTCGAATTTTAATTACTGGTTCTACTGGATTAGTTGGATATAGTCTATACAAACGATTATTGGGAATGGGTTATGATAATTTGAAGTGTGTTGTTCACAATAGGCAAAAAGACATACAAAAAGAACATATTATTAATGGAGACTTAACATCCGAACAGTTTTGTCAAGAAGCGACTAAAGATATTGATTATGTATTCCATGTAGCAGCGTTTTCTTCTGGTGCTGAAGTTATACAAAATACACCATTGGTACACATTACTCCCAATATATTAATGAATATGTATATTTTGGAATCCTCATATAACAATGGGGTAAAAAAAGTATTAACTTTATCCAGTTCTACTTCGTACCCAGAAACAATTCAGGCTGTAACCGAGGATATGCTATTTGATGGGCACCCCTACAAAAAATATTTTGCTGCTGGTTGGACCAAGCGTTATATGGAAACATTATGTCAATTATACTCTTGCTATGTTCCAGGACGAAAAATGCCATGCGTTGTGTTGAGACCAACGAATATTTATGGTCCACATGACAAATTTGATCTTAAGTTATCTCATGTTCTTCCGGCTATGATAGTTAAGATGGTCGGTCGTCAAAATCCATTAGAAATCTGGGGGACAGGAAATGATATTAGGGATTTTATTTATACAGAAGATATGACTGATGCCATTTTATATTTTATGGATAAGATTGATACATATGACCCAATTAATATTGGATATGGGTTGACTTATACAGTCAACAATATAATTAATATTATCTGTCAGTTGGAAAATTTTCATCCAGAAAAGATATATAAAAAAGATGCTCCCACCATGATTCCATGTCGTCGAGTATCTATTGAGAAGGCGAAAAAATTAGGATGGGAGCCAAAAACAAGGATTAGAACAGGATTACGAAAAACTATTAATTGGTATAAGGAAAATTATTCATGAAAATAACAATCAACACACTAAGAAAATTCAAAGAAAAAGGACAAAAAGCAGTTTGGGTAACTTCTTATGATTATCCACAGGCTCGCCTAGCAGATGAAGCTGGTGTAGATATGATTTTGGTGGGAGACTCTGCTGGAAATACTACACATGGATATTCTTCTACCATTCCAATGACTATGGATAAAATGTTAGTTCATGCTGAGGCAGTTGCTCGGGGATCTAAAAACGCCTTTCTTGTTGGTGACATGCCATATATGTCCTATCAAATTTCAGATGAGTCCGCCATAGAAAATGCTGGTAGTTTTATTAGGACTGGAATGGATGCTATTAAATTAGAAGGATGCTCACAAAATATTTTAAGTCGTGTATCGTCTATTAGAGACGCTGGAATCCTAGTTATTGGCCATATTGGACTGACCCCTCAAAGTCAAGCTCAACTTGGAGGATACAAAGTTCAAGGTAAAACACAGGAACAAGTAAGAATTCTTACTGGTCAAGCTATGGACCTAGAAGATGCTGGATGTTGTGTCCTATTATTAGAAGCTATGCCACCAGAAGCATCGGAAAAAATTGTTAAAGAACTAAAAATTCCTGTGTACGGAATTGGAGCGGGAGATGGTGTTGATGGCCAACTAGTAATCATTCATGATTTGTTAGGACTGTCTTTTGAGTTTAATTGTAAGTTTGTTAAGAAATATTTGGATGGAGGGGACCTTATTCGTAATGCTCTCCAACAGTATGCCAAGGAAGTACGTAGTGAAAAGTTTCCTTCCAAGGAACACTTCTATGGTGTAACTCCATCTTGTACTGGTCGTGATTTTAATCGTATTTCACCTAACCCCAACTCAGATTGAAATGGTGTATAACATTGCGGTCACAGCCAATATATAATCAAACACTTTATACCCCCAGCCATAAACTCTTTATATACATTGAGTTGTGACCATTGGTTGGGGGTTTTGAGGTTAAGATTATGCCTAAGAAATTATCAGAAGAAGAAGTTCTGAACAGATGTCTAGAAAGAAATGTGAAACTTGTTGGAGAATATACAAACACACACACCAAAACTAAGTTTGAATGTCCATTTTGTGGTAAAATATTCGTAACCAAACCTTATTATGTGTTTTATGGAGAGACAAAATCATGTGGGTGCTACAATAAAAAAGTAGCAGCAATGAAAGCTAAAGACCCAAAAATACGAAAGAAAATGGTCAAAAGTTACAGAAAACCAAAAAAAGGCAATAGCGTAGCAGAGAAATGTCCCGAAGTGGCTAAAGAATGGCATCCATTTAAAAATCCAAATACAGCATTGCAAGTTAATTATGGTAGTCATGACAAAGTATGGTGGATTTGCAGACAGTGTAATTATGAGTGGCGGGCCACACTAAAGAGCCGAACACTAAAAAATAGTTGTTGTCCAAAATGCAAAGAATCAAAGGGAGAGAAAGAAGTTGCTTTTATATTAGAAAAATATATAATTAAATACCAAAAAGAAAAAAGATTTGATGATTGTAGAAATAAATATTCTTTATCTTTTGATTTTTATTTGCCAGATTATAATTGTTGTATAGAATTTAATGGAAGACAGCATTACAACCCAGTAGATTATTTTGGTGGTGAACAAGCTTTAAAAAAGCAACAAACCAATGACCAAATTAAAAAGGATTATTGTAAAACAAACAAAATTAAATTACTTATTATACCCCATAGTCACAAACAAACAATAGAGCAGATAATTGTTAACAAATTAGGAATCTAAGCGTAATAATGAAAACTAAAGTAGCAGACTTTATAATTGATTACTTATACAACCTTGGTATAAATGAAATCTTTCTTGTGTATGGGTCAGCAAATGCACAATTAGTCGACTCAATTTCTTTACATCCACATATGAAATATGTCTGCACAATGCACGAACAGGGTGGAGGTTTCGCTGCTGAGGGGTACGCCAAAGTCTCACGAAAATTCGGGGTGGCCTTAGCCACGAGTGGACCAGGAGGAACAAACCTAGTTACGTCTGCCGCCAATTGTTTTTATGATTCTGTTCCTTGTTTATTTTTAACCGGACAAATTCATAGCGACTTTTTACGTCCCACAGAAGAAATCCGCCAAATTGGTTTCCAAGAAGCTGCTATGGTTGACATATTTAAACCAGTTACCAAGTATGCTGTGATGGTGACCAAACCAGAAGATGTTAAATATGAGTTGGAGAAAGCGTTATATTTGATGAAAGAGGGAAGACCGGGACCTGTTCTATTAGACCTCCCCCTAAACATTCAAAAATGTGTGATTGAAACGGACGACCTTGTTGGGTTCAACCATGATGTACAATTGACTTATAACCAATCCACCCTAATCAAACAGATTGACCGATATATAGAAGATTTAATTCGTAGTAAAAGACCTACTATTTTGGTGGGCAATGGTGTGAAATTGGCCAATGCTGAAAAAGATTTGTTAGAACTGGCTAAAGTCCTGAAAATTCCCATGTTCCCCACCTGGAATGCTGTTGATATCGTTTGTGATAACAGTCCATATTTTGGTGGTCGTGTTGGTACCTATGGTGGAAAAGGAAGAAATTTTGGTATTCAAAATACTGATTTGTTGTTGGGGATAGGGACTAGGTTGTCTGGACGGATTACTGGTGGCAACATTAAGAGTTTCGCTAGAGAGGCCAAAAAATATATTGTGGATGTTGATGTTCCAGCGGTCCAGCAAAAACTCCAACAGGTTCCATTCGACGAATGTTTGTTATGTGATGCTAAACTATTCATCAACCTATTAAAAACAAGATTACGTCAAAAACGTGTTGATTTTTCACCTAAAAAATTACCAGACTTTAGCGGGTGGCTCGACCAAGTTATTGAATGGAAAAATAAATATGATCCAGTAACTCCAAATCTATATAAGAATGAAGATTTTGTCCATCCATATGTTTTTACTCGAATTCTCTCAGAAGAAATGGCAAAAGACGATATTATTCTGGCAGATTGTGGTGGAAATATAGTTATATTCAACCATGCTTTTGAAACTAAAACTGGACAACAACATATTACTAATAACGGAAATTCTCCAATGGGATTTTCTATGGCGGCTTCAATGGGTGCCAAACTAGCCGCTCCTAATCGTAGGGTCGTAGCCATTATTGGTGATGGTGGAATGTGTATGAACCTCCAAGAATTACAAACCTTAGTTAATTATAATGTGGATGTTAAAATTATCATCGTGAACAATCATATTTATGGGATTACCCAAGCATTCCAACAAGTTAATTTTGAGGGAAGGTGTGAGGCTTGTGGACCCAAGGGATATATTCCTCCAGATTTTTATAAGGTAGCACAAGCATTTGGCGTAAAGACAATAGAGACTACAGGAAGCAACATACACGATTGTCGCTATATAATTAAATATTTTTTAGAAGCACCTGGTCCTATTATTCTTAATTATCATTGTGAAGGATACAATACATACGAACCAAAAGTTATAGGTTGGAACACTAGTATTGAGGACATGTATCCATATTTAGAAGATGACGAATTCAATAATAATATGATAATTGAACCGTTGAAGAGGGAGAGGTTTGGTGAATAAAATAAAGTTTGGAGAATTAAGATTAAATGATAGTTCTAAACGACACATTCAAGATTGTATAGATTCCAATTGGATAACGTCAGGAAAAAAAGTTGAATTATTTGAGAAAAATTGGCAAGACCTATTTGGATACAAACATTGTGTGATGATGAATTCAGGAACAAGTGCTGACACGGCAGCTTGTATGGCCTTATATGATTTTGGAGCTAACCCTGGGGACGAAATTATTTGTCCTGCTCTATCTTTTATTGCTACGGGGAATTCGATTCGAGCCTCAGGGTTCACCCCTAAATTTGTAGATGTCCACAGAGAAACCCTTAACATTAAAGTTGAAGATATCGAAAACCAGATAACATCTAAAACTGCGGCCATTATGGCAGTTAATTTGATGGGAAGACCTTGTGACTTAGATATTATCCAACAAATCGCTCAAAACTACAACCTAAAAGTTATTGTAGATAATTGTGAAGGGTACGGGTCTAAATACAAAGGAAAATTTGCTCTTGAGTATGCAGATATGGAGACAACTTCATTCTATACCGCACATATTTGTACTTCTTGCGAAGGGGGTTCGGTAAATTGTCACGATGAAAACATAAGAGAATCTCTATTCTCAATCAGAAATCACGGTAGACGTGTAAACGATATTTATTTTGATCACGTCAGATTTGGTTTGAATTTCAAACAGTCAGATCTTCACGCTTCCGTAGGGATCGGGGAATTGGAAAATTTCCAAAAAACATTTGACAAACGCAAGGAAAACCTTTATAATATAAGAGATTCAGTGAGGGGTTTTGAGCATATCGCCTGGTTCATTGAGGAGGATCATGATCATTTTTTGGCTCCACACGCCTTTTCTATAACGTTAAAACCACAGTACTGTCACCACATCCATACCTTACAATCTTTATTAACTAAGTTTAATATAGAATGGAAGCGTAACTTCGGTAGTATGCCACATCACCAGTGTTTTTCATATTTGGGGATTGATAAGGATGCCTTTCCAAACGCCAAATACGTTGGCAATTATGGAATTCACATTGGCTGCCACCAATTTTTAACAGATGAAGAAGTTGGTTATATTTGTACAACCCTACAAAACATTTTTAAAGGAATGAAATGATAACATTCTCCCAACTAGGAAGATTCGGTAGACTAGGAAATCAACTCTGGCAATATGCTGCCATGAAAGGGATTAGTCTAAAAACCGGACAACAATTAAAAATCCCCAATCCCTTATATATGAGTTATCAACAACAGCAATGTTTATTGGTAAACTTTAATATTACCTGTGAATATTTAGACGATAAAGACTTTATTTTGTATAAGTATGACCAGCAAGGAGATCCCCAACTATATGATGAAAGGGTTTATGGACTACCATCCAATACGGATTGTATCTCTTATTTCCAAAACACCAAATATTTTTCAGAATTTGAGGACCAAATAAAGAAGGAGTTGTCGTTTAAAGATGAGGTTCCGTCATATAAGAATAAAGCACAAGGATACATCCAATCATTTAGAAATAGGCTTGATAAACCAATTGATCTGGTGGCCTTACATGTTAAGCGTGGGGAATTTTACAGGGAGGTTCAGGAAACGGGAATAAATTTTTATGGTCCAAACGATAATCTTACAGACGACTCAATCTATGGGTCCTACCTAAATAAGTCTCTTGAATATTTTCGCTCCAAATTGACCAACCCTGTATTCTGGGTGGTTACATATGGAAAAAATGACTTCAATAAGTTTGGTGACAATCCTATACCGGATATGGAATGGTGTAGGAATAACATTAGAGGGGACGACATCTATTATTGTGAGACTAATGATGCCATGATGGATTTTGCCATTATGACATTATCCGATCACAACCTTTTATGTCATTGTACTACATTTGGATGGTGGGCCGGTTATCTTAATCCAAACCCAAACAAGATAGTCGTCGCTCCTAAATATTATTTTGTTGACCAAGCTAAAATTGTTGATGGTTATTATCCAAAGGATTTCGTCCTACTATGATAATTAGACAACTGAATAAAAATAATATGTTTGGAATAAAAAGGCAGGGAGAAACCGAGGTTGGAATTGACGAAGATGGAAAGGTTATCCCTGGATACCAACATCACGATGCCCTGTGGTGGAAAGATAATAACCCCCTTAATAAAGAATATAGAAGAAACAATACCCCAGAATTATCAGCAACAACACAATCTCTAACTCAATGCTTTAAAGGAATAGCATATAAAATTGTAAACACCTTCTATCCCAGAACAGTTTTAGAACTTGGGTCTGGAAGTGGACAACTTAGTTATTATATAAGACAATTAAAGTCAGACGTTGTCACGGTAACCGTTGACGGAAACCAAGATAGTAAACTTAGTCCATTTATAGACCACAACCATTTTATTGCCAGAACAGATAAACAATTGGAGTTTGTTGGCGAAAAAGACCAACTAGTACAATTTGATTTAATAATTGCTCTGGAGCATTTTGAACATATTCCGGATGAAAATATAGACCAGATTATGAGCAATATAACCAAACACTCTAATAATCAAACCCAATTAATACTATCAATATCCATTGGAAAAGATCTGCTAGATAAAGAACATAGTGTACATTGTAATATACGTAGTAAAACATGTTGGTTAAGTCATATAAAATCTGGCGGATTTCAACCATATAATCCACCCTTTGTTATTGGAAGAGGTGGAGAAATAGAAATCTTTGCCCTAAAAATATAGATATAATATTAGATCAAAAATAAGAAAATACTATGTACGTTATTAACGATGAAAATCTTGCCTCTGCTTTTTTAGAACAAATTGTTACAAAAATAAGAAAAGATAATCCGACAAAAAAACTCATAGGATGTGAAATGGGTATTGCCTTTGGAGGAGGAGTTGAAAGAATGGGCAAAATTTGGAATAAAGATGATATTGTATATGGTTTTGATACATTCGTAGGGCATCCAAAGCATTTAGCTGATGATATTACTTCGTTTGAGGCTGAATGTATGAATAGTCGATACAAAGAAGATACTCGAATTCCAGGATTTGATTTTCACTACACCCCAGAAAAAATTACGTATGAGTATCAACGTTCACAACTAGATCAACAGGGACTATCCAATGTTATCCTAATTAAGGGCGAAATAAATCAAGATACAAATTTGGATTATATACCCTATCTAGACTATGCTTTCCTTGATTTAGATATACTCAAATGTATGCTTGACGCTTATAATTTAGTTAAAAATCTAATTGTTCCAGGTGGATATTTGTGCTTACACGATGTTTTACCACGTAAACATATGAGAGGTCTATATGACCTGTACCAAACAATACTACAAGAGGGTTTTACATTAGTTTCAGAACACCCAAAATCATATTTGGCTATTTTACAAAAACGATAAAATGAACATTCTAATAACAGGATATACAGGATTTGTAGGGAGACATCTAATTAAAAAATTAGAACAGTTGGGATATCATATTTATGCTTGTAATAGTAAATATGCCAATCTTCTAAAACCAATACCAAAAAACAAATATCCATTACGTAGTTTTAGTTATATTATCCACCTAGCAGTCTTAACCAAGGCGGGTGACTTCTCCCTAAAAAACTCTGGCACAGAATGGATTAGTAATCAACTAATTAATACAAATATTCTAAACTATTGGAAAACCTATCAACCTCAAGCTAAAATGGTATGTTTTGGCACGAGTTGTGGGTACGATCCGTCTTTCATAACCAAGACTGAAGATAGGTATTTAACGGGAAAAGTAGACGAGGACCTTTATGTCTATGCTATGACCAAGAGGATGCTCTTAATCGGTCTTCAGGCCCTACATAAACAATTTGGTCTCAACTACCTCTATTTTATTCCCAGTACTATTTATGGACCACTATTCGATAAAGAAGATTCTCATTTCATATTCGACCTAATCAAGAAGATTTCCGCTAAAAAAGATGTTGTATTATGGGGAACGGGTGAACAAAAGAGAGAATTGGTTTACATTGATGATGTTGTCGATTTCGTTGTGAACAACTTGGACAAAAATAATGAGGAAATAAATATTGCTACGGGAAAAGAGTTCTCAATCAAGCAGTATGCCGAAATGATTTGTGAGTATGTTGGTTATGACAAAAATTTGATTCAATACGATAGAACAAAATTCCAGGGTGTCCAATCCAAGGTCTTACAACCGTCAAAATATGGAGCGTGTAATCAAACAAAAATAGAAGATGGATTAAAAAAGACAATAGACTATTATTTGGATAGTAGACCTACTGTTGGAAAGGTTTGGGTTTCAGAATGAATTGTAGGTCATGTCGCTCTCTCAATCTTAAACAGGTTTTAGACTTAGGATGTCATGCTTGGTGTAACGACTTCGTCGAACGTAATCAACTAGGAAAGGAAAATGTATATCCTTTAAATATGGTTAGGTGTAAAGATTGTACATTGGTTCAATTAGATTATACGGTTCCAAAAGAATCAATGTTCAACAATCATAGTTATGTTAGTCAAACAACCACATCCCTTAGTAAGCACTTTTTTGAGATAGCACATGAAAATGTTGGACAATTTGGATTACACCCAGACGATTGTATATTGGACATTGGAGGTAATGATGGAACCCAACTCCTACAATATAGGAATCTTGGATTTTCCAATCTTCTAAATGTTGAATCGGCCACGAATATTGCCAAAATGTCTCAGCAGCAAGGCATCAGGACAATAAACGCCTATTTTAATGAGGATTTAATACCAAAATTACCCAAGTGCAAAGTTATTAACGCCTCCGGTGTATTTTTCCATCTTGAAGAATTACACTCTGTGATAAGGACAATCAAGACAATTTTGTACAAGAATGGGGTTTTTATCGTCCAGTTTATGTATTTGGGAGATATGTTGAAAAATGGTGCTTTCGATGGAATTTATCATGAACACCTATGTTATTATTCTTTACAGTCCTTAATTAATTTGCTGAAACCTTATCAATTATATGTTGCCGACGCTTATCATTCAGACATTCATGGTGGAAGTATCATTGCTAAAATACAACATTATACCCCATTTATGACTACCACTAAAAGATCTAATGAAATATTAATGGAAGATAGAAAATTAGTTAATGAGAAAACCATGAAGGGGTTTGTGGAACAAGTTCCGAAAATTAAGAAAAAATTACATGAGACACTCCACAAAATCAAACAAGGTGGTCACGCTATATTTGGATTGGGAGCACCGGCTAAGGGCAATACCCTCCTAACATATTGTGAGTTAAACAATTCAATTATAGGTGCTTTGCTAGAAGTAAACGATTTGAAGATTGGTTTATATTCTCCGCTAACTCATATTCCAGTAATCAAAGAGGATATTGAGTCGCTACCTGACAACAGTTATTTATTGGTTTTATCCTGGAACTTTTTTGAGGAAATCTACAAGAAAATTTCACACTTAACCAAACCAAAAAACATTAAGTTTATTATTCCCTTTCCAGAAATTAGGATTGTATCATGATTCCATATACGATATTTATTGACATAGATGGGACCTTACTAGAGCATCCTGGCAACCTTGCGAACGTTCAACCTAACCAACCTTTATTGAACGGTGCCCAAGAGAAATTTGCCCAGTGGAGGTCAGAAGGACATCAAATTATTATAACAACTGCTCGACCTGAATGTATGAGAGAACTAACCCATAATCAATTATTGGGCAACGGCCTAATTTATGATCAATTAATAATGGGGTTGACACATGGGAAACGCTACTTAATTAATGATAGTAAGATACCATTCGATGAAACTAATAGTTATTCGTTTTATGATAAAACAGCAACCGGTATAACAGTTGAAAGAAACAAAGGATTAGGAGGAGTAGACTTTGGGATTTATAGGTTATGAGTTCTACCGAACACAAATACAAAATTACTTGGGCAACGTCAACACCTCCCAAGGTCTATGATATTGGTATCTGCTCCGGATATTTTAACCCACCAACAGATGGGCATATCTCCTACATCAATGCTGCCGCTAAGAGGTGTAAAAGACTATTCGTTATAGTTAATAATGATGGGCAAGTTAAATTGAAAGGTGGAATACCTTTAATGGATGAAGAGTTAAGATGTGACATTATGGAACAATGGGAAGAAATCAAGGATGTATTTCTCTCATGTGATAAAGACGAAACGGTTTGTATAACATTAAAATACATAAACGATAATTGGAAAATGTCCACAAAAGACACTTGGGCCTTCTTTAATAGTGGGGACAGAAAACGATTTAATCAAAAGGAACACGAAACCTGCCAAGAGCTAGGGATTGACGAAGTCTTTTTAGATTTGCCCAAAATTAATTCCAGTAGTAAAATTGTTAAGGAGGCGTTTGAAAACTGGGCTGGTAAAGACCAACAAAAAACAGAACCGAAAAAAGAATTAGACATGACCACCATGTTTCAATATCAAGATGTGTTCAGAAATTATTTTGTAGAGGAAAATCAGATAGAACTGGTTGACAATCTAAATAAAGCAACTATCAAAATTCAGTGTGCAAGACGTGTATTTCTATGTGGAAACGGAGGATCGCAGAGTATAGCATCTCATTTAAGTCAAGATCTAATGAAGACAGCAAAAATCCCAGCATACTCAATGGAAGGTTCTTCCCTAATTACTTCTTGTAGTAATGATTATGGGTACAATAATGCTTATAAAGCATGGTTAGGGTTGAATAATTTTGATGGTGAAGAAGGAGATGTTCTAATAGCAATTAGTAGTTCGGGAAATTCAAAAAATATCTTTAATGCTATATTATTTGCTGGTGTAAGAAATACAATTGCTTTAACGGCATTTGATGAAAAAAATTCCATCAATAATATGTGTAGTCTCAACCCTCCTCACGATGGAGTCCGATTTCATATTCCAACCCATAGTTATGGTATTGCTGAATGTTATCATGCTATAATTCTCCATATAATTTTGGACGTAATCGTTCAAGAAAAGAGTTTGAAATGACAAATGAAGAGATTGACAAGATGGTTTATGCCATTATTAAAGAGGTAGATTATAATGTATGGAAAGAGCTTTATTCTCCCATAACTCCCTTGAATCCCCAGTTGAACTTACGAAGTTCGTGCGAAGAAATATATAGATGTCAAATTGAAGAAAAAGAGGAAACCATATGTCGATTAAGAAATATAGTTAGAAAGTGTCTTGTATGAATATATTAATTACTGGTGGAGCAGGATATATTGGGTCATTATTGACATTAGATTTAGATTCTCTGGGGCATAATGTAACAGTTTATGATAATTTGTTGTATAATCATGGTAATTTAATACATTCCAGTTGGATACGTAATTATTGGGATGAAACTTTAAATTTTTATAATCAAGACTTAGCTAAAATTGAGGATTGGTCGTTCATTAAAGAATTTGATGTTGTGGTTCACTTAGCCGCTATTGTTGGTGCTCCAGCTTGTGATAAGAATACGGAAAGGGCAACTGAAGTAAATCTTGAGTTAACTAAGATGATTGTTGACAATCTAAGGGATGACCAAGTCCTAATTTTCCCGAATACTAACTCCTCATATGGCAGCGTACCAGAAGGAATTTGTACAGAAGAAACACCACTGAACGCCATTTCTTTGTATGCCCAAACTAAAGATGATGCCGAACGATATATTTTGAAAAACCATAAGAAGAGTGTGATATTTCGATTAGCAACAGTATTTGGATGTTCACCAAGAACTAGGGTAGATTTATTGGTCAACACACTCGTTTACGAAGCATATTTTAATAAGAAAATTGACATTTTTGACGGTGGATTAAGAAGGAATTATGTTCATGTACAAGATGTAGTTAATGCTATTTGTTGGTCCATACAAAATTCAAAAATGCTTGATGAGGTGTACAACTTGGGGTTGGACACGGCCAACATGACAAAATTAGAACTGGCCACTCTCATAGGACAAGAGTTGGATGTACCAGTACACGTTAGTGAAGGACATGACCCAGACAGAAGAGACTATCTAGTTAGTAGTGAAAAATTAAAGAGGATTGGTTTTGCTCCACGGATATCGTTAAAAACCGGAGTAAAAGAATTAGTAGATTTTTACAAGATGTTGCCTAAAGATAGTCGTGAACGACAAAAAATCTTAAGGTACCACAGAAATGATAATTACGAAGACCCCCTATAGATGCTCATTATTCGGCGGAATTTCTGACATACATTCATTTTATTCTAAATATAATGCTTTGCTGATTGGGTTTACTATTGATAAGTATTGTTATGTTCTTTGTAGAAAAACTCCGGACATTTTACCTCACCACTCCAGTATATCATATGCCAGGTCTGAAGTGGTTGATGATAACAGTAAAATAGAACATAATGGTGTTAGGGGTGTTTTAGAATTTCTCAAAATTAAATATGGACTTGAGATATCCATACATGGAGATTTACCAGCCCGAACGGGATTGGGTTCCTCCTCAACTTTTGTGGTTGGATTATTAAAGTCGTTAAGGATTTATAGAAATAAAAAGGAGTTGGCCAAGGACGCCATACACGTTGAAAGATATTTACTAAAGGAGCCTGGGGGCATCCAGGACCAGATTTGGGCGACCTACGGAGGTTTTAACTCTATTGAGATTAAAAAAAACGGAGAATTTTATGTAAGACCGATGCCAGTTTCACCAGAATTTTTGGGGGAATTAAGTTCTCATTTGTTATTGCTATATCTAGGGAAATCGAGAAGTTCGTGGAATATTGCCAGGTCTATTGATAAGTCGGACCAAATAGAGAATAAGTTAACCATTCAAATGATAGCCAAAATGGCATATAAGGAGTTTGAAAAAGAAAATATTGAGAGAATTGGAGAATTGTTAGATGATAGCTGGCAGACCAAAAAAAATGTTTCTCCTCTAATCTCCAACAAAAACATTGACAAAATCTACAATAGCGTTATAGAGATAGGAGCGTGGGGTGGAAAGTTGTTGGGAAGCGGAGGGAGTGGATTTCTCTTATTTATTGCCCCCCCAAATCTCCACCAAAAAATTAAAGAAAATACCAAATTGGTTGACCTACCTATAGGTTTTGATTATAATGGAAGTCAGATAGTGTCTGGGCCAGGACTTGAAAATGGTGTATAACAATGAGTCTAAATACGCTTTGTTTTATATTTTTTATATTTTTTATAATTTTAATTATTTTGGGTTGTTGTAAAGAAAATGACATGGAGGAATGATAATTATGAGTGCAATAAAAAAAAGAAAAAACATTGTCGAGCGGATCTTATCGTGGTTGTATAATAATTTATGGCCGGATATGTAAAATAGAAAGAGAAAAGATTTATAGAATAGGGCGATAGCATGAACAGTTTTGATTTAGCAAGCGAAATAGTTCAAGAACTAATAAGTAATGGACAAATTACACCCTCTCAATATGGTGAGGTAATGTCGTTGGTAGAATTGGTTCTAGAGAATTATGAAAAGACCAATCTTTAACAATTCAGAGTGGAATATTACTTCTTTTAGAATGAAAGTCCCCCCAACCTATCCAAAACCATGGTGTGCTGTTGCTAAGGGACAAGTTAATAATAAGAAATGGGTGATTATGGTGGAGGGATACACAAAAGAAAATGCCGTTGATGTTATAAACCAATCTATAATTAACAATTTAAATGAAAGACATAAACGATGAACACAATAAAATCTTTTTGTACTAGAATTTTGCTAGCAACCACATTGGCAATTCTTACTCCATTAATGGTAATATTTAGTGCTTGTTTTGTAGGGATGGTAGTGTTGACCTTCGCCATTATAATAATTATATGTTTAATTTTTAATTTTAACTGAAGTCATAGGGTTAAATTATGAAAAAAATTCTCATAGCACTAATAATGATTTTAATTTGGGTTGGCGTAGCCAATTCCCAAAACTTTGAATATAGAAAAAACTTGGTTAAAATAAGAGGAAATACTGGTGGGTCTGGAGTCATTGTCAAGTATGGTGGTTATTTGTTAGTTTTGACATGTAGTCATGTTGTTAATGGACAAAGATCGCTAAATTTTGAGACCTTTGAGGGAAAAACAGAAAGAGCGTTTGTTTTGTATGATGATAAGGAGTGGGATTATGCTGTTTTATCTGCCACTGGGTTGAAAGCTCTGGGATATTGTGAGGTTAAAACAAGAGACACTGCTCCGTTTAAGAGTGGAGACCTATTATATATTTGTGGATGGGGACCACAACTCCAAAATTTTAAGATTCAATCGGGAACCCTCATAAAATATACTCGTCATCCTAATCGACGTGGGCAAACAACTGGTGATTTTTTAATGTGTCAGGTAGACCCACGATATGGAGATAGTGGGGGACCAATTTATAATGAGGAGGGGAAGTTGGTAGGATTGGTGTCGGTTCGTGATGGTATGAATCATGGATTTGGACCTTGGATTGGGAGAATTGGAATTGGTATGAATAAGGCGTTGGAGCCTTATCTTGCTAAGAAAAAAGCAAAATCTCCATCACCACAGGTGCCAAAAATCCCCATCCAAGACCAAGACGAAGACTGTGAGAAACCAGGTGGTACGTGAAAATTGTAATATAGTTCATAGGTTATGGACACAGGAAAGAAAAGAGGATTAGTCATGGAAATTAAAAATGTAAAGTTGGTTACGGGTGAAGAGTTGGTGTCGGAAGCAGAACATACAAATGTGGATAATAAAGCCCCACCGGGAAAATTACGTCCTGCTATCAAACTAACCAACCCCCTCATCGTCTTCGTAACTGAAAAAGGTTTAGCATTTATGAGGTGGGCCGTTCTAACACATAACGAGACGGTCACCCTTGACATGAACCACGTCTTGTACGTCGAAGACGTTAAAGACGAAATTGAAAATAAGTATAGGGAACAGGTTGGCAACATTGTAGTTGTCAAGCAACCAGCGATTAAGTTGGAGATTTAACAGTGTGTCTACTTGTCCATATTGTCAAATTGATTTTAACAGTGAGAAATGGGCTGCTTTCAGTCAACCCAAAATTGTATGTTTAAACTGTCGAAGATATTATGAGAATGTCGTTTGTTTGGAATATTTAAAATGTAGTTATTGTGGAAAAGAAACCGATCTTTTAGATAACAAGTCAATAGTTCCATTTTTTTGTTCAGTAGAATGTTTAGATAAGTCTCAATGTTTTACATGTAATGAAAACTGGTTTACAAAAATAGTAAGATTTTTCTGGATAACTGTTAATAGGATTTTTAAAGGAGAACAAAATGAAAGCGAACAAGATTAAGAATGGTGATTTGGTAGCGTTTACGTATTATGGTAAGGTTGTCGGGCATTCCGCCGGAGAACTTAGTGTTTATGATGTAGACAATAAGAGAGAGTTTTTGGTTCGTGGAACAGATCTAATTGAGGGTTCGCTATCTGCTGATCAATTTTCCTCAACTAAGAAGGTAAACAAGACCAAGGCGGCAGAGGTGCTCATTGAGGCCAAAAATCGCCCACTAACCGTGATGTTCACCAAGGTTAATGGGGAAGACCGAAAGTTGAGAGGACGACTTGTTAATGCTGAACCCCTATTGGGACGAAGTATGGTACAAGACCTAGATATTACTAAGGGGAACCCCCTTCGTCAAGTTGACCACCGAACGATTAAGTGGTTAATTGTGGATGATGTGAAATATGAGGTGAAGAAATAATAGCCTCAGCCCTAACCAAACTATATTATTTTCATGTAAAGAAAAATCCCACCCGAATACTTTTCACTTTGATTCAGTCGGGATTGTTTGACCAAAAATTCATAAATAAAACATTTCCTTCAAATTCTGATGAGGTTGTTATTAATGGGTTGATTGGAACTGATCAAGTTATTGTATACGCTAAAAGTGAACGTGCCCTTTCTACCTTTATGAGCGGGGCAAATTTTATGATGAAATGCCAAGTGAATTTTGAGATGTTTTTTCAAGAAAAAGAATATAAGGTTTGAGACTTCGTCTCAATTAGGACGGTGTTCCCATGAAAGCGAAAAAGGGATACAAACAGCAAAAATCACGAAGTCCTTGGATAGGCAAGTGGTTAAAGTGGTATTTTACGAAGAAAACGTGTCGTAAAACTTATAATAAGGAAATGGAGAGACTTTGTTTGGAGGCGTTTGATAATGGTGAAAGGACTACTTTACAACAAGTGATAGATGAGTTAAAAAAAGAAATAAATGAGCGACCTATATAAGACATTATTCATCGTCTGTAGGGCAGACAATCATTATCCATTGGTTGTTTATACTGAGAAGGAAAGAGCAGAATGGGTTGCTGGACCTAATGGGGCTGAGGTTGTTGAGTATATGTTGACAAAAGAGGAGAAAGAATGAGACATTCTAATGAATAACGATATTCCATCCCTCAAACAAATTCGAGAAGACCACGAGGCCATGAATAGGTTTAGAGATGCTGCTGCCCGAGCGACAGTTGGTGATGAATATAAAGGACCACAAACTCTCGACCATTATTTAGAAATGTTCGCCTGTTATTTCGTAGATGTTGTTCCACTACCCAAAGATGAATCTGGCAACGAACTGAACGATGAATATTTTGAACAGTGGAAAGAGTTAGTTAGGCCACATATAGAGCCTTGGTGGAACGCTTATGTATTACAAACTCTCAGAACTGGACAAATGCAAAAACCTCTGGAAGAAATATTTCATGAAAAGAAAATTTACAAATAGGCAGAAAGAAGCGATTAAGGGATACTATCTGTCTAGAAAGTCCAAATTTCAACCTAGGGATAAAATTAAATGTTTAGACGAAATTTCTGATAGCATAAAAAATTCTCGTAATATTAAATATTTTGCCGCTTGTGCTGGAACGTTTTGGTTTACATGGAAAGACGGATCAAGGACAGTTCACAGTGAAAAAAATTGGTGGGGAATGAAAAAAGTGAGAAGGGACGTTTGGTGTTAACTAACAAAACTGTCTGTGAATGTTTTCCAACCAAAGAGAGCGTCTTATATAATTTAGATGTGGCGGTTACTATGAACCATCAAGACGATAGAATAGATAAACTTTGTAAGTGTTTAAACTTTATACGTGAAAACGACATAGATAATGCAATTGAACACGCTGAATTCGCTGGTTATCTTTGTATGAGCAAGGCAATCAAAAATCATTGGGGGAAATAATGACTAATAAAGCTTGGGGGGCGGAATGCCAATAACACAAACCATTTATGAGACACGATGGGCTTTAACCATACCTTTTTATGACGGAAGAAGTTTTTTGGGAAAATATGGTTGGTCAGATGCGGACAAAAACGAACCGGTTATTCGCACTTTTCGGACTAGAAAATTGGCCAGGGAAGCACGGAAAAATCTAGGGTGGTGGGAAGACCAAGAAGTTAGAGTTGTTAAAATCCAACTAATAACAAGTAAGGTGGCACATTAATGAATGAAATCAATAGGTTAAAAACCTTATTATATCGTTGTTGGCCGGCAGTATGGGATTGGCATTATCCTGATGGAAAATTCTTAACCAACATTGACACAGGACAACTATTAAAAGATATGGATGAATTTATGACTAATACGACCAGAACTTGTCCACCACCATTAATAGAGGCGAAGCCTCAATGAGTATTTTATTTCAAACTAGTATCGACAACGAACACTCCCACACCTATCATAAGGATGATTTTGCCACATCTTATTGGGATTGGGTGGGGCTACCCTAATAACGATTGGCGAAGCCAATGGACATATTCATAAGGCATTTGGAGAATAATGATGTGGAAATTGATTTTAATAAAAGAATAATGTTAACAAGTGTGCTAATGGAAGAATGTTGTGAAAAATGTGCTAATATTCCACGAGCAAAAGATGGTCAAGACCATAAAAAATGTGAGTGTGGGAGGAAAACAGAATGTCCCAATTAATAAAAATAGTTCTTTTTGTGCTTTTGTTAACTTGGTTAATGGGGTGTAACAATAAAGACCCAGGTTATATTTATTATATTGATCACGAGAAAAGGTTGAGAAGGTCCTTTTCTGAATATCGACCAAAAAAAATTACCCATTGGAGTACAAAGGCGAGGGAGTCGTATTTGTATTATACACCAAACGATTTACCATTTCCAATTCCTCCAGACCCAAAATTAGCCCCAAAATCTCATTATAGTAATTTACATTGGAGAATAACCTATTATGCTCCAAATCAAGACGTACAAGTTTTTACTATGCCAGACCATTGGGTGGAATACAAGTCTTGTAAAGATGGAAAATATCATGCCTATCATAACTTACCCCTCGTTGTTATAAAAAATTCAGTTGTAACGATAAAGACAAAAGTTGATGGAGGCAGACGGATTAACATTTCTGGCAACTATATTGTTGAACCCTGCTGTAAACAGTGTGTAAATTTCCCCCATGAAAAGAAAGATATGGAGAGTTTTACGTGTAAATGTGGACGTAAATATCATAAACCATGAAAAAGGACACAAACTGGCATTGGACTAATGAATTTGTATTAGATTGGCAATTTTGTCCCGGAGTGTGTAAAGATTCTACCTGAAATGAACAATTTTGAACCCTGGCTAAAAAATCGTGATAAAAAAACAAAGAAAAAGCAGAAAACCCGATGGTGTTCTAGATGCGACAATCAACTTGTCCAAGGTAAGTGTTCTAAGTGTGGGGGGCAGGGCTCCGATACCAACGACAAACGTTTTCGACGACAGTCTAAACCCTCAAAACAGTTTGGGGAGGATGAAGAGAGAGTTAATCGCTCTTAAGAAGAGATATAGAGAAAATGAAGAATATATTAGGAGATTAGAAAATGCCAATGGGAGATCAAAACTATAGATTGTATAAAGATTATGGCCTTGACATTATTGACCATCAACAACGGTTTTTAGAAAAATGGTATGCAGAAATTGGGAAAAAAATAATGTATGACACATCAACAATTTGGAATAAACTTCCAAAAAACTCCACTCTCAAAATATTAAGAGACAAGGTTGTTAAATTAGAACGACAGCATGAAAAAATTCTAGAAACTTTACAAGATATGAAAACAGCACATGCTATTTTAATCAAAGAGATAGAAAACTGGTTAAAACCAAATAATGACAAAATTAAGATTACAAAATAGTTTGTGGGATAAGTTCGCCTATTGGTTTTGGGATATTATTGGGTGGAGATTTCGTTTTATCACAGAAACCTGGTACAAATTTAAATGCTGGATTTGGCACCGCTATACCACCATCAAATCTAGATATCTTCCTCATACATATGCAGATCCAAGATGTGTTTTTTATCACACCGTGTTTTGAAATCCTCTCTCAGTTTATAGAAAAGGAATGTGGGCCTGACGGCATTGTTAATTGGGATGGGGATGAGGCCCATCGAAAATTCCGTAAGGACATCCAAACCATCTATGATTGGTGGCACAATTCTCAAAAAGATTATAAAGAGGTGGAGGAGATTTTGTGGGCGGAACATAAAAAGCATGAACCAACTTCTTGGTTTTCTCCTATTAAAAATGAAGATGGCACCCCTAAAATGGGGACATATACACAATTATATACAATGGATTTGCAATTTGAAAAAGAAGAAAGTAGAGATATTCATGATACACTTATGAAGGCGACAAATAAGTTGGAAAATATGTATGAAGAGGATATCAACCGAAGGTTACACCAACTGGTTGATTTGAGAATGGGGATGTGGACGTGACTTCGTCACAAGAAAGCAAAACTATGATTAAAACAATAATATTAATTGCATTATTAATTGGAGGGTGTACACAAAGTTACAATCCACCAGAACCAAAACTAATGATTGGTGGCCAATTTTTAAAACCCAAAAGTGTAGTATCTGGACAATGGAAATATGATAAAAAACCCTTGATAGTTGTTACTTATCTAATTAACAATCAAACGTACCCAAGGGGTATTCCAAACTTGTTGGACTTAGAAGTATGTATGAAGAAACCATTACGTCCAACATGGTCTATTTGGTCAATTAGTCTGTTGGAAAGAAACGGAATGTTAGGAAGGGTCAAGGATCTGACAATTGTTCAAGATTTTAGTGATGACAATTTTGAACTAAGGGAAAGTTTTTCTGGATTTCGTAAGGACCACTGTGATTATTTGATTGAGGTGCGACTTCACGCCAAAAATAATATGGGCGATGAAGAGAAACGAAAGGCAGTTGCTACACTTAATTGTACAATAAACCTTGTTCCATCTGGACTAGAAGTTGTTGACTATATAAATTGAGGAGGTTTGATGTCCTATAAATTCCAAAACGAAGACTGGGATAAGTTGAGCGAAAGACAAAAGCGTAAAATAATGAGACAAGGTCTTAGTGGAAGGCACCATAAGAATTCGCCTGGTTGGTTAGTGGGATTTTTCGTATTTTTGGCGTTGCTAGGGGTCCTGGCGGTGCTACTGGCGTAATATTATAGTTTTTTAAACAAGGAGAGTGGAATGAAGAAGTTTAAAGTCAAGACCGTATGGATTGTAGTATTGATGATGGTTGTGTGTGGGTCTGCAACCTCTATGGCAGAAGACGTTGGAGAAGCGGTTAGCAATATGCAAGAAATTTCCGTTACTCTAAAGACAAATTATTCCGAAGGATCTGGCACAATCATTAGTCGTGAAGTCGACACTGGTGATAAAAAGGAGATCATTAATTTTATTTTGACGGCAGCACATGTTATTGATGATTTACGAAAGGTTCGTACTATCATAGAAAGCGGCCGTGACCACAAGATCGTAGAATTTGATGATGCTTTTATTGTGGTAGAAGAAAATCAGGGAGGAAGAAGGGTGGGGGAGTCAAAAATGGATTGCAAAATTCTCAACTATTCGGATGCGAATGACGAACACGACATAGCATTGTTAATGGTAATCAAACATGGTTATAAACCATTAGATATTAGTGCCGAGTTTTACCTTGATGAAAAATTAATTCCTGTTGGTACACAACTATACCATTGTGGATCACTCAATGGTCAAATGGGAAGTAATAGCGTCACTAATGGCATCATGTCAAGAATAGGGAGAACTTATAAGGGACAAGTTTACGATCAGGTAAGTACAGCTTCGTTTCCTGGGTCGTCTGGGGGTGGAGTGTTTATGATTAAAGATAACAAACCTCTCTACATAGGCATGGTAGTGAGGGGGGCTGGCGAAAGTTTTACACTTCAAATTCCAGCTAGACGTTTACGACAATGGTCTAAGGAACGTAATTTAGAATGGTTGTTAAACCCAAAGATTACGCCTCCAACACTAAAAGAGATTTTGACAATGCCAATTGAAATTCAGTCTAATGGTAAAGTTGAAAAGAAACCACAGGAACCAACTCCCGCTAAAAAGAAGTTCGTATTCTTGGACGGAAAACATGCTAAGGAATTCTATAGTATCGGTAAAAATAATGGGGAAATTGTGAAGAAATTATGATTTTTGGATAGTTTTGGGGTATAGTATATTGGAACTTAATATGTATCAATACTCGAAAATTATCCCCTGTAGTGGCCTTAAAATTGATGCATAGGGTTCCACCTCTACGGGGTTTTTTTATTAGAGGAACATACTATGCAAACAGAAATATTTGATGAGGGATTTAAAAGGTGTTTTAAGTGTAGAGAAATTTTACCATTAAACAGTTTTCATAAAGATAAAAGTCATTCAGATGGAAAAGGAAGTAGTTGTAAAAAGTGTGTATTGGGACATGATCCGCCTCTTCCCCAAGAGATATTGCCAGATCATTTGAAACGATGTAGTCGATGTAGAGAGGTGTTAAATAAAAACAATTTTGGAAATGACAAAGGTAGAAAAGACAAGTTATGTCCATGGTGTAAATCCTGTAAATCAATTATCGGTAAAGAAAGTTGGAAAAATGCCAACGAAGAAACTCGTGCCCAAGTAAGAAAAAACGGACAAAGATATAGAGATAAACATCGAAACAAATATCGACAAAGAATAAATAACTGGGATAAAAATCGTCGACAAACCGACCCTATATATAGATTTCAAAGAAGTTTACGTAGTTCATTATGGTATTATCTCTTTGGTGGAAAACAAGGCAAAAAAACTTTCGACATCCTAGGTTACACAAAAGAAGAATTTCAGGACCACTTCAACCAATTCATAGAAAAACCCTGCCCAATCTGCAAATGTAAGTACACAAATAGGTTCGAGATTGACCACATCTACCCAATCTCCAAAGCCAAGAATCGAGATGAAGTAATCAAACTAAACCAGTTGGACAACCTCAGACTATTATGTAAGACATGTAATGTAAGAAAGGGAAATAAAATTGAAAATTGTTAATCGATTATCGGTACCAACGGGTGACATATTGGTAGTAAAAGGCGAACATGGTTTTCTAGAAATGCTCTCTTTGGGAGATTATGGTAAAAACATAAACGTTAAATGTGACGCTCTTGGTCTTAACAAAGAACTGCTATCTGTTCGTCATACCAACCTGCTACCACTTACTCAAAAGTGGGTTATTACAATTTCTACCCAATATGGGTGTTCGATGGGATGTACTTTTTGTGATGTACCAAAAGTGGGACCGGGAAAAAATGCTACATTTAAAGATTTGATGCATCAGGTACTTACGGGGATTCATTTACATCCTGAAATCCAAAATACCAAACGACTCAATATACACTTTGCTAGGATGGGGGAACCAACGTGGAACCCAAATGTTTTAGATATTACCAAATGGTTAAAAACACATATCGACCCAGAATACACCATTCACCCAGTTGTTTCCACAATGATGCCCCGCCGAAATATTTGGTTAAAGACATTTATTCATACGTGGATGCGAATCAAGAATCGACTTTTGCAAGGAGAGGCAGGACTTCAACTTAGTATCAACAGTACCGATGATCTAGAGCGTACTAAAATGTTTGGCGGTTCAGTCCTCCAATTGGATGAGATTGCTCGAATAATGGACGGGATTATTCCAATGGGTCGTAAGATTACGCTTAATTTTGCAATAGCGGACTACATCGTTGAGCCACACGTTCTACTGAAATATTTTGATCCAGACTATTACCTTATAAAGTTAACTCCCATGCATAAAACACAAGCTTGTTGTACATCAGGCCAACAAACAGCAGGAGACTATACAACATATACCCCCTATGCAGATTTAGAGCAATCGTTAAAATCAGCGGGCTATGATGTTCTAGTATTTATTGCTTCACGTGAAGAAAACGAAAGCAGAATTACTTGTGGTAATGCAATTCTTGCCGGAACTGAGCCATATGGAACAGGGATAGCAAAAAAAACATAAAAATATGAACATTGACACATTAACAAAACGACACGAAAAACTCACCATCCATATAAATAATGTTCGTCGTCTCTGCTACGCCTTAGGCGATAAACTAACTGAAGAGGGAGAATGTGACCTGGGTCTCCAACTCATGGCAAATGCTCATCTCCACGATAACAGCAAGTTTAGAGGAATTGAGTGGGATTTCTTACATGAAGAGTGTAAAAACAAACACGAACACGGATTGGCATTTCTTCTGGCCCTAAACCACCACAGGTGTACAAATCTCCACCATCCAGAAGCTTGGTCCGGTGGTATCCATGGTATGCCGCAAGTATATCTGGCGGAAATGGTGTGTGATTGGTTTGCCAGGAGTAATGAGTTCGACAACAAGGTTGAGGATTGGATAAAAAATAAAGCAACCCTCAAATATAATATGGAGGTTGGGGACAAAACATACAGACAAATAGAATGTTATATGAAAATGTTATTACAAGAGGTTGAATAGAAATTTAGGACAAACAAGGAGAAAAAAATGAACACACATATTGTAGTATTGTTGGACAGGTCTAGCTCTATGAGTATAATTAAAACAGAAATGGAACATGGTTTAAACAACTTTATTAATAATCAAAAACTAGAAGAGGGAAAGGCAACATTCTCCTTATATAAGTTTGATTATTCAGATTATGATTATAGTCATGACAATCTTTATACTCGTTCATGTATAAGGGGTTTTGAAATCATTCATAATAATATTGATATTAAAGATGTGCCATACTGTCATATAAATCCACGAGGTATGACCGCCCTGTACGATGCTATTGGTCGGGCCGTTGCCCTAACAGAAAAAAACGTTAAACGTAATCAGAAGGTGGTTTTCCTCATCATTACGGACGGAAAGGAAAACGCCAGTGAAAAATTTACCAGGACAAACATTTCAGAAATGATTAGGAATAAAGAAGAGAAAAAGAGATGGAAGTTTATTTTTATGGGTGCTAACCAAGACGCCATTATGACGGGTGAGGAGCTTGGCATACGTAAACAATCTTCTTTGACCTATGGGGCCAACGCTATTGGAACACAATCTATGTTTAAGAGCATTGATAATGCCGTGAGAACAATTCGTAAGTCCTCACGAAGTGAGTACGTGGAAACTGTAGATACAGGATTGGTTTTTGAGAGTGCCGACTACGTTGCCCAAGAAAAAGCCGGAGTGTCCTGCGGACCCTCAATTAAAACAAGAAAGAATTATTCCTGTTCTTATCATAATAAGAGAGATAATAAAGGACGATTTTGTGTATGATCCATATACAGGTAAGGATATTACTATGACTCAAAAATTTACCCCAGAAAACTTAGAGGAAAATTGATGACAATTGATGAAATTCCTGAAGGGTATCGTATAATTTCACAAGGAGATAAAAGATTTCAATTACAACGTCGTTTTTTGTATTTTTTTTGGGCAACCCATAAAGACCGTCGTATGGGAGTAAGTTGGTCAAAAATTTATCACACTAAACAAGAAGCACTAAACAGTTTAGAAAAAGAACTTATTCGTCGTTTACCATGGAAAGTAGTTATAGAGTAGAACTATGAATAAAAGTGATAAATATGACCACGAGAGTTTTGGAAAACGCTTGAAAATTGGCAAGGGGGCTGAGCAAAAGTGTGTCAAATATTTGAATGAGAATTGTGGATTCAATCTAATTCCAACAACTAAAGAGGATGACCTCAGAGGTATTGATTTTACAGATGGGGCGACTCGCTATCAGGTTAAGGTTAGGACCGGAAAATATCAAGATTTAATCTTTTGTATATATCAACCGTATTATGGTTTGGACCACAAGGAAACCAAAATAGGAAGAGATATTAAGGGTGATTATAATGGTTATATATGTCAGTGTAATCAAACTATTTATGTTATTCGTAATACTACCCAACTAAAAAAAATAATTAAGGAAATAGAGAAGGGATGGGAGGGGGAGGAATATAAATTTGATGGAAGAGGGTGGTTTAAAAGTTGTAGACATAAAGATTGCTCATTAAAATATCATGTTGATCGCCACAACCATATACCTAAGGTGTTGGCCTTTGTCTCTCCTAAACTCCTGGAAAAGGAAACCTATGAAATGTGAAACTTGCAAATATTGGAAAAGACGAATATTAAAACAAATAAATTATGGATCAACACACGGAGGATATGTGGGATGGGCAATAGAGGAAAAATATAGTTATGAAGGTAAAAATGTCTTACAAACTAAGGAATCTGCGTTTGGAAAATGTAAAAACAAAAAGTTTATTTATATCCAAAGCGATGGTTATGATAATGTTCAAAATATTGATTTAGAACATCAATCTGATACTCTACTTTATTCGGACTACGAAGCCTATTCCGCTTTTTTTATTACCGGTGAGAATTTTGGGTGTATTCATTATGAAATATCGTAAAAAACTTATGAGTTGGTGGAAGAATGACAAAAGAGGTTAAACCTTTATCGGCACAAGAAATAATGAAGAGGGCAGGCGTTCCTAATATGTTAGAAGGGAGAAGTTTAATTTTGGTGTATAATACAAATACAACTCCCCCGCCTCTGTACTCCAAGCGGGTTGGACCGGCCCACTGAAACCGGTCGTTTTTTACGTTAATAATTGTTTTTAATCAATCCGAAAAAAAAACCATTTTCCCCATTGACTTTTTCGAGATTTCTGTTATATTTAGAGTAGTGACACTGAGTCGTAGTTCTCCTTCGGGAGCTTGTTATAACCCATCTAGGAGCGAGACTTTAACTTAGATGGGTTTATTTTTTTATAAACAATGAAATACTAGGGGTGTGGAACACTATGATTAATATTCAGGATTTTATTTCCAAGAAGTCGACCGACTGTGGTCCCGGAATTCAAGCCGCCATGGACAGTTTAGCAGATGACAATCCAAAGTGGCCAGATACTAGTGGAGGGAAAATTTGTTTTCCAAAGGGTCGACACATTGTAACGACCCCAATCATTATTCGTCATCCAGTAACCATCCTCGGTGAGGGTGGAACCAGTTATGTGTGTTCTATAGACTGGAGAGGTGACGGTTCACTATTTACGTTTGTTTCTGATAATAATTGGACTGCCGGATTTAGAATGGAAGATATTGAATTGCGTGGTCGAAAGTCTGGCACCGCATTTAGATTTGGTTCAAAACAAAAATACTATCGTGGTTTCCAACTAAATAATGTTTCAATTGCTTATTTTGCTAAGGCGTTTGAAACTACAAAAACGGCACAGTCATGGTGGGGACATTTGGTTTGTAATAATTGTACATTCCATTATAATGGACAAGTTGTCAACGCCACCAAGGGACAACTAAATGAGTTCGATTTTAACAATTGTATTTTATCCAAAAATGGATTAGAAAGTGAGGGGTGGGACCCACAATATGCCTTTGATTTCTTTGGGGGGGATAATGGAAGTTTTAATAGGTGTAATCTTGAAGGACAGCCTAGGGTCCTGAGGGTAGAACGGTTCCATCAATTAAGACTTATGGGCTGTCGATTTGAGAATAATGCTACTAGTGAAGATCCAGTTGTTTACATCAAGGATAGTTCTGGTATTTATATTCAGGCGTATCACAGGGTATTACAGGTCGAAAGTAAACCAGAATCTCCACCAACAATTCTAATTAAAAATTGTCATGACTATGAGGTTAAACCTATGCTTGGTAAGGTTCATTTTGAACGAGGGTGGGAACCGAGGTTTTAGACAAAATTGAATCAACTTTAGCCTCCTGGGAATGTTGATCCTAAACACTATATAAACTTTGACAGTTTTTTCAAAAACAACCGGCCAAGTGCGGACTGTCTTTATAACCCATCCGGCGTACTTCATGTACGCCTTCTTTATAAAAATAACTTTTTTCTTTTTTTAATTATAGGAAATGACACTCCACCGCAAGGAGACCTCACTTCCTAATAGTGATATGGTGTTGGCCTTATGGTGTAATTGGTAATCGCCAGGAAACCCCTGTATATAGGTTCGAGTCCTATTGAGGGCAACCCATATCTTTTTTTTAATTGAAAGACCTTTTAATGACCGATCAAGAATTTTTATGTTGGATTCACGAAAGACTGGAATACCAAAATGGGGATAATCCATTAATGGATTTCATGCACAAGTTACGTATGATTATTCAAACTGTCCCTAATTATTCAACCGCAAGCAGAACAAAAACTTCATATAGTTCTCTAATTTCCCTAAAAAAGGATTTAAAATTGGGTGAATATTATGAAGAGTAGATTGCTTAGAATGGAGCATTTAAATGTTAAATAAACTCTTAAAAGAACTAATTAAAGATAGTGAAACTCTAGATAAAATTACTCATCATAAACAAATATACAATGATTTACGACAACTTTATCACGAGGAAGAAAAAGCAAAACAAGAATGTAATGAGAAATTAAGTAAATTTCAAAAAGAAAGATGTAGACTACAAGAAAAGTGTCAGCATTTGTCAACAACTTCTCATTCGGAAACCTATGGTTCATATTGCATATGTGATATTTGTGGGAAAGAGTGGTAGAAAACTTCGTTTACTCCAACGAAAGACATGGGTAAAAAAACATGTATGATGATGAAGAATACTTTGAGAGTTATCGTCAACAAGTAAATATTATTCGTATATCGTTGGAGAAATATTTAATGGAGCATTTAGGCCCAAGATGTGCAGAATATGATTCTGGGTGCCTATGTTGTCAAAAGTGGAAAGCATTAGATGTGCTACTAAGTGACCCAATTGAAGACAAAATGATTAAATCCTTGATTGTGGAATATGAAGATTAAAACCCGTCCACCAATGACAAAGGAGCAAGTCCAAGTAGGAAGGGTCTACGAAATTGATTATGTGGATTATAGTTATCCGTGTAGTTGTGAATGTCATACGAAGAAGGGAATAATGCACATAGATGCCTGTTGCTATGATAATAGCTATAATGGTCCAGCAACTTGTGTATTGATAGAGAATGATAAGTTTTATTTTTTAATAACCCCAAATAAATTCGTGATTGTTTTACTAAATCAAATTAGAAGAGAATTACTAGATGAAAAACCTATTGAAATAACTCAACGTATACAGTGTTATTTAACTCTATATAGGGAGAAAATGTTCAGTTATGACAATTGATAAATTTGACGGAGAATATGGATTTTTATCTAATTTTTATTTGTGTACTGTTCACCACGATGGTTTAGTCTATCCATCAGCAGAACACGCTTATCAGGCAGCAAAATTTGATTGTTTTAAAGTACGAGAACAAATTAGGATATCAAAAACTCCTGGACAAGCAAAACGAATGGGACAAAAGTATCATTTGCGTCCAAATTGGGACACGATAAAACCCAATATTATGTTTGAAATTGTTTTGATAAAATTTGCTCAAAATTCAGAAATACGAGAAAAACTAATAAAAACATACCCCGATAAATTAATAGAGAGGAACACATGGGGAGATACTTATTGGGGAGTTTGTAATGGAGAAGGACAAAATATGTTAGGAAGAATTTTAATGATGATAAGGAAATTATTTCTCAATATCAAATAATAAATTTCACAAAGGGGAGATTATAAATGCTAGTTAAAATAGAAGTGTGGGATGAATCAGGAATGGAACTTACTTGTAGGGTAGAAAAACCAGATGATTCATTAGACCTAGAACGTGTTAGTGTTTATTTTGACCGTGATACAGATAAATCAGTAAACTTTGTTACAAACATAGATGTGATTTATTTTGATGAAAGTAACATAGGTATAAAATCTATGGGGAGTCCTCCTAAATGACAAGAAATAGAAATAAAAAGAAGTGGAAACACCCAGAAAAGACCAAGGCGGAACCAAAAATCTCAATTAAGAAAAAAATAGAACAGATGTACAAGAGAGAAGACTCTCTATTGGAATTGTTCGAGACCAAAATAGATAGGCATATATCACTCTATGATAATTTATAACGTGTTTGGTTCTATGGCGGAATTGGTAGACGCCTCGGTCGCAAGCCGAGCTTGGAGAAGGAATCCAAGCAGCCCGAAAGGCTGAAAGTCGGTTCGACTCCGACAAATGATTCTGGTTCGAGTCCAGATGGAACTAAACATGTTTTTACTCAGAGGGTTTAAAAGAATTGGTATTAAATTTTCTACTAGAAAAGGTGATGACTGGTGATTAAAATCCAAAAAATAACCGAAGTTCAACCACACACAAATGCAGATAGATTAGAAGTGGTAATCATTGGTGGGTGGACAGTAATTGTTCAGAAGGAAACCTTTAAAAAGGACGACCTTGTGGTTTTTATTCCCCCGGATTCCATCTTGCCCGAAGGGCTACACGAACATCTTGGAATAACCAAATATTGTCATCAGATGCCTAAAAACGAGGATGGGACACGCCCTACATCCAGAATAGTTAAGGCAACAAAAATTCGTGGGACTCCGTCGTTCGGTACTGTAATGAAACTGGATGACTTATGCCATTTTGATATGGAAGAGGTTAAGTCCCAGAGGTTAGATACTTATATTGAATATGGAGACAAAGAATCTTTTTTAGAATCCTATCAAGAAGGTCAAGACCACACTAAATTATTAGGCATAACAAAGTGGAATTCTCCTATAAAAACTGTTGCTGGAGACCAAGAAGAAGACCGTCTCCTATTTCATAAATATACCAATATAAAAAATTGGAGAGACTATGGAAACAAACTAATTAATGGAGAAGAGGTAGTAATTAGTAGCAAGATACATGGATCAAATTCGAGACTAGGGATAGTAGACGGTGAACTTATGGCTGGTTCGCACAATACAAGAAAAAAACATGGTGTATGTATACATAAAGAAAAAAAGATTTATAATACAAGTCTATATTGGGAACCTTTTGAGTGGTATCCACAAATTAAAGATTGGTTAAAAAACACAATTGATACATTCCAATCTGTAATTATTTTTGGCGAAATTTTTGGTTCTGGCGTTCAAAAAATGGCCTATGGAATGGAAAACGGTAAGAAAGACTTTAGAGCATTTGATATTTCTATTGATGGCAGATATTTAGACTGGGAAGATTTTGAGCAAATTTGTCACGATGAAAAAATTCCCTATATCCCGATACTCTACAAGGGGCCATATTCAAGAGAAATTGTTGAAAAATATACAAGTGGACCAGCGGTGGTGTGTAATGCTGATAACATCAAGGGGAAATTTAAGGGTCGAGAGGGGTGTGTAATTAAACCAGTAGAGGAAAGAATTGATGAGCATATTGGAAGAATCGTCCTAAAATCTGTCAGCGTTGACTATTTAGGACAGTAAAAAGGTGTATTATATAGTGGTAAAAACGATTTTTTAATTAAGGGAGACTGAAAAATGAAGAAGGTTTTAATGATTATGGTGGTGATTGCTGTATGTATGTTCACGTGTCAGATGGCCAAGGGCGACGGAAAATGTGCCATTCCTGAAATGTGGAGAACGCCCGACTTAAATGCTGGTATCAATATTCAGTTTGGACGCCTCCCATTGGTGCCATCAAGGATTCATGTACAGGTACCAGGGTTTGATGGTCACTTTGGTTTTCCACGACCATATTATCGTCCACCTGTCATTCGATATTATAAACCCTATGTTGTACCACGATATCGCTATTATCATTATATGAGTCCATATGGTAGCGGTGTTTATATGATTAGGCCATTGGGATAAACAATGCCATATATACCAAGTTTACCTACTGTTATAAACTATGAATATAAATGTGTGAGTATAAGAAACGCTACTACAATTGACATTCATCTAAGCGATGTTGAAACTTTAACTAATAAGTTAAACAATAGATGGGAAATTATTAATAAGTTATGTTCGGACAACATTACTATTGTTGTATTAGAAAGAGTAAAATATGAGAGCGACTAGCAATGACATTCAACGAAATGATTAAGTGTTTGTTGGATAGGGCAGAAAAGTTAATTAAGGATGACTAACCATGCACTGGTTAATTTCTGATACCCATTTCTCTCACAAAAATATCATCAAATATTGTAATCGTCCATTCAAATCTATCATTACTATGAATGAGGTGATGGTGGAAAATATAAACAGAAGCGTTGGACGACATGACATTTTGTGGCATTTGGGGGATTGGGCATATGGTCGTGAAACCAATAAGGATACTATTGTTCAAATAAGAAAAGAGATAAGTTGTGAGAATATTGTTCTAATTCTAGGAAATCATGATAAGTTGATAAGGTCCACCCAACATCTTCGTTCTTTATTTTCTGCCGTCATCCCATGTTTTATGGGATTTCTTGAGGGCCGATCTTTCATCCTAACCCACTGTCCAATGAATAGAGAAGAAAATCAGTTAATTAGATCTGCCACCAAAGAATGGTTACATTATCATCCCACCTCTATATGTTTACATGGACACACCCATAATAATAGTCATATAACTGAAAGAAATATGTGTGTGGAAAACAACAATTACAAACCAATTAGTGTCAGGAGTATTAAATGAAAAGTTTTCTCGTTTTATTTATTATATTATTATTTTCATCTTTTTTATATGGTCAAGAACCCCCTACCATAACCGTTAAAACTGCATATGAGCTTGATCAGCTTCTCCGCCGCCAGAGAAGTACGATCGTCCCCGGTACGACCATCTTGATAGCTCCCGGCGACTATTCGGAGATCTGGAGGTTCCACGTAATTGATATCCACGGCACCGAGGCGGCCCCGATCACCATTGCGGGATTGGACCCGAACGATCCTCCCGAGTTTGGCGGTATCGGCGGTTGGTACGTTCAGAATAGTAGTCACATAATATTTAGGAATCTTCTCATCCGGGATGTTCCGAATCAGAATGGGATGCTAGTCTTTGCTGATCAGGTGTCTTTTGATGAGTTGAGTCCTAGCCACCATCTTGTTTTTGAAAACCTCACTTTCCGAAATATCGGAACTCCCTGGGGTGAATCCGATGCCCTGAAGTTCGTTTATGTCGATTACTTTACTATCCGCAACAACCATTTTGAAGGATGGGCCGAGCAGGCCATTGACATGATCGCTAGTCAATACGGAGTAATCGAAGACAACCAGTTCATCGAGACAAATTATTTAGGCTCCCCGGAGCTAGGCGGCAATCCTTTCGTGGGAGAAAACGCCACCATGTTTACAAAGGCCGGCACCCGCCATATCCTTATCCAGAGAAACTTATTTTATAATGCCGGACTGGAAGGGCTTGACCTGGGAGGCTTCTCGGCTATCTATGGTTACAGATCGCCGATAGGCAGCACTCTTGCCGACGGTACAGTTGTTGATTATGAAGGCAGTGATATAGAAGTCGCAGGTAATCGCTTCTACACTGATAATTCAGATCAGATAGGTGCTCAGAGACCTATTTCTTTGGAGGCAAGTAACAGGACTTCAGTACACCACAATACGTTTTTCGTAGACAATGACAATCCTGAAAAAGGAATGATATATATAACACGAACAACACCCTCGCTAATGGAGGCGGGAATTCAGGTATCACGCAATGGAACGTTCTCGAACAATCTGTTTGTATTTCAAAATATACCGCAATATTACCTTATCAACCAACGGTATTATTATCCCGGTTATTACTCCCCCGAGACATTCACGTTCGATAACAACGCCTGGTACAACCCCCTGAATCCTCCGGGTGACGGCAAGCTTGACGATACTTACGATAGCATTAACGGTGACTTAGCACTCGACAACATTCCTCCCGAAACCAACGGTATCTATGGTGTCGATCCAGAATTAGACCTAGATAAAAACAGCGAAACATATCTTTGTGCATCAGCAGAATTCCAAGAACAATATCCTAATATTGGAGCAGACGCCTATGTTGAAAATAATGATTCAACAGAACCCGAAACCCCCGATTCACTATTACAATTTACTGTTATAGGAAATGCCGAAGCAAATTCACTGATAAAAATCTATAACGATAATAATGAGGACAATATTGTTAATGAAGAAGACACCATCATAGGTTCTATACAAATGACAAATGGACAAACCAATTTTTCAATTGTTATTAATATTCAAAAAAATCAAATAAACAACTTTTCGGCTACAGCAACAGATGTAGCATCAAATGAATCCACTCCAACCGACATAGTCGTTGTAAACGACTCAATTGCCCCAGATATTCCTATTATAGAAAATCCTACGGATAATATCATTCTTAATGCTGACAATTATCTTATTCAGGGAACCGCCGAAGAAAACTCCTTAGTTAAAATATATAAGAATGATGAAATAATAGCATCTGAACAATTAGACAACGACAATAAAAATTTTAATATTGTGGTGAACCTAGATCAAGATGTTGATAATGTTTTTAGTGTTACGGCTACAGATAAATATGATAATGAGTCGCTAGCCGCCCTAGTCGCTATTATAACCGAGGACTCTATTCCTCCAGATCCTCCGGTGATTACAGACCCATGAAAATTATTGTTGCTGGTTCCAGAACTATAACTGATTATGATATGGTTAAACACGCCATTAATATTTCTAATACCGCCATTAAGGCTACCGAGATAGTGTGTGGAATGGCTAAGGGTGTAGATTTATTAGGAAAAAAATGGGCAAATGAAAATAATGTTCCTGTAAAAGAATTTCCTGCCAATTGGGATAAATTTGGTAAGTCTGCCGGTTATAAAAGAAACGAAGAAATGGCCAAATATGCCGATGCTCTCTTGGCAATTTGGGATGAAACAAGTCGTGGAACTAAACATATGATCGATTTAGCTAGAAAACACAATTTAAAAATTTATATATTTAAAACCAACACAGGTTCGTAGAACATGGAACTAAACTTACATGCTCCTATCGGTCGCCTAGGTTATGGCGTAGCGGGCTACAACATAGCAAAATCATTACATAATCTGGGTGTAAAAGTTAATCTCATTCCTATTGGTCAACCACAACTAAATAATAAAGAGGAACACCAACTAATCCAAGAATTGGTTAATAATGGAAAATTCTTCAGTTATGATGCCTGTACACTAAAAATTTGGCATCAGCATTCTTTATCGGACCATGTTGGACGTGGAGACTATGCAGCAATGCCCATATTTGAGTTAAATAAGTTTACCAAACAGGAAAAACATCATTTACGATTCCCCGATGTTTTATATGTAAACTCTCATTGGGCACAAGACATAATCTATAAAGAAGTTTGTTCGACAGTTAAGGTGGTTCCTCTTGGCGTAGACCCTTCTATTTTCTGTCCTTTGGACAAGCCTACACCATCCTCTGAAAAGTATATTTTTCTTAATATGGGGAAATGGGAGGTTAGAAAAGGAGCGGATGTTTTAGTCGATATCTTTAACAAGGCGTTCTCCCAACCTGACAATGTTGAACTGTGGATGATGTGTCATAATCCATTCTTCTCCAAGGAAGAAAACGAAGAGTGGGAAAACATGTATAAGAATAGTCCACTAGGTGACAAAATTAAGATATTGCCACCCGTTCAAACCCATCGGGAAGTGGCCCAAATTATGAGGAAGGCGGATTGTGGGGTATTCCCATCAAGGGCTGAAGGTTTCAATCTAGAGTTATTGGAAATGTTGGCCATTGGCAAATCCGTTATAGCCACAAATTATTCTGGCCACACAGAATTTTGCACCAAGGAGAATTCATTTTTAATCGAAATTGATAAATTGGAGGATGCTTATGATGGCAAGTGGTTCTTTAGCCAGGGCGAATGGGCAGAAATGGGGGAAAATCAGACGGAACAATGCGTGGAACATATGAGGTATTGTTATAAAAAGAGACCCTCTAACGAAGAAGGTGTTAAAACCGGACAGAAATTTAGTTGGGAAAATTCGGCAAAAAAGATTTTGGAGGATTTATTTTAATGAATAAAAAGTGCCATCAAATAGCAGAAGAAATGTTGGGCATACCATTGCCAAAACCATTACGATGGAAATTGGATAGTGTAGCAAGTTATGTTGAAAAACTTGGAGGGAAATTAGTCTCACGACAAGTTATAGCGAGTATTATTACTAGGTGTCAAGAGGAAAATGAGCGATTGAGACACTCTTATGATTAATTTATTAGACATCCACACCCCAAAACAACCCTATCCAAACCACTCCAATATAGAATTTGAAAATATTGATTTCTATTGGACACTTGCTAAAAAATTGGTTAATCAAATTATTAAGAATGTTCATGTTGCCCAAATGATTATTAAAAATGATGACTATATCTCTCATCTTGCTACACAATTGATGATTGCTGATTGGACATGGGATGGACGTGGTAATAAATATGGATATCGTAAACAATGTATGGTGTGGTCATTAAAAACAATTTTTACCAGACACAAGAAACAACACAAGTGTTTACATTTAATAGTAGACACCCTCATAGACAAGCACAAAGACATACAGCACAATGAAAATATTGATTTGATAAAACATATGTTGTCTCATAGCAAATTAACAAATAAGCAACAGAAATATATAAAGATGTATTATTTGGAAGGAAGGTCTCTCAATGAGGTAGGGCAATATTATGGGGTTTCTAGAGAAGCCATTCGATCCAATGTTAAAAGAGGACTGGACAAAATAAGGAGAAAATATCAATGTCTAATGTCTTAGTCGGACTATCTATTATTCAGTTGGACCTATCGGTCAAAAATAACCCGCCGTTTATTCTGTCGAAAGATAAAGAAGAATTTGTCTTACCAACAGTAGATATTAGAATAGACTTTTCAAAGGGGGACATAAAACACCCTGGTGACTACCTAAAAATCACAAAAGAATCATTATGGAAAAAATATATTGATATAAGTCCTCATTGGGCAAACTTTAATTTGATAGATGTTGTTTATCAAGATTATTTTAGACACAAAGATAGTTTTATTATTATCTATGGTTGTATGGTTCCCTTCAGCACCAAAATCAAAGAGGGTTTCTGGTTAAAAACAAATATTGATAATACGGAACAGTTTGATATTGCTATAAAGACATTGAGGAGTTTTGGAAACATATGATTAATATGAAATTTTTCAAAAGATTCCGGAAGGAGCAACCTAAACATTCTTCTTTGAACTTTGCCCTATCAGATGACGGCAACGTAACCGTTACTTGTAATTGGAAAGAAAAAGATGTTGAAACAGCCCACATGTATGGAGAAATGCTCTATCATTTAAATAATGGTGGATTTAAACCTATAATTCTACAAATCTTGTCTCAACTTGAACCAGAAAGTCCAGAATTTATTCAACATCTTATTGGGGCTTGGGTGGCAACGTCGGAAACAGAGATGGAAGACAAACCAGTGGTTATGCCATCTAGGGTTTTAAATTTGAGACAGGAGCATAAAGAGGAAGACGAATGATTAATTGGAAAGTTATTGTGGCGGTGGCTTTACTAGTGTGTGGTGGGTGCAATGAACCAATTTACCCTGACTTAGGCCCTTATCCGGCCCCATGCCGTTACGAGGATATGGTGCTTCAGCCTCAATCGTGCTGTTGGTGCGAAGAGGGGCTTGTGTATCAGTTGCTAATGGGAAACCACTGGTGCGAAAACTGTGGATGCTTTCAGAAAGAATATGAAAAGGGATAGAAAAATGAAACCTTATTTAGACATCGTCAAGAAAGTTTTAGAGGATGGGGAATATAAAGATAATAGGACTGGTACACGAGCTTTAACCTGCCCAAACCTAGTCTTCTCTCACGATATGAGTAAGGGATTTCCGTTATTGACAACTAAAAAGATGGCGTTTAGGTCGATGTGTGTGGAATTGGAATTTTTTATTAAGGGATTGACAGATAAAAGGTGGCTACAAGAACGTGGAAATCACTTCTGGGATGAATGGTGTAACCCCCAGCAAATTCCACAAGAATTATGTTTTATTGATGGTGATGATAAAGAAGAATATAGAGATATTGAAGGGGCAAAAAAATTACATTGGCAAAAAGAGAATCCAGATTTGGGTTGTATTTATGGGGCAAACTGGAGAAATTTTAATGGTCTATATAAACCCATACCATTCATTTACACATCGCTAGACAAAACACCTGTTAAGATTGATAAAAATCAACAGCAGTTATTATTCCTCCATTTTCCATTAGTTGGAACTACAATCGACGGTAAATATGGAAAATATAGTGTGATTAGTTATAACCAAAAAGATAAATATTACAATGATAGGTTTAGTGTCAAATTTGTAAAAAGTGGTTTTATAAAAAACGGATTGAATAAGAAACAAATATTGGATAAAACAGTTTTTGATCCTTATTTTCCACAAATAGATAATGTCGCTTGTGTAGGAGAATACAAACATTGGGAGTTTACGCTTGATAAGAAAATCATTAAATTGTTAATGAATTCTTGGAGACAAATGATACATCGATGTTATTCCACTAATTGTCACGCCTATAAAAATTATGGAGCAAAAAATATATACGTTTGTAATAGATGGTTGATTTTTGCTAATTTTTTAGAAGATGTTCAAAACGTTGATGGATGGGACAATAAATTAAAAAACTGGAAATGGTATCAACTGGATAAAGACATTAAACAATTAGGGTATTATGGTCCAGATGCTTGTTTGTGGGTAAACAGAAGTATAAATAGTAATTATACTTCTCAAAACTATTTTTTTGATGCTATATCTCCACAAAAAAGAGTATATAAAAACAATTTAGGACTACATCGTTTTTGTAAACACCACAATTTAAAAGTTAAAAATGTAGAAGCGAGTATTAAAAACAACACAAATACCCATCAGGGTTGGAGTTTTATTAGAAAACAACAGTATGGGCATAAAGACAAGGGCGTTGACCAACTACAAAATATTGTTAACCAATTAAAGAATGACCCAGACGACCGTAGAATGATATGTTCAGCTTGGAGCCCTGGACAGGTCAGCAGAATGGCTCTCCCCCCTTGTCATTTAATGTGGGGATTGGTTCATCTAAACGGTGTATTAAGTTTACGGTGGACACAGAGATCGTGCGATCTGATACTTGG